>Ga0306899_1001186_pt1 | contig 10674 bp, 15 predicted proteins | sample AntRauMFilla3764_FD_190407 | JGI IMG/M metagenome (GOLD analysis project Ga0306899, IMG submission 190407) | Saline lake microbial communities from Rauer Islands, Antarctica - Metagenome Filla 3 #764 (v2) (version 2) | ecosystem: Environmental > Aquatic > Non-marine Saline and Alkaline > Saline ... | reverse complement strand
TTGACAAAAGTCCTCGGGACCGGCGGTCTCTCTACGATGTGCTACACGAAGCAAACGTTACCGCGTCCGGCTCGACCAGGCATCACCGGCCGGTTTTTCGAGATGATCGAATACGTGCGATATAAGCACGCTACGCGGAAGTACGAACAGCAGCATGTCGATGAGCGAGATGCAGACGAGGAAATCCGTGAAGAAGACATGGAGTTTGAGGACATTTCTGTGGGGACTGGCCCCGATTCGTCAGTTCAAACAGGAAGTCTTGACGCGTTATTCACCGAAGACCGTGAGATCAACACGGGAGACCTCCCGGATGCCCCTCACAATGAAAGGATCGAAAAGAAAGAAACGCAGCTCGTTCAGGAAAAGCCGTCGTTGGAACGTGATTGGCCGCACCCCACGAAACTTGTTCCGCTGACGTTGGACCCAACGACCGCGATGATGGATATGAATCCGGCGCAAACCTCTCGGAACCTGTTCCTGCTCGTCGCCCCGAAGAAACACTTGTCACGTGAACAAGTCGTCGCAACTGCGGATTGGGCAGATGAGCACACAACGTCCGGCTTCCCGGTTGCGAAGTCCTACCCGATGAAGAACAAGAACGTCGGTGTTCTCTCCCTTTGCTCGGGTATCGGGATCCCGGAACGCATCTCTGAGATTCAGGACGAAGCAGACACGATCGCCCAACGCATCCTGAAGAAGAAACAGGAAAACCCGAACCCGAAAGACGTCAATATCTTCGAGAACAACCAGTCGAAAGTCCCGCCGTCGTTCTGAACGCACTACCAGTAGTTCCTGCCCAAACCATGACTGAGAGACATCCGTCCCCGCGAACCCCTGCGTGAAGTAGTTCATGTCCGAATACGAAAATCACATCCGGCAAGAAGTAGCTGAATTCATCAGCAAGCTCCACAACGAGTTCACTGGTCAATACGACTACATCGAATCCATCGACAACGAACTAAGCATTGGCCTGACCCATCTCGAAGACTACCGTGACGTCGAATTCAACGGGAATCCGTTAGAAGTCAGTATCGGCATCCCGGGTATCGACAGGATGACCGAGATTGATGTTGCAGTTCTTGATGCAGATATCAACAGGGTTGCTGATGAGGAAGGCGTGACTGTTGAACAAACCAGGGGGAACGGAACACTTGTTGAGTACACGTTCTATCTCCACGCTGCGTTTCTTGGTGTGAACCAGTGATGCTATTCGAATGATGTCCCGTGAAGGCTGACGTTTATTTTTCTGTGCTGGTTTATCCGTTCTATGGATGACCAGGTATTCCTATTTGCAATCTTCGGAATTGGCGGGTTGCTTGTAGCAACGTTCGGGATCTACCGTTTACTCCGGTGGCGCAGGTATCAAGAAGCGACAACCGCCAGTACAGCTGAAGCGGAGCACGTCGATGGTCCGGTGAAAGTTGAAGGGACAGTTGAGCCCGTTACCCCTGGTGACGTGGTTGAATCACCGTTGTTCGGTGTGGACTCTGTTATCAGTGAGTACCGGGTTGAACGTCAGTATAAGAATGATGACGCTCCGAATGACTGGCGGTTAGAAGGGAACGGGAAGGACTCTGTTCCGTTCCTGCTACGTGATTCAAGCGGTACAGCATACGTTGACCCGGACACAGCCAAGTGGTCATTAGAAGAGGAATCGCAATATTCGGATGATCTGAGTAACTACATCAACGTAGATGGATTCGGTCTTGACCTTGAGGTTCCGCTCTCTCACCGTCGACGGTTGACCGAAGAACGACTTGAGCCAGGAACGACTGCAGTCGTATTCGGTGAAGCGAAAACAGAACCCGAAGAATCCCATCGTGTTCGCGTCAGTGATGGCTCGAACACACCAGAATTCCTTGTATCCGATGCAGATATCGCAGAGACAGAACGCCGATTACTCCTTACCGGTGGTCTCCTGACACTCGTAGGGCTGGTGATTCTCGGCATCGGGTCGTACGTCATGTTCCTCGGGTAGCGTATCTGCCAATTGATGCTCTGAGCACCTCATTGCTCATCACCCCCGTATTCCGCAACAGTCAACTCCGCAGCCGTTACTGCAGGGCGCTTAAAAATCCGGGTGAAGCGCCCATACGGGCGTCCTTAGCCGCCAACCGGCACACATCTCGAAAAGCCGAAATCCCACTACATTCACTACCTATGAGCCGCGCAACCATCACCGACACCGCCGAATCGTCCCGAGAAATCGTTTCTGACCCAACGCCGCTTGGAATCGACCCTGACAGCACATTCAGTGAAGAAATCCCCGTCTACAACCACACGGTTACCGGGAGCGTCAAACCGCACCTGCAGTACTACGATGAGAACAAGGAGAACAACATCACGCTCGGTAACATCGAGCAGAAAGCGAATGCTGCTGTTGAGGTGATGCAGAAAACGCAAGCAGTTCTCGTCGAAGTTGAGCCGTGGTTTGTGAACATGCACATGGGGACAGACGAGTTCGACCGGTGGGAACCGTTCTTTGTTGCCTTCCCTGAGGTCGCAACTGACCAGCAGATGAAGTTCACGAATCTCGCCCCGCTCTCGGAAGTCGCGTACCGTATCTCACAGCGTGATACGCATCTCGATAACGCTGAATCGTCCGACCTACAGTACGACGACGATGCTGATGAGTACCCGGCGATCGTGAAGGCGCAGATGGAAGAACAGAAAGCGTTCACTCGCTACGGCCTGGACTCGTTCTACAACGGTGAGGAAAACGATGACGGTGAGACCAACGGTGCGTGGGTGGACATGTCCCCAATTCATGCAATTCACACGTGCCTGAAACCGTTCCAGCAGCACCTCATCATCGGTGGGCGAGACGACGGATCGATGTACTGTGGTCGTGGCGCGTTGTTCGATAAGCACGTCGACGTCGCCATTGACCTGGATCGGAAGAAGAACCAACACGGTGAGCGGAAAGTCGCCGTGTACAATGATAAGTCGCGGAAGGACGCGATGAACAGTCTCGATTTCAACGAGACGCACGCCCGGTACCTCGGAGAGAAGGCCCGGTGGGAAGTTGACATGGACGCCATTGAAACCGTTGTGCGTGACCTGCTTGCGCACGAGGATATCAACTACGTCTCCCTGCATCGTAGCACTGAGAAGGCGTACGTCACGCACCTCAACCCGGCGTTCCGTGATGCGATTGAAGGCTACCCGGCATTCGAAGAATAGGTTTCCAATCGATTAAGTAGTTTCGTGCAGTCACAATAACTACCACCAAGAACCACCCATGACGACAGAAAACGCAACGCAGCTGACCGAATTCGAGACCGCTGATCAACCGACCAGTATCGATGAACTCACTGTTGGATCGCCAACAGCGGTTCTCGATGCATTCGATGACGTAGAAACGTTCACGACCGCCGTAACGATTAACGGCCACGAAACGTCGTACCTCGTCGGGAGGACCGTTCAGGGCGACCGTAACACGCATCACGTGTACCATGACCCGGATGACGCGGAGAACAACGGGTACGCTGGTATCCTCGGGATTCAGCAATTCAATGACCCGGCTGTCGTTGGATTCGTTCCGGCTGGTGATGACCTGGATGACGAAACCGTTGCGGAAACCGTGACTAGTATATCCATCAGGGAACGCGACGAGTTCGCTGAGCTTGACGCCGTGATGGATCACTTGAAGACGGAACTCACCGGGAAGAATTGGGTCGAGACTGGCCGAGCAGATACGGATTGGGGTGAGTGGAACGACGCAGTGTTGTCGCTGATGCGGTTCTACGACGAGTACGATGACCCGTCGTTCACCATCACTCACCAATTCATGAAAGGGGCAACGATGCACGCGATCGCTCGGTATCCCGCCGATGCAGCGAAGTTACTCTCCAGTGCCTCCATGCGCCTTGATCGCCTGGAAGATAGCGAGGACAGTAACCGGTACGAGATCTCCCCGTTCAGTCTGGAACGGTTGCTCCTCGACTACGCCACGGCTAACGTTGATGCGTCACCAACAGATACGAACGAGTAACAAACGATGGGAGAAATACTAATTACACAGCTCCGGAAGACGAATACGTTCCCTCAGGTGTGGGAAGGCATGACCGATGACGGGAATTTCGTCGTGATCAAGTACCGTACCGGGACACTGTCCTTTGGCTGCGGTGTGACGAAAGACGACGCGATGCGCGGCAACGGATTAGAGTACACGACACACCTCGGTGATGAAGGAATTATGGAGACTGACCGCATGAAAGGTATCCTCGGCCCGCTCATCCGGTTTGATACATGACTGACCGACACACGCAAATCGCGGCCAGTGTGATTCTCTTCCTGAGCATCGCACTCGTAATGTCAGTGCGTCCCGGCGTGTTCTGCAGAAATACGTCAGCTCACGAAACGCCGTGATTGACCCGCCAGACGTAGAAGTGAAGTGCCCACCGGAGAAAGAGACTACCTAAGAATGACTGACGCCTTGTCCGTTGACCGCTCACCGTTTCCTGAGTACCTTACCCGCCTTCGAACCCATATCGTTCCGATTTTATTCTTTGTCGGGGCAACGGTCGAGATTGGTCTTAGCACTTATGCGATTCTCACCTCGAACGACATCTCGATTTTCTCAGACCCTGTGATTGGGATTGCCGTCGGGATCGTTTACATAATACTTGGTGCCGGGTACGAGTGGACAATTCGAGTACAACAGAAGAACGAGAAACACTATCAGGAGCAGAAGGAATTCCTCCAGAAACAAAAAGAGCAAATCGAAGCGATGGAAACCGAGGAAAACAATGACTGACGACGAATGGAATCAACTCTCCCTTGAGGAGATTCGGGCATGGGCAGACGAAGTGGGTGCGAACGTCTTGGACCTCCGTGACCGAGACGACGAAGTCGTGTGTGAGTGGGGAACCGGGAAAGAGGTTCATTTCCATGCTGACGGCGCGATTGTTCTCCAGAAAATCCGTATGCTCGGGGGTGCGGAAAAGGAAGATACGGTTGAACGGCAAGGGTCGCGGATCGTGATAAACGACCACGCCGGTGATGAACACCGGATCAGTGGTAGTGAATTCCCCCTCGATCATGACTATGAGTGAGCGAGAGATTGAACAGTCACTTTCTGAGCAGGCCAGAGAGAAATACAGCGAGAAAGAACTTACCGGTGATGAGCGTAGGGAAGCGCTTGCTGCCCATCATCATCACTTGGTTCGAGATACGGAATCGCAAGTAACGTTTCATCCCGATGTTGCTGACGGTATCGAGTCCGAAGTGACGGTGACTGTTCCGGATACGTACTGCTTCACGTGTGAGGAGTGGATTGGGGTCTCTGGATTGGATCTTACCGGGACGCCACGATCGCGTTCCGAAGCTTACTACCTGAACGGGCCGCCAGAAGCCGTGAATGACTTACAAAACCGTGTGCAAGACACGGTGACTGATCTGGCTGGCACGGTTATCGATACCCACCCTGATATTGAGACGCCAGCGGAAGCAGCTACGTTCATCACGACGGAAATCGAGCAGATCAAAGACCAACTGGTTGCAGAGCCAAACAACTCTGCATCACCCCCCGATACAGAGTCCGCTCAGTCGGAGTCGGGCGTAACACGGGACTGAGCCCGACTCCGGGTACAGTAACCGCGGAGTCAAGCATCACAGTCAAAACGGACTGAATACACCAATGTCTTCAAATCAAGATTCGCAGACCGACGACGCACAGCCAACGACGAACATCATGCACCAGCACGAAGTCACTCTCGACATGCTTCAGAAACCCGGGGTTCTCTTCGAGGTTGATGACATCGGATTCCTCACGACCGATGGACCTGGTGGCGTGAACGTCATTCGCCTCGCTACCGGTGGGCGTGATGAGTTGGATGAACAGCTCATTCAAGATGATATCGAGAACGGTGATCTGCATCTGGTCGGAACGCATTCACGCCACACGGAAGTCGGTGTGAACCGTACAGTCCTCGCTACGCTCATAGACTACGTCGGAGAGGACGTTGAGGAAATGCCAGGGCGTGTGCCTTCCGATGTGATAGAAGCCGCTGACGACGCGCGGGAACGGCTTGAGTGAGGCTCCATGACTGACCTCACTACCAGCACCAACATCGGTGACTTCGGCCCGGACGGGAACCCCGCACCGGCGGTAACCGGAGCCGGTGTTCCGAACACGACAGACGCGTACCCCTCGGAACTCCCGATGTACGGTGACCCGTGTCGATTACTTGGTCTCACCGATGATTTCAATCCGGTCTATGCTATCCCGGCAAATGACCACAACGGGCTCCCTCCGGTCGGACAAGACCAATTCGATGACCCGGCATTCGAATTGTTCGTCGCCCCGCGGAACATCTTCAACCCCACTACCGATGAATCGGGGGATAACCCGGCTTTGGAACCGGAAAACCTCGATGCGGTTGTCCTCGAAAGTTCCGAATGGGATGATCTCGTTGAAACACCGCCGCAGTCACGGAGTGAATGCATCGAAGCGCTTGGGGAGTTCACGTGGCACGATACGACGACAACGCTCCAAATGCTTTCGAGCCCGTCTCTCGATGCGTTCCCGGAACACTTCAAGCAAGACGGGTTACGGCACCACCTTGTCGGCGTGACAACTACTGGCCTCGCGTACTATGACACCGAGGACATGCCGTACTTCACCATCTGCACGGTCGTCGACGGTAGCGTCCAACGGTGGCACGGTGAATCCAGTCACATCTCCATCAACGGGATCAGCACCAACCACTTACCATACGCACAGTACCTCGCTCGTGTTGAGTTGGAAGGTGACCAATGGGAAGGCCTGACGAGTCTTGGCCGGTCATATCTCCGTGACTACCTTGACTCCATGAACGATCTCTCGTCGCTTCTGGACGACTGACCGCCCTCCCAACAGAAGCACTTGAAATGTACTCTATTACCCTCCCGCCGGGGCCTCATTGGGCCTCCGCTTTGCTCCTGCCCCACTCCCCTCCCTCACATAGTTCGGGCTGCGCCGACACGATTGCAATTGACATCCTCCCCGCGCTGAAGCGCGAGGCTTTCTCCTCGAACTTCCGTAACAGCGTAGGAGAAATGCGGAACTTCATGGTAGTGAATCCAGTACCGCGTGTACTGTCAACGCCATCGGTATACAGTTCCGAGGCAGAGTTCCGAGGCAGCACTGCAGGGTGCGCGTTGGAATGCGCAGTGAACGCGCACGAGGCCCCAACCTCAGAAATTCACACCCATGGAAAAATCAATCAAGCACGTCAATCACCTGTCGCAGAACGCGGTCACTGACGTGTACCTTTCCGGCGGGAACGGCCGGGTGTACTGGCCGAATCGCCTCCAACCTGCAGTTCGTGGTGATTCGACACCCTCCGTTCGAGAATCGTGTCAGAGTTACATGCTGGATTCCGGATTCAAGGATGGTGGCGTGCCTGCTGAGCAACTCATCAGCATGGCGTACGAACGCCAGCCTGACTACGTTATTCCGAACGACACGGTGAATGTTCCAGGTGTTGCGATGCGAACCGCGGTCGAGGAGACTGCGGAGAAAGTCGCGTCGTTCCTTGACCAGATCGACGAAAGTACGTTCCCATCCACGATTCTCATCCCGTTACAGCCACCGCACGATTTCCACTACGCATACCTTCACCAGCATTACCCGCGACAGGTTCGTCGAGGTCACTTCGCACTTGGCGGACTGAAGAACGCACTCCCGGAGGAACAGATTGCCGCTGTCAGGCACTTCCGAAACGTCGCTGGCTACGATGCGTACGTCCATGGGTTCGGGCTTGGAGCATCCCGTCAATTCATCGAAGCGCTTCGTGAGTCACCAGAATTGCTAGATGCAGTGGATTTCTCGACGCCACAAATCCACTCACGGTCCGGGCGAGTAGCCGGGCATGCACGCATCCCGATGCGGATCGGGACAGCCGCTGGTGATGACCTCTCAACGACGACTGCGAAGCTCATTGGGGCTGAGTTAACCGAGATTGCTCGGATGTTGAATCCTGAAATCAGCGATGAAGACATCGAGATTCAGTGGGACAAGTTCAAGTCGGAATACGAACGGCTTGGCCGGCTCCTGGAAGAAGAAGGATTGCTTGAAGATGACGATGAGGTCACGGCTGAGCAGCAGTCGGGACTGGCAGACTTCGGAACTGCAACGGAGTGATTCAACATGAACATATTCACAAGCCGGATTGCGAACGATGAGGAACGACGGCGAATTGCCTCGCGGTCACCGGTGAACGTGTTCGTGCCGACCGGTGAGAACACGCAGTACGTGTCTGACTTCACCGGGAACTACTGGCCGTACCGGTCGCTCACACTGGATGAAATCGTAGAGGACCGGAAGATGGCTGAACGAACCGTAGATCGTGTCCTCGATTTCGCTATCGTTGACACGCGACCGCCTGGATCGAACTTCCCACATGACCTGTACAACCTCGGGGATTCGTTGAAGGCAGATTACGTCTTCCCGGTGACGTACACGGGCACAGCTCGTGACGCGATCGCGTATCCGGTTGACACGTACCGGAACTACGATTTCTCGCACCAGCCCACACTCGGAACGCCGGTCCCGCACCCGTACTCGTTGACGGTGAATTGCCTGAACGAAGGCCTATACAAGCAGCAGTCCCGTTCGAAAGGGATCTCTGGAACGTCGCACCCGACTGACTTCGTGTTGCGGGAACTCGGAACGCACGCGTTTGAATGGGATTCGATGCGTGAAGCAATCGAGTACCTTCAAGAGTCTACGAGCGGGGATATCAACGTGCACTTGCACGAACCGCCAGTGACAGCTGATATGATTCGATACATCAGAGCGAATCCTGGTGTGATTGATTCAGTGATTCTACCGACGGATACTGACACGCTTGCTCGTGGCGGTGCTGCTGAAGGAACGACTGATGCGTTGGAAGAACTTTTCTCAACGAAGGCAAACGACTACCTTCGCGGAGAATTATGTCCCTACGTCAGATTCGCAGCTGAATTCAGTCTCCTCTGCAGTTCCTTCCTCGACATTACGACTGAGAAGGAGTTCGCAACGGTGATTGATGAGTCGGTTATCCCGGAAGGCAGCGAGTCGATGCAGCCCGTGACGAACGCTGAAGAATCCCAAGAAACGCTCACAGAACTGATCACGTAACGTTCCACTCCTCTACCGGACCGCACCGCAGGTGCGCTCGGGGGGGACGGGTGAAGCGCACGTAACCCGCACTACACCAGAAACCATGTCTGAAACACCCACATCCAGTACTGAATCCGCAGGCGTATCGCAACTTCAACTGATTCTTGCCGTGATTTTCGGCGGTGCAATCGTCACCGCGAACGTCACCGCAGCGAAACTCTCATTCTTCGAGCTCCCGATCGTCGGCGGCGTTGCCGTTCCCGCTGGCTTCGTCGCAATCGCTGTCGCCTTCCTTGTTTCCGACCTGATGGTCGAACTGTACGGAAAGGATTTCGCCCATAAGACGGTGAACGCCACGGTCGTTACCCTCGCAATTGCATGGGCGCTCGTCTGGACCTCGATTTACCTGCCTGTCGCACCGTTCTTCGAAGGACAGGAAGCATTCAAGTTGACTCTTGGAAGCGGCGGGTCGATCATGGTTGCCTCCATCATCACGGTGCTTATCTCACAGCATATCGACGTGAACATCTTCCATCGTATCCGGACAGCGACGGGTGGGAAGCACAAATGGGCTCGGAACCTTGGATCAACGTCGGTCTCACAACTCGTGGACACAGTGCTGTTCATCACGCTGGCTTTCGCTGTCTTTCCGACCTTCTTCACTGGTGAACCAGTATACGGAATGGCTCTCGTGAGCCTGATTGTTGGACAGTACCTTGTGAAACTCGGTGTGGCCGTACTGGATACGCCTGTCTTCTACATTATCACGAGTGTTCGGACTCGCTTGATGGATGAAACGGAGGCACCGCCGCCAGGAAACCCGGTGCAGGCCTCTGACTAACGCCACTACAACGAATTCAAGTAATTACTGCTGTTGAATCCTCATACAATGTACATTCCGAAACACATCAAAGACCTTCTCGACAAAACGGTCAACCTGGCGTACGATAACGACAGGGACGTCCCTGAACGTGACCGGATGAACGCCCTCGATGACTACGAAACCGTGCTTGCATGGTTGTCATCCCTTGAAACCCCGCCTGCTGCTGATTTCGACGAAGAGAAAGCAGTTGAAGTCGGGTGCACTATCCCGAAGCCAGGTGACTTGTTCCGACCGGTGACAGCGGACAACTCGCACAAGGATTCCGACTGGAAGCGATTCCTCGGTGGTGAGATGACGCCTAACGAAACGTGGTATTTTGCCATGGCGTACGGCGACCCTGAAACCGGCGGGTTCGAAGACATTCACTTCGTTCACGATTCGGATTGGGTAGAAATTCTCACGTTGTGCCGAGTCTGTGAAGAGGAACAAGCAACGGTTAACGGGGAAGCGACGGTAAACGGAAGAACTATCTTTTCACAAGGAGAGAATCCCGCCGTTTACGGCGGGCGTGAATCCGACACTTGCTGACCAGTCCACCGATGACACTCTGGCCGGATATTCCACGGTAATCGACATTATTAAGTAACTGGTTCTACATAGGCTATGTATGGCGAATCTCACCGTCACGCGCACCTACGTTGGTTCTATCCAGAACCATCGGCAGGTGTCTGATGGTCTGGATTCGCTCGGGGATTCCGCCTCG
>Ga0306899_1001183_pt1 | contig 10698 bp, 6 predicted proteins | sample AntRauMFilla3764_FD_190407 | JGI IMG/M metagenome (GOLD analysis project Ga0306899, IMG submission 190407) | Saline lake microbial communities from Rauer Islands, Antarctica - Metagenome Filla 3 #764 (v2) (version 2) | ecosystem: Environmental > Aquatic > Non-marine Saline and Alkaline > Saline ... | reverse complement strand
AAACCGTCATCATCGGCACAGCCATGTGGAGATTGCGGCTAGCGAAGCATGCCCTGCATCGTTCGCCTGAGCGGACGATGCAGGGCTGAGTCTTGGCATGGTAGGATCTACACCAAAGATTGGGGACTAGGCATGTATAGCTGGTCTAGGCTCTAAAAAGTAGTGCACGCATCCTGCGTGTCGGGGTGGGGTAAGGGCACGCTGGAAGCGTGGGTTACTTTGGGCGCTTTCATGATAGAACTCAGCAGCGAAGAAGACTTGATGCCCAAAAGTAGGGGTGGAAATAGGGGAGCGATTCAAATTGACCTTCGGGTCTAGCAATAATATAAAAAAACAAAGTCTTTTTCGACAGTTCTGTGCGGTCAACCGTAACCCCCCAAAAAACCCAAACCCCATGTTTAATAAAAAGCACACCGATGTATGTGTGATAGGTGCCGGACCCGTTGGTCTGGTAGCCGCACACGCTCTCGCAGATAGTAATGTTGATTTTATGCAGTTTGATAAAGTTGTTGGCTGCCACACACATAGTTACGCACTTGCGCTATTGCCGGAAACGCTTGAATTATTGGACCAACTCGGTGTTGCCGAACGCGTGCTTCAACGGGCTCGGAAAGTGCCTAGAATTGCCTTTTACCATGGTGATGAACGAAAGGCGGAACTCGATTACTCGAAGTTAAAGACCTCTTTTCCATACCTCGCCGTGATCAAGCAGGGCGAGTTGGAAAGCATTCTCCTCGATACACTTAAGGCAAAGGGCCACAAGCCGCACTGGCATCACCGTGTGCGCTATATCAATGAAGAAGAGGACCACGTTGTCCTGGAAGTCGACCGCTTGATCGAGGGCATGACCGGATATGCTTATGCGCACATCGATATGCAGATTGAGAAAATCCTGCAATACCGAGCCAATTACGTCATTGGTGCGGACGGTCATCGGTCTGCCGCGCGCCGGGTTGCAGGGATCGCATTCAACGAAACCGCCCCCGTCCAAACTTATGCAGTATTCGAGTTTAAGTCGGACGTGGAATTGCCGGATGAGATGCGAATTATCTTGGATGAGCAGGGGAGTCACATCTTCTGGCCGATGCCGGACAACTACTGTCGTTGGAGCTTTGCAGTCAACCCAGAGGACGCCCCGGTGGAGGCAATAAATAAGAAAGATTGCCTGATCTACATTGGCAAAAATGCCTATCCCTTACTCGATGACGCCCACATTGCTGGATTCATCAGTAAGCACGCAAAATGGTTCAAAGGTAGTGCGGACAAAATAAGTTGGCGCACATTGGTACATTTTCAGCACCGCATGGCTGAAAATTTTGGTCGAGATCGGATATGGCTCGCAGGTGATGCCGCCCACCTGACCGCTCCAGGCGGTATGCTCAGTATGAATGTTGGCATGCACGAAGCCTACGATCTAGTCCAGCGCCTGTCCTTGGATTCGGATGAGCTTCGTGAGGCAGCAATCGCTAGCTATTCCAGCGACCGAATTAAGGAATGGTCCGACCTGCTCTGTCTGGATGGAGCGTTGCAGGGGGACTTAGCGGATCCGTGGATCCTGGAGCACAAGGAGAGTCTTGCAACGAATCTACCGGCGACTGGAGACACAAGGCGTGCGCTTCTGGAGCAGGTGCACCTCGATGCGGCCGCTCATACCAATTAATGATGTTTAAAGTAGGACAGCCGTCTCGGCTGTCTTTGCCGGGAAACAGGCGAGACGCCTGTTCTACGGTTTAAAAGGCTACAATGAGGATTTCGGGAAAGCGGCATTATGCCAGCAGATTCTTAATGTCATCAATACTGACTTTCGCATTGGCCGCCTGACTCTCTTCAAAGAGTCCCTCTAGCAGGGCCGCTTTCTTGGCCTGTAGTTCGAGGACCTTTTCTTCAACCGTGTTGATGGCGATGAGCTTGATGCTGGTGACGACTTTCTCCTGGCCGATGCGGTGTGCCCGGTCGGTCGCCTGGGCCTCAGCGGCCGGATTCCACCAGGGATCGTAGTGCAGCACGGTGTCGGCTCCGGTGAGGTTGAGCCCGGTGCCGCCAGCTTTCAGAGAAATGAGGAAAACCGGGATACTTTCGTCCTCGTTGAATGTGTCGCAGATCGCGAGCCGGTTATTAGTCGAACCATCGAGATAACAGAAGCGGTGGCCTTTGGCTTCGAGATGTGCCGCCAGTAGCTTGAGCGCGGTGACAAAGCTGGAGAAAACCAGCATGCGGCTGCCGTTGTCCAGGCACTCGTCCAGCACTTCATCAAAGGCTGCCAGTTTGGCGGATTCTCGGGCGGCGAAGGTCTTGTCCAAAATACGGGGGTCGACACAGGCCTGACGCAGCCGAAGTAACTCGGTGAAGGCGGCAAATTTGAGCCGACCTTCGTTGGCTCCGGACATCTCGAGGTTGAAGATCTCCTTGCGAGTCCTTTCGAGGGTCTCCTGATAAAAACGCTGCTGTTTACTGCCGAGTTCGCAGAAGAAGGTCTTCTCGATTTTATCCGGTAGCTCGGGGGCCACCTCCTTCTTTGTGCGGCGGAGGATGTAGGCGGCCGCGCGCGAGGTCTGGCGATTGCTGTGCCAGACGCGGTCTTCCTGTGAGAGTTTGGGCGGAGCCTTTTCCAGGTAGCCGGGCATGAGGAAAGTGAAGAGTGAGAGCAGGTCGTCGAGTGAGTTCTCCACCGGCGTGCCCGTGAGCAGGAAGCGGCCCGCACTGTGCAAGCGGGTGAGGGTCTTCGCATTTTGACTGCGGCGGTTCTTAATGTGCTGGGCTTCGTCGCCGATCACGACGCACCAGTCCATCGTCGTCAGCAGCTCCGCATCCTGACGCAAAGTGCCGTAAGAGGTGATGATGAGATCGGCATCTTCCAATGCGACCGGCTCTTTGGCCCGCTTTGGGCCATGGTGCTTGATGGCCTTTAGGCCTGGGGTGAAACGACTCGACTCGCGCAGCCAGTTTTCCACCAGACTGGCGGGGCAGACTACCAATGCAGGCCCAGAGTTCTCTGGGTTTTCCTGTCTTGCCTGCCCGCCAGAGCCTTGGCGAGGGTGGGAGCTTGCCTGCCCCGAGGTGGTCGAGTCGGTCGAAGGGCGGATACATTCAATCAGGGCCAGTGCTTGCAGGGTTTTACCCAGGCCCATTTCGTCGGCGAGGATGCCGCCCAGGTCGTTTCGGTAGAGGTGCCAGAGCCAGGCGACGCCGATGCGCTGGTAGCTGCGAAGGATGGTATCGAATGCGGGGCGGATCGGCGCAGGCTCCAGGGCTCCGACTTGCTTGAGGGCCCGGCTGCGGGACTGCCAGGCCTGGGGCGGTTGCCAGCCTTCGCAGACTTCGTCGATCAGGTCCTCCACGTCGGCGAGGTCTGCCGTGCCGAGCCGTTTGCTGAAGTGCGGGGTAAAGGGGCGGTCCGCCTGGCCGCTAACCGCTCGCTCGATCTGATGGAGACGTTCGACCGAAGATTGATCCAAGAGAGTGATGGAACCTCCATCCGAATCGACATAGCTTTTCCCACTGGCGATGGCCTTGCGCAGGTCCATCTCGTCGGATTTGACGTTCAGGCTAATTTCGAGGGAAAAGCGCCCGGAGTCTTCTCTGGCTTGAACATCAATGGAGGAGAGTGCCACGTCCTTAAGTTTCGTCTCAAAGTTTTCCGTGAACCCGGCCTGCCATTGTTCTTTCAGAGCCCGCCAGTGTTCGGCCAGGAAATTGAGGGTCTTGTGCCGGTCACGCAGCCACCACTTCCGGTTGGACGGTTCGAGCATGAATCCTGCCTTCTTGAGGATTTCCCGCAGTGGCTGGATCGTATCGTCCTGCCCTGGTAATCGTATGGCGAGAAAGTGGGTCGAGCCATCGACCACCACCCGGTTCGACGAGTAGCCCTCCATCGCATCAGCCACGCGGGAAGCGGTGGATTCGGCTCGCGCGCCGCAGCTCGGGAAATCGCCGGGCTTGGTTTGAAAGAGCCGCTTGCCCTTGGACTCAGCGAGTCGGCGGGGGTTGGGGCGGGCCGACTCACGTAAGCGGACTCCGGCCCTAATTTGCGGCTTGGATGGCTCGACCACGGCGGGCGCATCTTCGTCGTCCTCCTCGTTTTTACTTTCGGATGTTGTCAGGAACTCATGCACGCCCTCAAGCGTGTTACCCTCCCAGGAAATTGGTTCACTTGGTTTTTTCACCCAATAGACGACCGGCTCGCCTTGAAGCAACGCGAGCAGCTTGCGCAGGCGCGCTGGCGTGAGTTGCAAAAGCCCGGCCAACTTGCCCCCGCACCAGGACTCGACTAAACTCAGCACTTTTTCCTGAGCCTCGCTGGTAGCGTAGGCCTTCGTCGGGCTGAGCTTGTTCAGAGTTAGGATTTCACGGCCGACTGCGGCATCGAGCTTTACGACAATGGCTCCTCGTTCGGCGGCCTCTTTGAGGTTGGGTGGCAGGAAGACCAGAAGGCGCAAGCGCATGCCTTCATTGGAGAGCTTGATGGAGTTCAGTCTTGGTGCGACCGGCTCGGATGGAGGTGCTTCGTTTGCCTCCGTCAAATCTTCCGCGACCTGAGCGGCCTCCTCGTGGAACCGCTCCTGTTTGGAGGCTTCGAAATAGAGTGCCGCTGCCACCGCGTGGGCACAGACCTTGCGTTTGCGTCCCTCGGGGCAATTGCAGCGGTTATCGGCAAACACGGTGGAGCGCAGGTTCAGCTTTGGCTCGTAGCGATCCGCCGTGCCGCTGACCTGACCCACCAGAACCGGGCTTTCCCATTTCGCCGATTCGACTGAGTGCGATTCGAATAAACGCTCGCCAGCCTTGAGCACCACGCTGCCAGCGAGCTCGCGCAAAAAGTTTTGGTCAAACGTCGGTGGTGGTTTCATCTTCCCTTTGCCAGGACTCCGTTTACGGAAGTCCCTGCTTTCTAGGCCTCAAGCCCTTCCCGAATGGCAGCTTCCTGGAGCTGGCTGATCTCAGCGATTCCTTTGGCGCCGAGTTCCAGCAGGCTGTCGAGTTCTGCCCGGGTGAAGGTGGCTTCCTCCCCGGAGCTTTGGGCTTCCACATATTTGCCGGAGCCGGTCATGACGAGGTTGGCGTCGACGGTAGCGTCCTTGTCTTCGGGATAATTGAGGTCGAGGACGGGCGTGTCTTGATAAACGCCTACCGAGACGGCAGCCAAAGAATCGGTAAAGGGATTTTCTTCGAGGTCTCCTTTGGCTATGAGCTTTTGCACCGCGATCTGTGCGGCGACGTAGGCCCCGGTGATAGAGGCCGTCCGCGTGCCGCCGTCGGCCTGTAGGACGTCGCAATCGATCCAAATGGTTTTACCCGTCAATTTCTTTAAGTCGAAGACCGCCCGCATGGAGCGGCCGATCAGGCGCTGGATTTCGATGGTGCGGCCATCGGCCTTGCCGCGGCTGATGTCACGCTGCTTACGATCTAGCGTGCTATAGGGTAGCATGGAATACTCGGCCGTCATCCAACCGCCCTCGACTTTTTGCGCACGCATCCAGCCTGGCACGCGGTTGTCTATAGAGGCGGCACAAATGACGCGGGTGTTGCCGAAGCTGACCAGCACAGAGCCCAGCGCATGGGGCGCGATGCCGGCTTGAAAAGCGATCGGGCGCAGTTGATCGACGGCGCGGCCGTCGGGGCGGGAAAAGGGTTTTTGGGTGGTTTCTGACATAAATGATTTATCGGGTAGCGGTGAAGGCTGGGAGGTATTTCTCGCGGGCGAGTCGCCAGAATACGAGGAAGAAGGCGGTCAGCGGGATGGCGAGGATCATGCCGAGCAGGCCGCCAAGGGCGACGCCCCAGAAGAAGACGGAGAAAATAATCAGCATGGGGCTCATGCCTGTCTTATCCCCCATGATGCGGGGGGTAAACACGTAATCGGTCAACAATTGGCCGATGATAAAGACGACGGCGCAAAGTCCGATGAGTGTCAGGCTGCCGCCCTCCTGCAGGTAGGCCAGTGGCAGGACCGTGAGGATGCCGATCATGGTGCCGAGGTAGGGGATGATATTGAGCAGCCCGAGGACGAAGCCGAGGAAGATGCCGAACTTCAGGCCCACCAAGCCGAAGCCGATGGAAAGGACGAGCCCGAGGAGGAGGCCGATAATGATCTGGCCCCGGAAGAAGGAAATGAGGATGTCGCTGAACTGTTTGACCAGGAAGAGGAGATCCTCGCGGCGCTCTTTGGGTAAGAAGTTGAGCTGCTTGTCTATGTCCTTCCAGATGTTCCGGTCACCGTTGAGAATGAAGAAGAGGTAAACTGGAATGATGGAGTAGGCTGCGATTTTGGTAAAGAGACCACCCAGCAACCCGAATAAAGAGCCCGATGTTGACGAAGCTTTGGCCAGGGCATTTTGAATGAAGCCGAAATTTTCCTGAAGCAGCTTCTGCAGATAATCCTCCGGCGACTGGCCCAGTCGTTCGGTCAGCCACTGCCAGATTGCGGGAGCCAATCCTTTTAAGTATTCTAGGGAACGCTCCAACAGGCTCGGCAGTTGCTTGAGGAATTCACCGGCCTGATCGAGGGCCGGAGGCACGACGTAAGCGACGATGGGCACAAGCACAAGGACGACCAGAGCAAAGAGTAGGATGATGCCACCGGTGCGGTTCAAGCGCGTGCGGGTTTCGCAGAAGGTGATGATGGGGCGGAGCAGCGTCGCGAAGATCGCGGCGATGGCCAGAGGGAGCAGGACGTCTTTGAAGGCGGCGACAAATTCCCTCAATAGCACGAAGAGAAAATAGGTGGCTGCGGCCAGGAAGAGGCCGGCCAGAGCGGTGCAGCCCATAGCCACGATGCGCCTCTGGCTCGTAGAAAGAAAGGGTTTGTTGGCTTCGCTGTCAGTCACGTTGGGCATGAAGCTGAGGGATGGCGGAGAAATGTCGCGCTTACTCCGGCACCTTGAATCGTCGTTTTGGTTCGCCGCCGTCTTTGGGTGTCTTCGTTGAGTGAGAGTGAGAGTGGTCTTTTTTCGGTTTCGCCCCCGATAGCTTGCTTTTGATTTTGAAAGGGCGTTTTCCGGACTTAGCTTTGTCGCCCTGATAAGATTGGGAGGGCTTATAATTGCCCTTTTTGTATTTACCGCCCTTGCCGGGCTTGCCGCCCTTTGGTCTTACGGCTTCGAAAGGTTCGCGGTCCTCGGCGATTTCCTCTCCGCCACTGTTCTCTTCCGTGCGGCAGATATCAAAAAGGACGCTGGCGATGTCTGTCGGTGCGTGACCGGCATCGAGCAGGCGCTCGATCCAATCGTCGTAGCGCTTGAAATTGCCTTCTTCCAGTTTATCGCGCACCGTGTTGAAGGCGTTGTTTGTTTTGCGGCCTTCCACTTCCTCCAGCGAAGGGATGCGCATGCGGCGAATCGTCTGGCGAGTGTAGCGCTCGATCGCTTCCAGGCGGTAAATGTCGCGCCCGTAAACGAAGGTGATTGATTTGCCACTGCGGCCAGCCCGAGCGGTTCGCCCGATCCGGTGCACGTAGTCTTCCGGGTCGTAGGGCAAGTCGTAGTTGAAGACCACACCCACATCGTCGATGTCGAGGCCACGGGCCGCCACGTCGGTCGCCACTAATAGTTCGACGCTCCCGTCGCGGAATTTTTTGATCACACGCTCGCGGTTGTTCTGTGCGATGTCACCATGGATGCGGTCCGCTAGGTAACCACGGGAGGCGAGTGCCTCAGTAGCGTCTTCGACCATTTGCTTGGTGTTGCAGAAGACGATACCACGGGGCTTTTCTTCGAGATCGAGCAGGCGACACATGACCTCGATCTTCGATCGGTTGCGCACTTCGTAGTATTCCTGCGCGATGGTATCAACCGTAAGCGACTTGCGCTCGATACTGATTTCGACCGCCTCGCGACTGAAGGCGCGGATCAGCCCTTGCACGTTCTTGTTCATGGTCGCGGAGAAGAAGAGGGTCTGGCGCTCGGAGGGTAACTGACCCAGGATGACTTCCATGTCTTCGCGGAAGCCCATGTCGAGCATGCGGTCGGCCTCGTCGAGAATGCAAATTTGAATCGCGTTGGTGCGAAGCGTGCCTCGGCGTAAGTGGTCCATCACTCGGCCGGGCGTGCCAACGACGATGTGGGCACCTTTGCGTAGAGACCGCATTTGACGGTCGATAGGGGCACCGCCGTAAACGGGAACTGCCGACAGGCCCTTCATTGTCGAACCGAGGCGGTGGATTTCTGCGCAAACTTGCACCGCCAATTCACGTGTCGGGCAAAGCACGAGCACTTGCGTTTCTTTCAGCTCCAAGTCGATGGTCTGGAGGGCTGGCAAGCCAAAGGCAGCCGTCTTCCCCGAGCCGGTCTGCGACAGGCCGACGATGTCCTTGCCGGAAAGAATCGCCGGGATCGTCTGGGCCTGAATCGGCGAAGGCGATTCATAACCGAGCTGGTGGATGGCTTCGAGGAGCTTTGGGTTGAGCCCGAGTTCTGTAAATGTTGTGTCCATAGAAAATGAGTTAAACGGTCAAATTAACGTTCATCGACGTTAATTGACCGTTTATTGAAATTAAATTTCCGAACAGGAGGCCACGCTTTTCTGGCGCTACGAGTGTATTCGGAACATACTGAAAGCGGAGGGGAGTGACAGGCCCGACCCTCGGGCACAAGGCTTAAAAGCGTCAACGGGACGAAACTTAACCGACAGTTGACTGGTTCATAAGTGACACATGTTCCCCGTAGCCGAATGCCTTCGCATTTGGATTCCGCGCCCTCCGTAGGGACTCCGCTTGCGGATATCGCGAAAAGTCTTGGCCTGTGTGGGCCGCGAATGTGGACGGAGCATTTAAAGCACCTTTGGTAACTCTATGGGGCACCAGTCCAAGAATTCATAATTTATTGGCTTGATCGATCATCTGTTTCTTCTAGGCGATGGGTGAGTTTGGGGTGAGATTTTGATATGACTCTAGCTCAGATTCTAAGAAGAATTATGAATTCCTGGACTGGTTGTTTAAATGTTCGAGCGTGATTTTTACGGCTTTTTGATTAACAAAAGAATTCCACTAGAAAAGTTCAAATTTTAACTAAATTTTTAACAATGTTAGAGGTTGTCATTATGGATGTATCGGAAGAGCATTATCTTTAAATAAGACCGTTATTAACTTTGGGTTCCTTGATCCAGTCGCCATTACCCCATTTAAAGCATTTGTTTTGTTGATTTTCATTCAGAGTGCTCCATTGCCCGCCCCCCATTCATCATGCCTGCCCGTCATTCATACGATGCTCTCTCTCTCTCTCTAGGTTAATCTGGAGGCAGCTGCTTGGCTCCCGCTGGATAGCTGCGTCCCTCGGGCTCTTTCTGTCCTTTCTGCCTACCTTGGCCCCGGCCGATACCGGGGACGGCCTTAACCATCGACTCCAAGTAGAGATCGATCCATCGAGTGAGGCCCCCTCACTTTCCTGGTGGGGCACCGCCGGTGAGACCTATTTTATTCAGGTTGCCCCCGATTTGGGGTTCGGCTGGCAATACATCGACGCTATTTTCCAAGGTGCTGATGCCCCGCTCAGCTACGAGTTTAGCGAGATGGGGGATGCCTCCTTCTTCCGTCTCCGCTCCACCGTCCAACCCACCGGCGATCCCTGGGGGGATAACTTCGACGGCGACGACGTGAGCAACAGAGACGAACTTCTGCTGGGCAGCGATCCCTTTACTTTTGACGGTGCAGGTGCGAACAGCGCAGCCGAAGCGAGTGCCGCCGCCTATCCGGTGCTGCGACCGGGCATGCTGCTCCGTGAAACCTGGAATAATATTGGCGCGTTTCGTTTGGATCATCTACGGCTCGCCTGGACGCAGCTTGGGGAACCGGATACAGCCGAACTGCAAGCGGGTCTCGAAATCACTGACGACAGTGCACTCGATTCATACGCCAGCCGCTTTAGGGGCTACCTGATTCCCCCCACTCAAGGCGACTATCAGTTTGCCTTTACCTCCGACGATCAAGGCCAATTATGGATCAGCAGCGATGCCAACCCTTTTAATAAACAGTTGGCTTGCTACGTCTGGAATTATGCCGGTCCAGAGCAGTGGAACAAGCATCGCTCCCAAACATCGTATCTCCTTCACCTTGAGCAGGGAAAGCCCGTTTATATCGAGGCCTTGTTGAAAGAAGGTTCGGGCCTAAGTCACCTTAAAGTGCGTTGGAAGACGCCCGGCGGACGCCTTCGTCACCATCCCGCCAGCCGCGCTCTTGTCCTATTCCCCCCACCGCTCTGATCGCGATGACGATTTGCTCCCGGATCGTTTTGAGACGTCCATCGGGATCGATTCTGGCAGTGCCCACGGAGTTCACGGCGCCTATGGCGACCTTGATGGCGACAAACTCGCCAACCTTTTCGAATTCGAAACCCTCGGCACCGATCTCTCGCTGGCCGATGCCGATGGCGACGGGCTCAGCGACTACGAGGAAATTTCGAAATTTTTCACCGACCCGTCGCTTGCCGACCTGGGCGCAGCAACGCTTACCGCCGAAGCCACCGGTGCCGAATTCATTTCCGAACTCGGAGATTGGGTGGTCGATGGCACCACCACCTATGCGCGTGAAGGGCGCGGCTCAGTCGAGTATGCGGTGACTTTGCCTGAGGCTGAGATCTATCGTATCAGCCTGGCCGGACAAAGCCGTTTCAACCAGACCAGCTTGAGTCAATACGACATCAAAGTCAGCGTCGATGGTGTTTACATCGGCAGGCTCTCCCTTAATGGCGACCAGAACGAGGCAGGCAT
>Ga0306899_1001182_pt1 | contig 10707 bp, 17 predicted proteins | sample AntRauMFilla3764_FD_190407 | JGI IMG/M metagenome (GOLD analysis project Ga0306899, IMG submission 190407) | Saline lake microbial communities from Rauer Islands, Antarctica - Metagenome Filla 3 #764 (v2) (version 2) | ecosystem: Environmental > Aquatic > Non-marine Saline and Alkaline > Saline ... | reverse complement strand
CTAACGTCTACTACGAATCTATAGTGAGCTTGGTTACTCGGTACTCGGTATCTACCAAAGCAGCTACCGCAACACCGATTTGCTGTTCACCAATTCCATCAAGCACTTCTACCGACCCAGCGGTACCAGAGCCAATAGTGAGTGTGTTACCAGCAGCAGCAGCTTCGTCTGCGAGGACAGCACACAACCCACCAGTTTGCGCCCAGAAGTACTCATCTGCGCCTACAGCGACGTTGGGAACACCAACAGCTGCATCAGCTTGGTCAATCGCTGAAATAACAACATTGTCAAACAAGTTGTATGTCAGGATTACTTCAGATGAAGTAGTAAGGGCAACCCGAATTGGGTCTTCAAGATTGAGTACGAGGTCAGCTGAAGCATCAGCAGCACCGTGACTGGCAATCTTGTACGCAATCCCTTCACCAGCAGCATCGCTAATGGTGACAAAACCTTCGGTGTATTGATTGACTGTAGCAGCAGTCGCACCAAGGGTAACGGTAATTTGCGTTGCACCAATATCGGCAGCAGCAGCTACAGCGATATTAGTGTGGTTTGCTACAAGCGTGGCAGCTACGGCGAGCTTACCTGCATCTAGTGCAGTGCCAGCAGCTTTTGCGTAGCGATAAGTACGACCATCTGCGGTGTGTACTTTGTCGCCGAGTTTTGCGCGAGCAACGGTAGATGTTGCGTGAACATCTTGCTCAATTGCTTCTGCGAATCCAGTTGTCTTAGGCATAATTCAATAAAATTAAGACTAGCTAGTAATACCAGTTCGGCGAGCGTGCTTGCGAGGTTGTGTTCCGACCAGCTGACCGTACCATAGGATTTGGCCAACAATAACATCCTGATTGGTTGGCTTCTTCCAACCAGTCCAAGCGAATCCTTCTTTCGTTCCCTGCACAAAGTTAGGGTCTGCACTCATTTCATACATATCGAGATAGTTCTCGTTCAACATGAAGAGGTTTCCTGTAGGGCACTTATCATCAGAAATGATAGGCATTCCTCGGAACATAAGACCTGTAAACCCTGCGTTACCTGTTACACCAGCTTTTTCAATACCTGCTGCGGTAAGCGTAAATCGTTCAGAGTTCTGAACAACTTGGTATCGAGAGTTTTGTGTAAGAAGTGCCTCGTAAATGCTGAATACCGCTGGGGTAGTAACACCTAGAGTTGGGTGGTCGCTGCCGACCTGGGCTGCATCGAAGTCTGTTGCAAGGTCATCAAGACCAAGTGCTCCTGACTGTGCAGTCAGAGTAGACTTCAATGTTGGGTAAGTGGTTCGCGATAGGTTCTGGTATGTACTTACGTTCGTACCATCATCTACGTGTGAAACAAGACCAGTAAAGTTCTTGTTACTGTTTCCAGTACCATCGCCGTATAGGTCTGTACCCATACGGTCTTTCATCGCCATTCCAATAGACCGAAATTCCTCTGTCATAAGGTCTACGATTGCTCGTTTACCTTTGTTGGCTGAGGCTTGGATTCCTGTAATGGTTGCGTTCCAGTAATACTGGCTTGGGTCAGCTTCGAATTGCTTTCGGACATCTTCCTGTGCAGTACCAAATGTGTCTGCTCCTGCATATGAACCACCTTGTGTACGCTCAGATACCTGAGTAGGAATTGTCAGCTTTGCCCCACTTGACCAGTTCTTGCGCTTGTTTTTCAAACGCATGAATAGTGCGTTTCCATCGTAGGCGTTATCAACGACTACGGGTAGAAACTCGTTCTCTGTTACCGAAGTAACGAAATTACTTAACTGTGACATGAAGTTAGTTTGCTAACGGATAATTTTATTCCGAGATAGCAGCTTTGATTCGTCGCGCGACATCGTCGAGAGAAGATGGTTTCTTATCGTCACCACCCTTATCTCCTTTAGAAATGCTGGTGCTTGCCCGCTTTTCTTTAGGAATTTTTGGCTTCTCACGTTTAGTGAGCTTCCGTTCTCGTTCGATAATCTTGAGAGCAACTTTTGGGTTGACCTCAAATTCTTCGGCTACGCTTCTTAGCTTCTTCTCGCTGATGGAATCGTTTTCATCGAGCACCTCTTCTAACTCCTCGTCAAACGCTTCTTGTTCTTTGGCAGATTTGGATTGCTCCTCTTTCTCCACTTCTTTAAGAACGTCACGAATGGTGGTTGCTAGATACTGCTTGGCAGCTTGTTCCTTCTTTTCCTCAGCAGACAACCCATCAGAGTTATCTTTAGATTTGAGGTCATTAAGCTCTTTTTGCAGTTTTTTTGCTTGGTCTCGATACCGCTTCTTCTGAACAATAGCTGATTTGTCCTTTTTATCAGACTTTTTCTTGTCGTCGTCGTCGTCATCATCGTCGTCGTCTGAATCATCATCGTCTGAATCATCATCGTCGTCGCCTTTGTCGTCGTCATCGCCAAGGTCGCTATCGTCATCCCAAGCGTCGTCGCCTTCGAATCCTTTATCGTCATCGTCGGCTTTACCCGCCATAAAAGTAAACATGTTCATCAGTGCAATTTGCAGCTGTATTAAAATGTTGCTCAGCGGATGGGCGTAGGTTGGTGTCATATTCTTTTCAGGTTTAGTCCTATTTTCCTTCTAAATTCATTTGGAGGGTTTTGTCCCAATTAAATAATATCACACTCTACAAATGCAAAACGCTCACGAGAGTATTTGTGAGCGTTTATACGAGTTGGAGTTAACAATATTTTTATGCAATGTTGGAAGAACTTACCGCGCCATTCACGATAGTACTTACATTATACCATTACATGTTTGGCGTGTTCGTCAGGGGGGCTGTACCACCTCCACCGAGGCTGTCATTTCCTCGCTGAACTGCATCGTTTGGTGTTTCTACATCCCGCTCTGCACTTCCGTCTGCTTCAGGAACATCTGTACTAGCAGGAGCTTCGGCACCTGCCTGAGCTTCTTGCTGACGAATTTGTGATTCAAAGACAACTTGCCCAGCTCTCCATGCTGCTAGCTTTTGCGCCGTAATCTTCGGGTCAGCAAACTCTAGACGTTCAAATAAGGTTTCTGGGTCAAGCGCACCTAGTTGCCAGAGCTGGATAGCTTGGTTGTACCGACCAACTGGGTCGAGAACTGGCGGTGTGCCTGATTTAGTATTGATAACTACCCCATCTTCAATGTCATCGTTAATAAACTTTAGGAACTCAACCGAACCATCTTTCCCAAGATATTGAAACGCTTTCTGTTCGGTATAGTACATCTTCATCATTTGAACCAAACCGTCTACTAACCTTGCGACCCCGCGGTTAAGTTCACGGGTCAGCTGCTCAACACGAGATAAGTTTTGGTTTCGATTAAGAATCTGGCCACCAAGAGTTTCTGAATCAGCGTTTCCTCGTAGCGCACCGTGTGTACCGAAGACGTTATCAAATGCTTGTACGGAGTCCATCAAGTTTGAGAAATGAGACGCAGGAATCTGTACCGCTGCTTCTCGACGAATACGGTTTTCAGAAGCTAGGTTTTTACCCATCAAAATAAGACCAGGCTCGTTGGTGATTGCGTCGATTACTTCTTGTGGGAGAGCATCTGTGTCTACATAAACTTGCCCGTTACCCATTCGGCGAAGGTTATCTAAAATCTGACGCTTGGCGACGTTGATGTCATCTTGGATTGGTAAAGCAATCTCAGCTAAGGAAGTCTGGGCGACAGGCGCGTCACCAGTGGTGAACGGAGAAAAGAAGATGAACGGTTTTTGTGGCCGTACTAAGTGATTAGCGTATAAAATATTCTTATACGTTTTCACCTTACCGTTCTGGTCAGTTTCCAGCTCTTCAATTTCTACTCCATCCCAATCGTAGAACGGGTTTTTCATCTTTTTTAGGATAACGTCGCCTTGCTTCCATACCCAAAACTCATCGGTGTATACCACCATTACTTGATACATTTCACTGTCAGCTTCACTAGTTCCGTCTCCAACTTGGATATTCACTCCTTTTTGTAGATTTTGTTTATCATCTTCCGATAAATCAGGGAAGTAACGCAACAAATCATCTTCATCAAATTCAGCTAGTTTAATCACATACGGTAGGTCGTGTGGGTCTACTCGGTATTTTGGTATTAGGATTGTTCGCGGGTCACGAACCCAAACACCAACGTCATCTGTATCAATATCCCAGCCGTATTCCAAGACACCATACCGCTTGAGCATCATGTCACGCGATATGTTTTCTAGCTTTCTTCGAATCTCTAGGTCTTCGTACTTTTGATTTAAAACTTTTTGCACCCGTTGTGAACGAGCCATCGAGATTTCATTCTCTAGGGCTGGCATAGCAACAAAAGCGTGAGCACCACCAGTAATGATTGGAATAATAGTCTCAATCGCCTCAAACATACGGTTATACACCGAATCAGAGTTGTGTGGAGCAACTTGGTCTCTATCAGTTTGGTTACCTTCGTAATAGCGCACCATTTTGTTTTGGTGTGCAACTAAAGAGTCATGATATGTCTGGGAGGTTTTTACCCAGCTGTCGATTTTTTCGCAAAGTTTGTCATTGGGAGTATCTTCTCCAAATGTAATATATTCATCTTTCATAGCTATGTGACTTTCCAATTAACCTTCCTCCCTTCAGTAAACATTTCATCTGGGCGGATACGACCATTGACAACGGTAACCGATGGAGTGATGTCGTCACCTCTAAGTGTAGCACGCTCGGAATAATGCGCTGAACCAGGCCGTACAGGGTCTTCATCAAAGGCAGCCAATAATGTAGCCATAATCTTGTCATCGTGAAATCCGTCTTGTGCTCCAGCTCCTTTTTTCTTTGCAACGTCAGTGTAGACAAAGGTTTTCATTTCCTCATACGTTTCGCGCGTGTGTATTTTTGGTTCTCGTAACCGACACAATTCCTCAAAGTGAGATATGAGTAACATCTTAGTTGATGCAGTAGTTCGAAAACCAAGTTTTTTTAGTTGCTTCTTTAAGACTCGGTCATATTCTTTGCGCCGATAAATGTTGCTGTAGCCAAGCTCATCTAACTTATCTAGCAGAGCAGCTCCCATAGAGTTCATTTCAGGAACCATCAACGGGTCACCATATTTTGCAGCGTACTCAACTGCTTTGTGAGCCAGTACGCGCGGTGAAACTTTAGCAGAAAATATAGCTACTTCTTCATCAGCGGTCTTGTCCCAAATAACTATAACGGCGTTATCTTTAGGGGATTTACGCATTGTATCTTCTGTTGTGTCAGCTCCTTCTGCACAGTCGATACCCATTTGGTAATCGTGCTCTGGGTTGTAGTCAGCGTATACACGTAGACCTTCCTCCTTCCGACGCTCTGGCCGAGTATGTTTAGAAATCTTTTCTATGAACTCACGAGCAAAAACGATGTTGTCAGCTAAAAGCGTCTCATCCCAAATACCTTCAACGTACTGTTTGTACCAAGTTGGAGGGTATCTCTTTAGGTCAGCGATGTACTCAGCGGGCAAGTTACCTTCGTTTTCCAAAGTAGAACCCTCAATTAGTTCGTAGTTCTCTTCTGGGTCTTGTTTAAACACTCGATACAACCAGGAGAGTTTCGGGTTAGATGTCATGAACACTTTGTGGTCAATTCCTTCACGACGAAGACGACCCTTTAGGGTTAAGAACGTGTCTTCTGGAATATCCTCAGCTTGGTCAATCGCAAATCCCCCCAAGTTTAGACCGAGCAAATCTTTGTGCTGTTTGTCTAGGTTACGGAAAATCATTGTTGATTCACCCCCGTTAAAAGTATGTAAAACAATGGTTGGATGTGGTGATTTACGGTATTCCTTAATCCAACTATCGTGGCAGATTTCAAAAAACTCTTTTATCAAAACGTCATGAATCTCACCGTAAGTAGTACGGCCTAGTAGGAAATAGTTATTGTCTTGACGCATACACTCATAGATAGCGCGTAACAACATGATGTGTGACTTCCCACACCCAACACCCCCAGAAAACAGAATAAAGCGAGACTCTGACTCCCAGAACTTTACCTGTGACGGCAAAAGGTCGCGTTCAAATACAACATCCCCCGAATTAAAATCTTGGAATTTTATTTTCACTATTCTAGTATAGCGTGTATATCGTCTTCGTGGACAATATGTTGTCCTTCACCGACCTCTTCGTAAGCTAATGGAGAGTAAAAAATGGTATTTCCAACAGCTACTTGGGTGACTGATTCACCGATAGCGAGCACTTCTCCTTTTGAGTGATTCTTTGTGCGCGCCTCGACGTATTCAATTCCTGAACTTGTTTTGTTTTCTTCTAAAATTGGCTCTACAAGAACCTTCTTTTTTAATGGGCGCATATATTATGAAATTTATACTTTGCTTTCTTGCTTTTATATCACTAATTATACACTAAAGGGCGCATTACGCGCCCCCTAGTCTATTTCGCCTTTCTGTAAGTACATGACCGTCTCCACTCGGCCTTTATGGTGTAGGGATAGTTTTTAACATCCCCGACACCAAGATACCGTCTGTCAGATTGCTCTGATTCGCGAGAATCTCAGTGTGGGAGACACTAAATTAGTCTACCTCTTTGGCCACAGCACATTTTATACAATGGCAATCAAATTGATGTTGACAGTGCCTCCTACCTCCTATCTTACGTGTTCCTTGGCACTTTATGCAAGCATCATGCAGGCAATATCTCGGTTTCTGCTGAGAGGGTAATGAATCAGAGGGGTAGTCAGCCAATTGTTCTACAGAGCGGTCAGGTACTGGCGTGTACTGCCATACCCCACCTGGTTGCATGCGCACTCTTGCGGTAATGAGACTTCCTCGTGGAACCAGTCTGCATTCCCTGCGGTATATCCGCATAATTGAATTAAATATGCTGCGTGTATTTTGCGATAAATGAGTTATGTCGTCTTCGAAATATGAGTTTACAACGCGCGTAAAAACTGACGGGCTAAAAGCGGATATTGGGTCAGACACAAAGTTGATGGCCGTACTGCTGCTAGGGGAAACAGAAAACGGGTCGTGTATCCTTTCTGGTCTTTCTACGTTAGAAAAGTTTGAGTGACTTCCTGTGACAAACATACTGATATCTAGTGCACGCATGTTGCCGTGGTCATCAACCTCATAATCCCTACCATCAGATGTTCTTACCATGTGTGTCATATAGTTAACCCTTTTAGTGCTACTACTTTACCATTATTAAATAATTATATCAATGTCCTTTGTATTTTTGGAATAATTTTTGTACCTCCATTTGGTTTATTTTATTCCGCGTAGTGACTGACAGTTGAAGGATTTGTTTGATTTCAGCTTTTGTAGCTTCTGGCATCTTGGGAGCGTAGTGAATGTCTCCTATGTATAAATCAAAATGAATACTGAATACGCCTTTCTGTAATTTGTGTATATGCCATCTGCCATTACTATCTTTTCGTATCCAATCCCCCCACCGACGTTGTGTGTATCCCGCTCTTTTTAGCTGGTGACACCCTGTTCTCTTATTGTATTTTAGTATTAGAAGCATATTCCCTCTGCTTTGCTCTTACTTTTTTATAGTTGTTTTGATGGTATTTTTTAACCGCTCGTTGCACTTGAGTCTTCCTAAAAGAAGAACAGTGATACATCGCTGTGTCGCGTGAAACGTGCAATTCATCAGCAATTGACTGCCAAGTATTTCCGTCTTCCCGCATCGCCTTTCCGAGTTCGATTTCTTTTTCATTCAAGGTAGATGGTCTGGACATATTCCTATTATACCACACGTATCCATGTAATCAGATGGTAGTGCAGGTGAGCTTGGTGAGACTGCCCTACCGTAAAGTTACGCATGATACAGTCGTATTCTTCGTTGATGTCTATGGCTCGGAGTACTCGCCACAGCTCATCTTGGGCAGCGCGCTCCAGCATATGTTCTAGTCGTACATGTTCAAACGGCACGAGCATATGGTGGTTTTCTGCTACAGCGTCGTAAGGGTATTGGTTGTGGATTATCTTCCAGTATTCAAATTGCTTTATTGGTTTATTGTCTTCTCCGCAAATGAAGCAGCCAGGGTTAGGGACACGGCTGATGTAGCTATCCCACGTTTGTTTACTGCGTAGTTTTGTGGCGATATTTCCTTTCACATATAAATTATACCTCAAAAAATTATGCACCCCGAAAGGTGCATAAGGTTATTGTGGCTTTTTCACTGTTCTCTGTTTCTTTCTGGGAGGTTTATATTGGTTACAGCAAGAGGGCTTACAGAAGTAATTTCCCTTAATGTAGACGGCGGTGAATTTGCCAGGCTCGTGTGGTTTACGGCAGTTAGCGCAGCGTTCCATATGCATTTTTACCACTCCTGATAACGAACGGGCAGCTCGTCTCTCCATTTATCACGGCAGCGTATACAGCAGAAACGAGCATCTACGTGACCGTCAGTTGCGGGAATTGCCTGGGAACGGAACACAGTGTTACTGCATCCATTCCAAGAGCAATTAAGGCGACCCAGCAGCTCGTCATCAGACGGTGGTAGGTCAAGGGGCAGTTGCGGGTTCATTGGAGCACCCTCCTTTCGTAGTTATAGGCTTTGACGTAATCCCGCACCCACAGTCTAAACTGCATACGGGAAGGACGAAATTTCTCTCGTTTATTTTTACGAGCTTCAAGTTGACCTCTAGTTGCCTTCTGCATGTGTAGTCCTCCTTGTTAATGAGCCTCTACTCTAAGATTAACACAGTGTGTATACCCGCACCTTTTTACCTTCGAAATGAATGAATGATTGGTCTGGTTTATCGCTAGATTCAAAACTATCCATATCAATGTGCTCCGAGTGGAAACACCAAAGCTCACTAGCTAACTCCACTACCTGTAAAGGTGGTCGAGTGTACGTGTGTATATAGGCTCCGATAGTCACACCGACTAGCAGAGCGATAAAGATTTTATACATAGCCCTTAGTCTGATTATATCAGATAGCTACTTCTCTTCAGATACTCTAAACGCGATTGATACCATTACTGGTGTTTCCCTTTTATGTATTCAGGTATTTCTTCTATACATTTTCTAGGGTAGCCTTGTGCCTTATGCACTAGAAAACCTGCGTTTGTTACTTCTCTTACTGTTGGCAGTTTTTTAGTCATAGTTATATACATTTAATACAGAGTGTGGCTTTGGTGTTTTTGTCTGAAATGAATGTACTTCCACACAGTAGGCATGTTTTAGTTTCATTCTCTACAGACGGTAATGGTGTTGTTTTCATATAGTTTTAATTATATATACCGATAAATAACAGGTGAGTGCTAGTAATGTGTATGTGCAAACCATCCAGTAATTCATACCTTATCCATATTACTCATAAACTCTTTGATGTCTCTTGCTAGGGTGTTGTGGTCTTTCCAGCAACCGCATGATGAGTATTCAAGTTCCCCAGTAAGTTTGCACCAGTCTTGGTGTTCTTCCTTCTCCTCCAACAGTTCACAATCCCTCAGCTCGGTCAGTAGGGCGAGGCGGTCGGCGGTGAGGGCTTTCTTGATGTCTGCAAACAGATGCACAAACCCCACAGGATTGTTTGCTTTTAGGTGAATGTGTCTTTGGCGTATAGCTTCTACTACTTCTACTACGCTTGGTATCTTAGTCATAGGTGTTATTTAGTGGGTGGGGTTAGGGCTTCTCCGCTATGTTTTTCTTGATAGTCTTTCGCATCTATCCTCATAGGACAACCACAGGGGCAAATAAGAAACTCTCTATGCTTCATTCCATCGTCAAAACCTTGTCTGTATTCCTCCTCCAGCAAAGGCTGACAAGCGTCTACTCCTTCGTTGAAGCCTGCCTCATATAATCCTGAACCGTCATCAATAGCTATTTCTCGTTCTTCTTTCTTCAAAAGTTTTAAGCGGTCTTTGATTGTTTGTGTCATACCTCGGTGCGTTTAGATTGGATAATGGTTTTGATGTCGGCTATGCCTTGGTTATAAGCGTAGTATTCTTCGGGAGTAGGGTGTTCTAGACTTTCCATAAACTTACGGGTCAAATCTCCTGCTTCCACCTCCCTCTCAACCTCATCGAGAACTGCGGTGACGGTGTTGGTGATTACATTTTCTAAGTCCGTTTGGTTGATGTACTGGACACGTATTTGTGTCTCAAACTTCGCTACAGCATCTGCTTGCAATCGTTTTAGGAGTGTCATATCAATCCATCTTTAATGCTAATACCTTTCTGCAAGTTTCTTCATCAGCTTCTCCTGTGTGGTAGGTGTAGCCTAGTGCTTTTGAGATACGAGCGTAGACTTGCCCTCTTTTAAACTTCCCTGACTGCCACAAGGGGTCTATTTTTGCATGTACTTGTCGTCTGAGCTGCCTTAGTTCCTTGCCAACCATAGTGCCTAGTGCTTTCTTTGTGTTGTTGTGGCATCCGACCATGTATTCACATTCTTTGCAGTAGTAGCACATATACGACTTCCCGTACCTACGTCCATAGACTTCGGCATTGTCTACCCATACAGCTTCCTTTTTACATGAGGGACAAATCATATCAATCCATCTTTAGTTAGTCGAATAAGTAGGAGGGCGAGGGTGTCGCAGGGGTTCTTGTCTTGGATAAACTCTAGTCGCTTGTAGGGCATTTGGGTGTAGTCTGTCAGTTCTACTCCGTAACCACTCATTAGCTTGACTAGGTTCACTCCATATCTACAGCCGTCTGGCAATCTCTCCAAAAGCTCAGTGGCGATGGGTGCGGGGAAGATGTCACTCTTAGTAGTCTCAAGAATTACATTGATAACGGGGATTAAATCTCCGTGACACCAGACGTAATCACTCTCAA
>Ga0306899_1001176_pt1 | contig 10743 bp, 9 predicted proteins | sample AntRauMFilla3764_FD_190407 | JGI IMG/M metagenome (GOLD analysis project Ga0306899, IMG submission 190407) | Saline lake microbial communities from Rauer Islands, Antarctica - Metagenome Filla 3 #764 (v2) (version 2) | ecosystem: Environmental > Aquatic > Non-marine Saline and Alkaline > Saline ... | reverse complement strand
AATCCCCAACAACAAAGTAAAGAAAGTGGAAAAAATTACGAACTACATAATGCTGACACGTGTACTCACTTACCAAATAAGACCCACTCGTTGTCGCTAGGACACTTTAATGACTGTCATTTAGCCATGGCTGAGGCGAAGCGTCGAGTGCCAAAATGGGCTGAGCTGATAGATGGGTGTGCCTGGTGTTGTCCCAAGTGCCACACGGATTAGAGAGCCTTTACGCTCCAAAGAACTGGTCCGCGACACGAAACTAGACACTTTTCACGCCCAAGAGTCAGCCGGATTGACACTGTGTATGTGAGCAGTATAGTACTTTCGGAAGATCTTACACAAATGTTTGGTGGAGTAAAATCTATGTACACACATAAAGAAATCGCAGCCGCTGCGATACGGCTTTCTGAATCTAACGTGTTGGGAAAAATTGATTGGGAGATGAAACATTCAGGCGAGGAGTCTCCGCGCCTGCTGCCACTTGTACGGCCGCACCTCAAAGACATCTTGGTCATGATAGAAGCCGGGAAAGTAATCGCTGAAACACACGGTGTGATGCCAGAAATTGAGTATAAGGATTACCACCCTGGTAATCTGTCGGCACATTTATGTCAGCGTTTTAGCGAACTGCCGCAGTATGTTCAAGCACCGAGTGTGGTCAAAAAGGTCGTATGGGGCCTGGGCAATGCTGACATAATCGGGATTTATCTGGCGGGAGACTCGGAGAGATTCGTAGCCTATACGCAGGGAATAGATAAAACGCAACGGCAACAGTTTCATGATTGGGTGAAATCTGCATTGAGTGAAGCAAAGATTACCTTTGACGATCCGCGGATTGCCGACTTTCAACCGTATGCAGCATTGACGATGCTGTTGCGCTGTTCGTCCATGCAAGACACTTTTCAGTGGCTGAGCAAGAACCCTGACTGTCTGAAGCAAGAAGTGCTGCAAAAGTCAGATTGCGACCAGCTCGTGGGAATGAACATTAATAAAACGGCTGATTTGGCACAAACGAGTGTGTCTGTCTTGGAGGAAGCGTTTGGTAAAAATAGCGTGGCCTTGCAAAGACTTTCAATGTTTCTCGCCAAGAGACATCTTGGTTTTGGAATGAAGTTTCCGATTGAACTGCAACCGTGCATGAATAAATAACCACTTGTTCTTACAGTAACCGAACAGCCCGCTTCTTAGGGGCTGTTTTTATTTATGAAAATACAATGACTGTTAGAAGACGAGAGATTTGACCTTTTACACTTTAGAAGTATAGTGCCTGGGGAAGATCTTACATAGAATGTAACCAGGAGTAGAACCAATGCCTTCAACAGAACAAATTGCTGCTGCGGCTGAACGTCTGTCAGCAGCAAACCTGCGCCAGCAGATTAATGAGGCAATAAAAGAGCATGGCAATGGAGCACATCGTGTCTCACCAGTTCTTTGGTCGAGGATTTCAGACATTTTGACGATTGCAGACGGAGGAAAGCTGATTATGGTGTCATTCAATGACATGCCAGAGGTTGAATACAAGGACTACAACCCCGGTGATTTACCTGAGCATTTGTGTCAGCGGTTTCGCGAACTTCCTCAGTTTGCTGACGCGACCAAAAATGTACGAGAAGTCGTTCGTTGGCTGGGTTATGCTGATGTAATCGGCATTTACTTGGCCGGAGAAGCTCAGAAATCCGTGTTCTCAATTCTAGAAATAGACTTGAAAAAAAGACGTGAGTTTCTTGAGTGGGTGGAAATAGTGTTACGTGAGTTGGAGATTACTCGCGATGACCCGCGGATTGCTGATTTCAATCAATTCGCTTCGCTGACAAAAATTATGCATCACACGTCAGTGCGCGATCGGTTTGACCTGTTGAATCAATCACCTGTGTACTTGAAAGAGGAGTCATTATTGTCGTCAGATTGTGAGCGGCTGGTCGAATTGGGGATTAAAACGACGCCTGATTTGGCACAAACCAGTGTCCAGATTTTGGCCAAGGCATTCGTAAATGATCCTCTTGCCCTGCAGAGAATTACCTGTTTTCTAGACAAGCGAAGGCTTGGACTGGGCATGAAGTTTCTCCCGCAATGGAAGTAAATAATAGTTCTTTTTGACAACAATTTCACAGCCTGCCAAAGAGCGGGCTGTTTTTATAGGCAAACGTATTGATTTTGACGCAGTGCTCCGTAATAAAAAACCCGTCTGTAGTGACGGGTTTGATACTAGGCAGCGATGGTTAGTAGTCGAAGTGGGCAAAGTCGGGATTAATGAGCCGCTCGCCACCTTCCAGAGCATCAATGGCGTCGATGTCAGCTTGGTCCATTACGAAGTCTTGTGACGCAAAATTCTCTTTGATTCTTTCCGGGTGGGTGCTTTTAGGAATCGCAATCAATCCGACCGCAAGGAGCCAGTTGAGAATAATCTGTCCGGGTTTTTTCTCATATTTTACGGCCAGCTCCTTAATCAGGTCCATTTCTAAAGCCTCCCCGCGTCCCAGCGGCGAGTAGGCAGTGATGGCGATATCGTGTTTTTTGCAAAACGCTCGCAATGCCTGTTGCGGAAAACCTGGGTGTAGTTCGACTTGGTTGACCACAATTTCGATGCCAGTTTCCATGACATCTTGGAGGTGGTGTTCGGTAAAGTTAGATACGCCGAGTGAGCGCACTTTTCCAGCGGCCTTTGCTTCATTCATCGCACCCAGGGTTTCAGCTAAAGGTACAGAATGATCAGGGAAGTGAATCAACAGCAAATCAATGTAGTCGGTGTCGAGTTCTTCTAAATAGGTGTCAATTTTTTGTCTGACCGCATCGGCCGTGAGGTCTCCGGGAAATATTTTGGTAGTCAAAAAGAAATCCTCTCGAGCGATACCATTTTGTTTAATACCGCGACCGACTTCCGTGTGGTTGTGGTACCCATCAGCGGTATCGATGTGTCGATATCCGACTGATAAGGCGGTAGCAACCGCTTCGGTGCACAGCTCATCCTTAATTTGCCAGGTGCCAAAGCCAAGGGCTGGTATGGTTTTTCCGTTTTTCAGCGTTAGGTGTTTCATAGAGATTGTTCGCAATAGTTACTTATGAAGATTTGTATATACGTTAGTACGTAATTGGAGTGTAACACTTTCAGTAGCAAGCTCTGAATGAAACACTTGCTTTTTTCTATAAAAGGTGTATAGTGTTGGTAGTTCGTTGAGTACTTTCCAAAATTAATGACAGTTTGTACTGTCACTGCAAATCCATCCTTTTTACTTGGTTTTCCTACCCACCTATACCCCATCCCTTTCCTGTACGAAAACCAAGTCTACACCGGGATGGGTTTTTTTATATTTAAATTTTGAGTGTTGATATACTGTCCAGTCTTTTGGGTGGTGTGCGGTAGAATGAGCACAATAATGATTGCGTATATTCGCCCGTACAATGGTGAACTTTCCCTAGTGAAAGAACAACTCGGTACCCATGAAGTGGTGACGAGCACTTGTGTGTGGGATTTAGATGAAGAAGCACGTAGTCAAGTGGAAGTACTGAGTGTGTTTGTTGATTATCAGGTGACGACTGATGTCTTGGACATGCTTCCGAATCTAAAAATGATTGCCGCTCGGTCAGCCGGATACGACCACATTGCGGTCGCCGAAGCACAGCAGCGCGGAATTGTTGTGTCACGCGTACCTCATTATGGAGCTCGGACGGTCGCTGAGTATGCCTTCGCTCTTATGTTTGCGTTGTCACGAAATGTCTATCGATCCTATAGTGACATGCAACGAAACGTCAGTGTCAGCGGGGTTGATGCCTATGAAGGATTTGATTTGTTCGGCAAGACACTGGGTGTGGTCGGTACAGGCGCAATTGGGCGAAACGTCTGTGAGATTGCTCGAGGAATAGGTATGAAGGTGGTTGCTTATGACGTGTCGCCAGACGAGGCGTTTGCCGCTGACCTGGGTCTACAGTACGCGGCACTGGATGAAGTGTTGGCTCAGGCAGATATCGTCACGCTCCACGTGCCGTCAATTCCAGCCACTCACCACCTCATCAGTGCTGAAAAAATACAAACCATGAAAGCCGGGAGTTATTTGATTAACACCGCTCGGGGAGAAATTATTGATACCAAAGCGCTGGTACGGTCTGTGTATGAGGGTCATCTGGCCGGAGCCGGTCTAGATGTGCTCGAAGGCGAACACTCTTTGCGTGAGGAGGCAGAATTACTGGTGGAGGGAGCCCCCGACCCAGCTCTGTGGGAGACTTTGATAGCCGACCATGCGCTGATTGATATGCCAAATGTCATTGTCACACCACACATTGCATTTAATACCACCGAAGCGAAGCGTGAGATTACTCAGACCACTCTAGATAACATCAACGCCTTTGTCTCTGGTACACCGCAAAACACCATTACTGTATGAGTCAAATTATTAAAAACTTTGCCGCCTTGGCGACCTCACAGCAGCGCCGCGATGCGCTGACCATTGTTGAAGCAGGACTGCAGGCCATAGACACGAGTACTGTACTGAAGAATTCGATTTCTTTAGAGGAAGACAGGCTGACCATTCAGGGTCGCCAGTTTGACCTCAAAGAGTACGAGCATATTTATATTATTGGCTTTGGTAAGGTGGCATGCACAGCGGCACTGACATTGGAGCAAATCCTGGCTGGCCGCGTGCGCGAAGGAGCTGTAATTGGAATTACTGAGCGCACGTGTCAGATGGTTGATACCTACGCAGGTACTCATCCGTTGCCTTCTCAACAAAACTACACAGCCACTAAACATATTGAAGAAGTGGCTCGTCGGGCAAAAAAAGATGATTTGGTACTCGTGATTGTTTCTGGCGGAGGCTCAGCGTTACTGTGTTCTTCAATGAGTGAGTGTGATCAGGGAACAAAGTTGTTTGAATCTTTTTTGCAAAGTGGCGGGACTATCGAAGAGCTTAATACGGTACGCAAGCACATCTCGCAGCTAAAAGGTGGTGGTCTGGCGAAGGCTTTATACCCAGCGACGGTAGTGGGATTGGTATTTTCGGATGTGCCCGGTGGAGATATGACAGCGGTTGCCTCTGGTCCAACTTGCTTTGATTCGAGTACGGTGTATGAAGCTGAAGCATTGATTGAAAAGTATAATCTTGGCTCGTTTCGTTTAGTGGAAACTCCAAAAGATCCAAAGTATTTTGAGCGAGTGTACAACTTTACCATTGTCTCAAACGTGACGGCGCTCACTGCGATGCAAAAAGCCGCGGCTGACTTATCGTATCGAGCAGACCTGGTGTCGGCTACAGTGTACGCTACGGCACAAGAGACAAAAGAACTACTACATAACAAAGCCGCAGATGGACTGATGCGTTGCATGGGTGGAGAAACAAAATTATTGATACCAGAAGACAGTACCGGCGTGGGTGGACGCAATGACTATCTAACGTTATCACTGCTTGAAACTCTCGCTTCAAACCAAGTGTTCATTTCCATTGCCTCAGATGGACGCGACAATACTGCTATGGCCGGAGCTCTCGCTGATGCGGAGGTTACACTCCGAGCTAGCCAGTTAGGTTTGTCAGTGGCTGAGCACTTGGACACCTTTAACTCATTTTCGTTTTTTGCTCAGGTGGGTGCTCACGTGCAGACTGGTCCACTTGAATCAAACGTTTCTGACCTAATGGTGTTGCTGACTGCGCAGGCAGAGATAGCTGATGCTGCTATTACCGAGGTGACCGCCCAGGTCATTAAGGATTCACGAGGAACACCGACTATTTCAGTCACTGTTACCGCCGGTAAACACACGGGGATATTTAGTGTGCCGGGTGGCGCGAGCACTGGTGAGCACGAGGTAGCAGTGCTACCGGCCACGCAAGCGGTGAAAATGCTCCAGCAGGTTTTGCGCCCGGCACTGTTGGGGATGGATGTGACCAATCAGGCAGCCATTGATGCTTTGCTGCACGAGCTTGACGGAACAGACCAGCTCGCTCGCATTGGAGGTAATCTAGCCTTAGGGGTTAGTGTGGCTGCCTGTAAATGTGCCGCGGCTGTGAAAGAAATGGAGACGTGGCAGTATGTCGCAGAGCTGTTTGATTACAAGGAGCAGGCAACCGCTCCACGATTGTTTGTAAACCTTATTAATGGGGGGCAGCACGCCAAGGTCGGGAGTCCAATCCAGGAACATCAAATCATTCCCGATACAGACAATGTTCACGACGCACTGGCATCAGTAAAGCTGGTCCAGAGTGCACTACACGATGTACTCAGTGAGCACTACACTCCGAAACAGATTACTATTGGTGATGAGGGAGGTTTTGTGATTCCTAGTACAACTATTCTGGAGCCGTTTAGGTATATCAAGGAAGCCATCGGGCGAGCAAAAACTGACGTCTCGATGCTGATTGGAACCGATATCGCAGCCAGCTCTTTTTATCATGACGGCTTGTATCATTTGCCCGGGGCTTCCTACACTGCTCAAGAATTATTGCGGGTCTATGATGAGCTTCATACCACATTTCCCATGCTGCAGATGGTTGAAGATCCCTATGACGAACATGATTTTGCTGGCTTTGCCGCCTATCACCAAGCACACCCCGGAGTGCTCGCTATCGGAGATGATTTGACAACGACGAGCAAGGCTCGTTTGCAAACAGCGATAGATAAAAATGCCGTGAGCGCATTGATTATTAAGCCAAACCAAATCGGTACCCTGAGCGATACCTTGGAAACAATGAGCTTGGCGTATGAAAATAAAGTGTGGTGTATAGTGAGTCATCGCAGCGGTGAAACTCAAGACGACTTCATTGCCGATTTAGCATTTGGAACCAAGTGCTTTGGTCTGAAGTCTGGCGCGCCGTCGATGTCCGAGCGAGCCGTTAAATACAACCGACTGCTGCATATCCAACCTAAACATACTCTATGAATAAAATCCAAATCATCGCCACTATCGGACCAGCTTGTGCTCAGCCAGCTGTATTGCGGTCTTTGGTAGATAGCGGCATGTCGATTGCTCGGCTAAACTTTTCGTGGGGCACGCGCGCTGAACATAGGCAATTTGTGCATGATGTTCGCGCAGTCGCTCAAGCGGCTGGTGTCCATGTACCGATTATTCAGGATTTATCTGGTCCCCGAGTGCAGCAAGCGGCTGAACATACTTTTGATGGCGAAGTGTCAGTGATTACTGATAAGGACAGAGCGGACGTTCATGCGATGGCGGACCTTAATCTGGAGTACATTGCGTTGTCATTTGTAAAGGACGCTGAGGATATCAATCAGCTCCGGGCGCTGTTACAAGAGGCGGGTTCAACGGCTAAGGTTATTGCTAAGATTGAACGTACAGAAGCGATTGCTGCCATCGATGAGATTATCGCCGCCGCTGACGGAATCATGATAGCTCGGGGCGACTTGGGTGAAGCTATACCGGTGGAAACTTTGCCGTTTGTGAAGAAAGACATTCTTAAGCGTTGCAGCACGGCTCAGAAGCCAGCGATTGTTGCTACACAAATGCTCACGTCAATGATAGACAGTCCACAACCTTCCCGAGCCGATGTGTCTGATATTGCGCACGCGGTACTGGATGGTGCAACGGCCACCATGTTGTCCAACGAAACTGCTGTCGGTACATACCCAGCTCAGACTGTTGCGCTGATGCGTAGAGTGGTAGATGAGGCGCAGCGTCACACAAAGCACACACTCAAAAGTTTTTAAACGCACCACTATCTATCCATACAAAAAACTGAAAGCAATCGCTCTCAGTTTTTTGTAAGAAAAACTGCGAGCTCTTTCATAAAAAGGTCGTGACTGTATAATACAAACATGAATAAGTTTAGCCTAATCGTCATTGTGTTCATTGGAGCAGTGATGCTATGGCTGGTGTTTGTATTCATACAATCACTGTCGACTGAAGTGATGCCAGTTGTGCCAGACAATCCGCTCTATCTTGACAGTGCAGCTCAAAGAGCAGACCGCGTGAATAACTTGCTGTCATACATGACGTTGGAAGAAAAAATTGGACAGATGGCACTGGTAGAAAAAAATAGCGTACTCAAGCTTTCTGATGTTAGTACACTTGGGTTGGGCGCTTTGCTCAGTGGTTTTGGCGGTAAGCCGGAAGACAATTCAGTGGTCGGTTGGAGCAAGATGGTAGGAGATTTTATGGCAGAATCAACACAGTCTCGATTACATATTCCCATTTTATATGGCGTGGATGCGATTCATGGCCATAGTAATGTACCCGGCTTCACTGTATTCCCACACTTTATTGGCTTGGGAGCAACGGGTGATTCGGAGCTCGTAAAACGGATTGCTCAGGCCACTCAAGAGCAACTAGTAGAAACTGGTGTCAACTGGAGTTATTCCCCGACGTACGATATGCCACAAGACATACGCTGGGGACGAGTGTACGAAACTTTTTCAGATGATCCACAGTTGGTGGGACGATTGGGGAGTGCGTATATTACTGGACTGCAAGGACAGGGTACGGAACAGAATGAAAATATTAAAGTGCTCGCTACGCCCAAACATTTTGTCGGAGCTGGTTCTATGACCTGGAATACCTCTAGTAACGCAGATTTTCGAATTGATCAGGGAATGACCAGCGCAGACAAGCAACGTCTCAAGGAGGTGTATCTCCCACCGTACCAGCAAGCGATTGAAGCTGGTGCGCTGAGCGTTATGGTAGGACTCAATAGTTGGGGTGAGACCAAAATAGCCGCTAATCCGTACCTCATAAATACTATCTTGAAAGGTGAACTCGGATTTTCCGGTTTTGTGGTGTCTGATTGGTATGGCGTTTATGAAATTTCTGATAATGACTACCAGAGTACGGTTACCGCAATCAATGCCGGAGTAGATATGGTTATGTTGCCATTTGATTATAAACAGTTTGTCGGTAACCTAAAGCGAGCAGTCAAAAATGGGGATGTGACAGAACAAAGGGTGAATGACGCTGTGACAAGAATCCTCAGAGCAAAGTTTGCGCTGGGTCTGTTTGATTCACCGATTGTGCCAGACAAAAAACCGATTGATGCAAAGTCACCGGCGTCGTTGGCGCGCACAGCCGTAGCTCAGTCAGCCGTACTTTTAAAGAACGAGTCCAGTCTGCTACCGATTAAAGCCACCACCAAGACAATCTTGGTGGCCGGTAGTGCGGCGGATAATATCGGCCGACAAGCCGGGGCTTGGACGGTCGAGTGGCAAGGAATAGAGGGGAATTGGTTGCCGGGAGCGACTTCTATTTTGCAAGGAATTCGGTCGGTTGCAGGCGCAAACACAAACATACGCTACAGCATTAGCGCTCAATTTGGCTTGCTGGAACAACCAGCCGACGTGGGTATTGCGGTGGTGGGTGAAAAACCCTACGCAGAAGGATGGGGTGACAATTCAAATCCGACCCTATCACCGGAAGATGTCGAAACCATCGAACAATTGAAATTAGTGAGTAAAAAAGTGGTTGTCATATTGGTAACCGGGAGACCATTACTCATCACAGACGAGGTAGAAAGTTGGGATGCTCTGGTGGTTGTGTGGTTACCTGGAAGTGAAGGGGCTGGGGTGGCAGATGTTCTGTTTGGAAAAGAAACCTTTACGGGTACTCTGCCTTTGCCATGGCCGGCAAACATTTCACAAGTACCGATTAAGACTGATGGAACTACTCGTGATGGCAGTAAGGTCTTGTACGAAAGATATTTCGGCCTGCTCAAATAAGTAACTATGAAATACGGATATATTGCAGCTGCAATCACGTTGCTACAAAACAGCTGGAAGCATCGCTTCCAGCTGTTTTGTGTGATGAAAGATTTGTTAGCCTTTACTAGCTTTAAAACAATCTAGACACTTGAGTCCGCTGGTGTCTCGAGGTGTGAAAGGAAGGGAGGTAATCTCTCCACCGCACATAGAGCACTGCCAACTGCCGGCTATTTTTGGCTTTTCACCGTTTGTCACTGGAGCCGCAGTCTCCAATCCTGCAAACGCGTCGTCGGCTGGCATTGGTTCGGAGGCGAGTTGAGCTTCATCAAAATCAGGGACACCGTCCATCGACATCGGTTCGCTGGCGGTCTGAAGCTCTTCGACTGGTTGTTCAGCTTTCTGCGATTCTTTTCCTTTGGCATAGCAAGCTCGACACGTCAGTCCAGACTCACTACGGGGCTGAAATGGCAACTCCGTTATTGCTCCACCGCAACTACTACATTTCCAATTTCCTTGATGCATATTTTCTACACTTATTAGTTAAATGAACTGCCAGTATACCTTACACAGATACACTTTTAGGCCAGTTTTTCTCTCACCAGCTGGATTATTTCATCGAGTGAATGGTCTGACTTGATGAGATAATCGAACATCTTTAAAGTGACCATTTCTGAGACCATGTCCATGTCTCCGCGGTTGGTCAGAATAAGTATTTCAGGTTGGGAGTACTCAGTTTTTTTCTCTTGGATTTCCTTTACTACTCCGACGCCGTTGAGAAACGGCATGTCTACATCAAGCAGCATCAAGTCAATCTTCTCGTCTTTTAGAATCTGTAAGGCTTCTACTCCGTGTTCGGCTTGAAACACGGTGTAGTCGGCTTCATCAGACAGGAGTTCGCTCAAGGCACTTCTTAAAGATGGTTCGTCGTCAGCAATTAAAATCTTTTTCATGTACTTGGATTTTAACATATCACGCTGCTGGTGGTGTGTGATGTCTGAATATAAAAACCGACGGACTAGGAAGTCCGTCGATGGGTTTTTGAAGAAGTTTAATTGGTTCCTAGGTGTCGGTGTTTACCCGAGCAGTGCCGGGACGGATTCCAAGCACCATATCCTTGAGTCT
>Ga0306899_1001167_pt1 | contig 10799 bp, 13 predicted proteins | sample AntRauMFilla3764_FD_190407 | JGI IMG/M metagenome (GOLD analysis project Ga0306899, IMG submission 190407) | Saline lake microbial communities from Rauer Islands, Antarctica - Metagenome Filla 3 #764 (v2) (version 2) | ecosystem: Environmental > Aquatic > Non-marine Saline and Alkaline > Saline ... | reverse complement strand
CCAGTTGTACATATCTTCACCGAGATCGATACTGCCACCGATTATGGGTTCCCACCCCGGCCATTTGTCAGTCAGCCAGTTGTACATATCTTCACCGAGATCGATACTGCCACCGATTATGGCGTCCCAACCCGGCCATTTACTGTCAAGCCAGTCTCCGATCTTGAGGCCACCAATCGCGCCACTAATCCCACCGAGAACTGCCCCTGCACCTCCACCGACTAATGCACCTGCGGCTGTCCCTGCACCCGGAATGACTGAACCGAGTGCGCCACCTATCATAGCACCTCCTTTACCACCTGCAATTGCACCACCGAGACCACCTGCTAACATCCCCATACCCGGAATGGACGTGAAGAATTCTCCGATCTTTTCAGCCAACCATTCGATAGCTGACCAGAGTCCATCTTCCATGAACACACTGTTAAACTCTGACATGGCTTTCAATGCATCTTTGGCGTGAGGGAGCAATGTTTCTGCAAGAAACGTCCCGAACGGTCTGAAGAAGAGATCCATGGCTTCACTGAACATTTCTGTCATTTTGTTCCATGACGGGGATGCACTGGCTATACTATCGATTCCCCGGAAGATACCCATGGCAACAGCCCCACCGAGTGCAACACCGAGTAGACCCGTTCCAGCCGCTCCCATAGCTCCTGCAAGTTTGGATGATCCAGCCGCTCCTGCACTGGCGGCTTTTCCAGCCATTCCTCCTTTCTTACCAGCCATATCGGTAGCTTTATCCATCATGGCCCCGCCAGCATCGAAGTCCATATCGGAGAGACCATCGATCTTATCCATGATACCCCCGCCACCACCTCCACCGAGTATTCCTTCCAGACCCCCGCCACCTATATCTGAGATCTGATCGGAGATTCTATCTACGTCGATATCGATATCAACGCCTTCGATGTTGGCCAATCGGTCTTCGACCTTCTTGACTTCTTTATCAGTCGCCTTCTCATCTACCTCCGGTTTCAGTAACGCTTTAAGTCCTACTTCTAACATTATGCTCTCCCTTCGATCAGTTCAATGCTGAAATCACCCATTCGGGTGAGTCCGGCTTTGCGTGCCGAATTGTAGCTATCGACCATCACTTTGAATTCCCGACCGGGGAATGCTTCTTTGTATGTGACCGTCTCATCGATTCCTACGAGCGACCGCATTTCTCGATCAAACTGATTTCGCTCTTCTGTATCCCCGGTCACTTGTCCGGTGATAATGACCTGTCTCTTAGCACCCGTATCGGATGCAAGTTCATTTCCGCCCGGTGGGGCGAATGCGATTTCGTAGACCTGATACTTCTGACTCAGTGTTGTCTGAACCGATTCTATACCATCGATCTCGAACCCACCGATTTTGGTTGTCGTAGTTGGGTTGACAGATAATGGGGCTGGATCTCGAAGCGACATGATACCAATACCCCATTTGAGAACAATATCGTACTGAACTTCATACTTACTTCCCCCGGTACGACTCCATGAGAAGTTTTCAATAACGACGTTGTACTCTTCGTCTCTGTCCAAATGAACGAGATCGTAGCCACGGCCTTGCTGACCGTTTACCTTCGCTTCCATCTCCGAGACCCATTGAGCTAATGCGACGTTCGGATCATCACTGTATCCGGATTGAAGGGAGATCCGATTTCCGGTAGCACGACCGATGAAGTTGAAAGACTCTTGACTCTCCAACCCTGTGAGAAGGGTATCTTTACTCCGATCTCCGACAATCGAATCGGCACGGACGTTGCCTTTGATATCCGCCCGGTCATCTTGAATATTCCAGAGCCGAGCACCCCCCAATGTAACAGCCATGCTCAGAGACCACCTGTAGCCGTAGTAGCCGCCCGTAGGCTGTTTTTGATATGAGTGTGTATGATCGTGCGTGTCCGTTGAAGAAGTCCGTGTGAGTCCACGTAGCGGCTTCTACTTACCGAAGATTTCGCTTGCAGCCTTCTTCCAGAGTTGTTTCTGCCAATCGTAAAACTCATCCCGGTGCTTGTTGTACCGCAGGAGGTTTTTGACTGAAACTTCATCTGGATTGAGGCCACGGTGTATTAGCTCTGCTATCAGTAGCTCTAAGTTTTCATCCGATCCCGGAGAGAGGAATTTCCCAATTCCACCTCACCTGTGGTGTTGATGTTGTTGATCTTCTCGAACAGGAAGATACCGAGTTGGTGGGGGTATCCACCCGGATCAATAACATCCCGGCCACGTGCATCTTTGGTGGTAGGAGCGTTGTGAGGCTGTTTCACAACCGAATGCCGGAGGGTTTCGACCATCCCGTACCCCTGCTTCGGCGTCCCACCACTGATCTCGCCACGTTCAACGTCGTAGTCGAACGATTTCTCACTCACATCGTCCTGAATCGAAGCCAGTGCGCCGGTCGAAAGCTCTTCGATGACGAATTCAGAGCCGTCGTACTCTTCAGCGATTGATTCCAGCTTCTTCACGACACCACGGGCTTCCGTGATTTGTGCTTCCAGCGAATCGTAGGCTTGCTGATCGACTTCAGGAACCTCTTCGAAGCTGTCATACTCCTGCTTGATCTCTTCGACAAGCTCATCCTGTGCCTTTACCAGTTCTCCGATCTCTTCTTCGCGGATCTCTTCTGCTTCTTCGAGAATGTCAACAGTGATTCGTTGCATGGTTATCTTGCTTCAGCTTGATCGTTTTCTGCCGTGACCGTGACACCGACAGTCATCCCGGTCATGGAACCTTGTAGGTCTGCTTCGGGGTCGCCAACACCAGATCGACCGTACTCATTTTGGAACACACCGTCAAGATCGATCTGAAGGGTGTTCTTGTCTGCACCACTTTTTCGATTATCGAAAAGAACAGTCACGTCAGACGTGTTTTCGACAGTCTCCTGAACAGATGTGTTGCCACCGTACATATCTTTCAGTTCACTGTCGTCTTCGGTGATATCCGACCACGAAAGGCTGGTGCTTCGGATCTTCGGACTGTAATCGACAGCGGTACGAGTCCCGATTTCCTGAATCAGATCGACGTTGTTTTCGATGGAAACAGAAACGTTCTGAACCAGTGAGTACGTAGCATCCGTATCTTTCAGCGTTGCATGGCCGAAGTGGAGTGGGCGGTACTGGATGACTGGCTGTTCTACGAGGTTTGCACCTTCGAGAAGTTCTTCATCAGCGTATGCACCGTCAAGCGATACTTCGACCATCCCACCGACTTGTGTGGAGATCTCGGCTGATGTAACGATACAGCCTTTCAGAATCCGCTCCGAACCCACTTGTTCAGTTCCCTGCACAAGTTGCATCGTATTAGGGATATCACCGTCATACGTGTGCGTGTAGGGTTCGGTTGAACCATCGGTAGAGGCCGATGAAATGACAGCGGCCAGCCACCATGGGTTGGTGAGAGTGAAGCTGACGGACCACGAACCCTGAAAGTTCTGTTCGATGATCTCGGCTGCTTCACGGCTGTTCGGTTGGAAGACTTCTACAGCGTTATTCGTCCCTTGAAGCGTGTCAAGAGTTGCGTCCGCTCCAAACGGTTTGTGGTCGTCGTCAGTGGGGGCCGAGGCGAATCCGTCATCTTCCCACAGATAACTTAGTCGCGCCCGGTGGCCTGCTAATGATGGCATTATCACCTATAACTATATCACCATCTGTTAAAAGCATTTGGCGGTTAAATTAACTTTATAACTTTATATCTTAATAGAACAGCGGCCAGAGAGAACTATACCGGGCAGTTTATTCTTCGTCTGCTTCGGTATCTTCGTCTTCTTCAGCTTCCCCAACTTTCTCGTTTTCTTCAGCTTCGACCCCCTCCACTTCCTCGTTGAGTCGTCGGGTGATTTGGCCTTTCATGGCGTCCATCCAGCCTTCGATTTCAACGATTCTCCGAGGAATTGGAATTCCTGTGATATCCATAAGGTCATCTCGAACCCGCTGGATACGTTGTGGTCTCATACCGGTCTTTTCCCCGCTGCTCCATTCTTCGTGTAGTTCTTCTGGTGTCATGTTTTAACCTTGTTAGTTACCATCCAGCGTCGGACTCGGATCAATGGTCTGCGCCCGGATGCTTAGAGAAACGAAGATCGACGTTCTCCAAACACGCGCCCCCATCTCCCCGGATAGGTCGTGAATCTCTGGTAGGGATATTACGTCGTATCCGGCTTCCCCGCGTCGTCGTTCATGGAAGATCCGTTTCACTTCTCCAACGAGACCACCGTATCGCTCTGAGTTTCCGTCATCGTCACGAACCCCCCACATACGAGTCCGGCCATTGATGTTGCCCCCATCCCCGGTTGACCGAATATCGATATCAATACGGCTATCAACCCGCTCTTCAACCCAATTGAACGACTGTGGTTCAGTGTGGGTTGTCCCGCCGTCTTTCACAAAAATCACGTCGCCCTCGTTCAGCTTGACGCGCCTTCGATTCGGGTCAGATTCTTGATACACCTTCGGCTTCGGAACATCCTGAATTCGCCCATCGATGCTTTCGTGCCAGTTCTCTTCGATGGTGCTTTTGACGTATCCGAGATCATCACCCATATTATTCGCCTCCTGAATTCAGCTTGTTACGAAGCGAATCTCGCCCGTCTCGAACCCATGAGACAGCGGGGATTCCGGGGTGGTCTACGGACTGGAAAAACACCAGATCTCCCTCTGTATGGGAGAATTGTTCTTTGACCTTCTTCGGTGCATCGGGCCATTCGAAAGCCAGCACATCACTTTTACTTGCTGAAATTTCGTGTGGCTCTGCACCGAATTCGTTGTGGATAGCTCCTACGTGGTTGTACCCGAAGTTCCATGATCGGGATTCTTCATCCCAATACGGTTCAACCGCACTGGCGGCGATTCGGTGAAGACCACTCTCTTCGGTTCCTTGCCTACCAGCACGATCATTGGCTCTTCGAAGAAGTTTCTCCTGTGAGTCGTTATACCAGTAGTTTATAACGTCTTCCAACAAATCTTTCTGACGGTGTTTCAGTTCATCCGACAGTGAAGACGTGTTGGCGTTTTTGTCATCGATGGTAACTTCGACCCGCATTAGAACGGCTCACCCCATTGAAGCTCTTTGCGCTCCTGAATGATCCGTTCAGCATCTTCTTTCAATTGCTCGGCGGCCCGCTCAGATGCAGGTGCAGCATCAGTACCCGGAACGTTCATGGTGTACTGATCTGTCATGATGATATCCGCAGCGGCTAACTTTGCACACGCCTGTCGGATCTGTGGATCTACTTGATTTTTCCCGTAGCGATAGGAGATTCGTATGACGGCCTTGTTCTGCCATACAATCCGCCTGTAAATGTAGAGCATACCCGAACCGGCGTCGAACCAGAAGTCCCCGTCACGGCCTTGCTCTCGGCCTGTGTCAGCAACCCAATCTTCCCATTGGTCCCCGCCCCAAATTTCGAGCTTGTCGCCCTGTTCAGGATCAAGGGGAGTCCTGATATCTCGTTTGCCCAACTTGATCGGTCGGCCCGTCCAAAAGTTGTACTGTCCGGAGAGATCGTGAATCTCATCCTTGACTTTGTTGTTTCTCCACGAATGGCCACACTGCCGATCAATGTAAGCCGACCACTCTTCGATCATCCGGTTGACCTGTTTCGCCGTAGGAGTGGTGTCTTTCGTGAAGCCGTTGTTACTTTCTAAGCCTTGAAAGTATCTCTCTACATCCGTAGGCTTACAGTAGACGTTCTCCGTGTCGAATTCAATCTGCATTGTTTAGTTGCTTATCACCCGTATTATCGTCTCCCTCTTCGCTATCCGCCCCCTCTTCGCTATCCGCCCCCTCTTCGCTATCCGCCGATTCCTTCTCCGTAAGATCTGGCATTTCTCCATCGTAGTTTAGCCGCGAGATGAAGTCACTCGGTTCCGAACCGTTCTCTGCCAGATATTCGTCTACCTTGTCAGTTTTCACTTCATCGGTAGTACGAGCAATCGCACGAATCACGACGATAGCGGAGTTGAGTTGATTGTTCAGTTGATAGATCCGACCTTTCCTCGTTCGGATCTCAATGATCAGGTACGCGAGGATGATCAGCCAACCGAATTCAGGGTAATCGAAAATTGCCTTGTATATCAACTCATACGCCATATTTATCCCCCCTTCATCGTCGGATTTTGAAATGTCATTAGACTATGTTAAAGCTCTAAAGATTACGTGCGTTCCTCGTAAGGGTACAGATCGCTTTGGAAACTGTACCGTGGCCCGTTCCATCCACTGGTTGACACGAAGGTGCTGACTTCAGCCCCACCTGTCGATGAGTACGATGTGATGTTTGCTCTGATCGAGTCGATGGGGAAATTGTGGTCACTGACGAATGCGACGTACACATTCCCATCTTCTTCGCTTTGAACGAAATCATCCACCGAGACCGAAACCGAGTTGGAAGTCGCTGGTGCGCCACTGTTCAGAGGGGCGTAGTGTTCTTGCGACATAGAGCCTTCTACCCGCACATCAAGCGTGTCACTACCGGGGTCAAGCCCAACAGCGACCACGTACAGTCCAACGGTCCCATGGCCACCCGTGCGAAGCTCTTCGCCGGGTCCTGTGGAGGTCGCGCCGTCGTGACTTCTCTCTGCGATAGGGCGACTCATGGTCGCCTACCGACCCATGACCATGACCTTCACAGTGGCGTCAACGCCAGTTGCTTCCGTAAGCTCCTGTACGCCCGCCCCACCAGCATCCGTGTCGGTCTGTTGGTATAGTCGGATAGTCTCTGCGTTGTAATCGTAGTCGGCAACAAGCCCACTACCATCTGCAACGTTAGCGTCCACGAACTGGTATCGGTGCATTCCTGCATCCGAGGGGCCGAAATCCTCTCCACCATTACTGTAGGTACTGATTTCAACGTCCGCGAACCGGACTTTCATTGCTCCTGCGAATTCTGTCCCGCCAATGTCTACGTTATCGATTGCCATATTTTACCTTTGTTCTGCAAGTTCCGCCATTTCTGCCACAACCGGTTCCAATGCCTCTTCCAGTTCTTCCTTCGGAGCGTTGCCTTTCACTTCGAGACCGAGAGCCGAGACCATCTTCTGCTTCTGACGGTACGATAGATCCATCAGGGCGTCCTTCGCACTGGAAGCAGGCCCGTTGATCTGTCGTAAAATTTCACCTTGAGCCGTCCACTCAACTTCGAAGATATCGTTACCTTCGAAGTATTCAGCATCTTGAAGACTCTCTACAGAGATCGGAGTCGGAGATCCGCCCATTGGATTGCGGAATCGATAGATCTCTCCTGAAGGACAACGCCTGTTGTCCGACCGCATGGTTCCTGCGTAAGTGACGTTTGCAACTTTCATAATAATGTTATTAGGGTTTAATCCCTAATAGGGGTATCCCTTATTTCAGGTCGCGGATCTTCGCTTGTGCGGACGGGTTGACACAGGTCAGTTCGCCAATGGTGACGTACATTCCCTCGTTGCCGAGACGGTTGAGCGAGAACGGATTCCCGTCAACTTCAGTACCCGTACTGTAGAACTGCGTTGGCAGTAGGGTTTTGATGTACATGGTCGAACTGTCGATCAGGTAGACCCGACCGATACCGTCCTTCTCAACATCCACGGACTCGAAGATCGGGATGTTTTTGTAGGACTGAACGGTGATTCCAACGTCTCCACCGGGGTTGGTCTGCACACCGTTGAGACCGACTTGAACGCGCTCTGCCTCAAGTCGCTCTTTCCCACCGACTTCATCCTCGATACGCTGGTAGGTATCGTGGTTGGTGAGGAAGAAGTAGTTGTCATCGGTGACAGGATTCTTGCCGGACGACTCCTTGATCGAGCGGATAGCGTCGTCAAGGTGGTCGATGACGAACGTGCGGTTCGAACCGCCGTTGTGGATGACGTTCGATTCGAACTCGTTGTTGTCGCGCTGGAAGCCGTAGATATCGGCGTCATCAGGCGACGACAGGATGTTTTTCGCCTCTTCCGCGTCGGAGATGACACGGTCGATGGATTCGAGATCCATGCCAGCAGGGGTATCAGCATCGTCAGAAAGCTGAACGTTCAGGTGCTTCGGGTGTTCACCCATACCGGTCTGGTGTTCCGTGCCAGTACCGTACCAGCGACGGAGGAATTCGAACGGGTTGTCGAGATCATCGTCGTCCGTGTCAGCGAGAAGCTGCTTCGCTTGCGACACGTCGAAGTTGTGAGCGATAGTCTTCGGCGTCTGTTCGAATTGATCGAATTCGGGGTGGTCGGTCTCCGGAAGCTCACTGTTCTCCGGAAGGCCACCGCTGCCCATGGCGTGACCATGCTCGTTGATGATACGCTCACCAGACTTCGTCCATGCTCGGTTCTCAAGGAGAGCGAACAGGTTTGGCTCGGAGTTAACGAGCGAGAAGACTTCGGACCCGTAGACAGCATTCCGAACACCACTGTCGGTGGTCAGAAGACCGTCGTCGGCTTTGCCGAGTTGCGACCCGCCCTCTGTCTTCGACGTGTACTCCGGCACGAAGCCGTAGTAGTAGTCGATCATGTCGTAGACAGTACGGATGTAACCGTCTGCCTTCTGAACCTTACCGGGGGCCGTACCGTCCGGACCACGGCCATGGGTTTTGTAGAAGCCGTTGCCAACGCCACCGCGCTCAAGCTGGCGTTTCTTCATGAACTTGCGTGCGGGCTTCGACTTCATGAGCCGCTGTTGTTTCGAGAGTTGTGCTTTCGTCAGTTCGTATGCGTCTGCGTTTGTTGCCATTATGTGTATTACTCTTTAGTAGAAGTGCGACAGAGCCGGGCTGTCGTTTCCAGTGTTTCCGCTCTCTTCGTCGTAGGACTTCTCGGTATTGCCAGATGGAGTATCCGCGCCACCGGCCTTCGAGAGACCCTTACCCGAAAGAACCCGTTCAACAGCGGTGTCGATATCAGCCGATTTCTCGGCCTTCATATCTTGCTCTTCAGGAGGCATATCGTCGCCACCTTCGTCAAGATACTCTCGAACGACTTCCCACACATCAGCGGGGAGACGCTCTTCGAGATCATCGTCGCTGTAGCCAGCCTTCTCTTCCTCTGGCTCTTCGAATTCCTCTTCCTCTTCGACGGGAACTTCCTCTTCCTCTTCGACGGGAACTTCCTCTTCCTCTTCGACGGGAACTTCCTCTTCCTCTTCGACGGGAACTTCCTCTTCCTCTTCTTTTTCGTCGGGAGCGGAAACCTGCCCCAACATATCCAGAATCTCGCCAGCATCGAGATCGGGGTAGTACTCCGATAGCTCTTCTGCGAGACTGGATTCGTCTTTCTCGGCTACTTCGTCGGGAACAGGAGCTTCCTCCTCTTCAGGCGGGAAGTCGTCATCCTCTCCCTCTTCCGGAAGTTCCTCTTCGTCTTCAGGATCTTCCTTCTCGGAGGTAGCCATCTTCTCATCAACGATACCTTCAACATCTTCCTTCGTTGCGAGTTGCCCATCGGGGAGCTTGTCGTCCAAAATGGACTTAAACTCATGCTGAAGAGTCTTCATGCTGAAGTCCCCTTCAGGCTCGTCGCTTTCTTGTGGTTCTTCTGTCATAGATTTCGTGAGTGCTTTCTTTGCAATCGAAGCGACCGCGCTCACCGATGGGTCTCTTCCAATACCCGTATTGGAATAATCGACTGACTTAGCGGCTGTAGCAGAAGCAGTCTTCTTACCGGATTCTTTGATGTGTGCAAACTCGGCCTTCTGATTCATCCCGTCTTCACAAATTGTCACCGCAGAGAGATCCAGATCAACGATATCGTTATACGAAGTACCGTCGTTCTGAATCTTCTTGCGGGTGACAAGTGCTTCACCGGAGATCGAATAAGAGTCAAGTTCGCCAGCCTCGATTCGCTCACGTGTTTCTTGAGCTTGCCGAGTATCGCCAAAGATCTCACCTGCTACATACAGCGCGGGTTCCATACCGTCAAGTTCGAGAACTTCGGTTGGGAAATCTTTGCGTGTATAGGTTTTCCCACCCATCTCGATCTCAACTTCCTCTTCCGTATCGAATCGCTCAAGGATACGTCCCACAAGCTGATCCGAATGATCAAGCGAAAGTCTCGCTCTCTTCAACAGTTGAGGAAGAGCTTTTGAGAGAGCCTTAGCATGGATCTTGTCTCCTTCTTTGTCAACAACTTCAACAGACGCCGCGCCCCAAATGACAAAGTCGTTCCCTGCTTTGAAGACGACTGGCGACGACTGAACCGTTGCGCCGAAAGAAACTTTTTCGAAGCCACCCGATTTAACGAGCTTGTTACGTTCAGAGTCGGTGAACGGCCCACTGGTAGATGAAATCGCTTTTCGCACAACGTCTCCATCTACGTCGTCGGATTCGTCTGCGTATGAAAAAACCCGTGCCCGATCTTCGTCAATGTCGTTCTTCTCCATCAACTGTTCAGTTGCCTTACTAAGATCGATGGACATTACTTGACACCTTTTCGAAGTTTTGTTGGATCATTGGTTTTTTCAAGTTCGCATCCGCAATCCGGACACTCATCTGGCTCCGAGGATTTCCCTCGAAGCAATGATTTGCGAACCCGAATCGTTCTTCCGCACTGTGGACAGGCCATATAATGGCTCTCACAGTACCATTTTATAGACCACATTAAAAAGGTTCCGTCAATACGGGTATTGTTTCACCTTCAAAATTGAAGTATTCAGCTCAAACCCGTTATTGTGTTACAGTCTTATAGAAAACTAAACCGCAGGCTCACAATTATCGTGAAAACAGAAAGGAGCGGTGAATTGAATTCGGACGTTCAACGAAGGACTGCAATGCGGTAGTACTTGCCAGCACCAGCACCGGGATTCTCGCAGACCGCGTGGGGTTGTACTATTATCTCGCTCCTGCGTCAACGTATG
>Ga0306899_1001165_pt1 | contig 10818 bp, 9 predicted proteins | sample AntRauMFilla3764_FD_190407 | JGI IMG/M metagenome (GOLD analysis project Ga0306899, IMG submission 190407) | Saline lake microbial communities from Rauer Islands, Antarctica - Metagenome Filla 3 #764 (v2) (version 2) | ecosystem: Environmental > Aquatic > Non-marine Saline and Alkaline > Saline ... | reverse complement strand
GTGTAGCCGAAGCCCTTCGGCTTTGGTGTGTGCAGTGTAGCCGAAGCCCTTCGGCTTTGGAGCGCAGTGTAGCCGAAGCCCTTCGGCTTTGGTGTGCGCAGTGTAGCCGAAGCCCTTCGGCTTTGGAGCGCGCCTCGGACTTGCCGGACCATTCGGACCAAACGCGAAGGCGTTCGGCTACAGCAGACACAAAAAATCCCCGCTCGGTTGAAAGGATCAACACAAGCGGGGATGCCAACGAAGTGCCTTACGCCTTCAGCGTGCCATCGCCGAGCAGGGCATCGTAGTCTTTGATCGTCCCCCCGTTGAGGCAGCACTCGATAATCTTTTTACCCAGCGGCAAGAGATCCGGAGAGTCGAAATTCTTCAGCTCACTGAGGAAGAATTCTTCGAGCATTTTCGCGCCTGCGTCGTAGGCCTCAACTCCGACCTCCGGCTGTTTCTCGACCTGGAAAAACCAGGAACCAATCTGGCGGGCCTCGATCATGATCGAGTCGGGGCTCCAGCCAAGGAGCGAGCAGCGGGACGGCAACACCTGCTTCTCAGAGAACTTGGCCCCATTGCGGCGGGCGATGTATTCGCGAGTGATCCATTGAGGCATGAAGCTGACTTCCCAGGCACCGACATGTTGGTTGGGCACGAGAATATAATCCACCTTCGGAGTGGCCACGATTTGCTCCAATATCAGGTTGGCCTGATCCACCCGGCGCCCCGTCGCGAAAGGCCAGTAAGAGCCAACGCCCTCGGAGGACATCCCCTCAGTGTCGACAATACTCGGATTATCATGGCCACGCGGAGCCACCAGGCGCCAGAGCCAGGCCAATGCCGGCGGCAGGACATGGAACATTCCGATAATCCCGTAAGTCGGCTTTTCGATCGTGCATGCTGGACAACGCACGCCAAAGCTGCGGACATCTACCTCGACGGAACCATTAACCACGCCGGGCATAGCCGATCTGGGCATGATTACCCGCGGATTCGGGCATGGGCTGCCGGGTTTGTCCTCAATGTGGTCCCAAATGAGAGCCGTGCTATTGGGCTGGACCTCTATGTTCAAAAAGAGGAGGTCTTCCGGCGGCGCAATGGTGAGCTTTTCCAAATGCGGATCGATGCCGTATTCATTGATATGATTGACCCGAAGGAACCAGGCATCCTCCGCATCGACAAGGCCGAGCTTCCCGTTACCGGAATCGAGCGTCGGGTGGCAAAGCGCCATGTCATCAGTCACCGGATTGATGGTGCAAGCCTGCGGAAGACTGAGTGTGCGTTTATCTCCGGTTAAGGTGTTTTTGCCCAGGAGCAGAGAGCCATCTGGCTGGCGGTGCACTTGCTCGAGTAATTCACTCTTGCCTCCACCAGAGGCACCTTCATGGGAAATAACTACCTTGGAATCGTAAGGCGTGACGATTTCAGCGGTGGAGCAGTGCATGGTGATCCATTTCTCCTTCTCACCCAAGTTCAGGAGCACGCCGTAGATGCCTTTCTTGGCACTTGGCCCGGGATAGAGATTATAGCTGAACAGCTCGTGCATCCCTTCGAGGCGATTGTGCACGACCACCTGCTTCCCATCAAAATGGGTGTGACGGTAAGGTGGCATCACGTAGATGACAGCCTTCGGACTGAAACCCTCGGGCACCTCATCGGGCAGGAGCATCCCCTGTAGCAGCGCGAGCCCGAGCGCAAAGAAGCCGGCATTATCCGGAGCAATAACAATCGCATCGGTGCCCTTACCGGCAATACCGGCACTAAAAGGAAATGCCGCGAGGGGCTGCTGGGAGAGCCATTCGAGGGATTCTTCACGGAGTGAGTCGAAAGGCTGACCGAAGCGTCCCTCGAAAGTGGGCTTATCCGTCGGATCCGAGTCGCCAATCACCATACAGTCCGGGTCGCGACGGCGCATGTAGGGCTCGACATAGTTGGCCGCGATACCGTTTTTAACGCGGCAGACCCGGGCCTCCACGACAGATCCCTTACCCGGCACGTCGTAGGCCACTTCGTGCCAGCCACGGTCGTCCGCATCACGGACCGCTAAAGAGCGGAGTTCATCCCACGACTCGGGGACTGAAACCGATGGTGCGGCCGACAAGACCTTTTGCACGGTTTCCGGCAATTCATAATTGATCAGCGGGTGGCTGAACTCGGATCCTTTAGTATTTTTGCTCATATTGTTTCTTTTTTAGTTAAGAAAAACTAATAATAGCAGACTCCGCTCGAAGCGTCTCCGCATAAATTATGATTACTGCGCATTTATTGACATTAAATAAAGAGTGCTGTTTTTTATGTGTCCATGCCACGCATCGCTCAAAGAGTTCTGATTCAGCGCTTATATCACAGTGGCCTGCTGGATCGCTTGCAGGCTGACGTGCGCGTATTGTTCCGCAAACGCCTCTGGATGCTCAAGCCGGAGGAGTCCACCCCGGAGGGTTCGATCGAGGTGCCACTGGTCGTCGGCGCGGTCGATTTGGGGCGTCTCGGCTTTAAAGCCAGCGCACGGAAGGAGCGCAACGATGCATATCTACGCTGGCTCCAGATGGCGACCAGGATCTTCGCTGAAGAACTCAGCTCACCCCAAGCGCACTCCAGAGGGGCCGTTCCGGCAAAAATATCACGCGCCGCTCAGTTGATCCGGCAACGGCATCGCGAAAACCTCAGCTTGGGAGACGTCGCCTCCGAAGTAGAACTCAGCCGCGAACGCTTGTCCCGGCTTTTTCATGAGACTCTCGGCATCACCTACTCGGAGTATCTTGTGCAAGTGCGCCTCGCCAGCGCTCGTCAATTACTGAAGGAGAGTGACGACCCGATTACCGAGGTCGCCTACGAGAGCGGCTTCCAGTCGCTTTCGCAGTTCAACCGAAGCTTTGCCAAGCTCGAGGGCCTTTCTCCTCGGGAGTTTCGTAAGTCGGCACGCGCGCCACAGACTCAGCCAAGAATCGAATAGCTGCTGGTAGATCCCATCATTTTTTCAAGTAGCCGAAGCCCTTCGGCTTTGGAGTGCAGTGTAGCCGAAGCCCTTCGGCTTTGGAGTGCAGTGTAGCCGAAGCCCTTCGGCTTTGGAGTGCGCCTCGGACTTGCCGGACCATTCGGACCAAACGCGAAGGCGTTCGGCTACAGCATGGTATCGTAGCCGAAGCCCTTCGGCTTTGGAGTGCGCCTCGGACTTGCCGGACCATTCGGACCAAACGCGAAGGCGTTCGGCTACAGCATGGTATCGTAGCCGAAGCCCTTCGGCTTTGGAGTGCAGTGTAGCCGAAGCCCTTCGGCTTTGGAGTGCGCCTCGGACTTGCCGGACCATTCGGACCAAACGCGAAGGCGTTCGGCTACGGGGCTAGGCGCTCCACAGACCACCCGCCTTTTACATTGAGGCGATAGATGAATCGGTCATGCAGACGATTCAGACGCCCCTGCCAAAACTCAAAAGTATCTGGAACAATGCGATACCCCCCCCAGTTGTCAGGCAGCGGCACCTTGCCCTCGCTGAACTTGCACTTCATCTGGTCGAGCTTCATCTCGAGGACGGATCGAGAGGTAATCACCTTGCTCTGGGGCGAGGTCCAGGCCCCCAGCTGGCTCCCAAAAGGACGGCTGAGGAAATACTTCAACGATTCCGTTTTGGAGACACGCTCGACCCGCCCCGTCACATTGACCTGGCGCTGCAAAGGCAACCATAGAAAGTTGGCGGCAGCCTTACCAGTAGCTTCCAATTCCTCCGCCTTTCGACTCTCATAGTTGGTATAAAATATCAGCCCTTTTTCAGAAAAACCTTTGAGCAGAACGATACGCGTGCTCGGCTGACTGTCTTCCGATACGGTTGCCAGACACATGGCATTCGGCTCCTCCAAGCGGGAATCCATCGCCTGCTGGAACCACTTCTCGAATTGCTCGAATGGTGTCTTCAGAAGACCTTCTTCTGAGAAACTGCCCTTAGTGTAACTTTGTCTGAGTTCGGATAGCTCCATTGTGGTTGTTGTTCGTTGAAGGTTGTTCGTTGAAGGTTGCTCGTTGCTTGGTGTGTTTAAGAAATCATTACAAGCTCCGCCAACTTACAACCAGCAACCAACAACAATCAACACCTCACCCATTCTCTGCCAGCCAGCGCTCGGCCTCGATCGCAGCTTGGCAGCCCATGCCCGCAGCGGTAATTGCCTGCCGGTAAACGTGGTCCACGCAGTCGCCCGCCGCATAGAAACCCTTGAGCTTGGTCTTCACCTGGCTACCGGCCTCGGGGAGGATGTAGCCGTCGCCATCACGATCCAGCATACCATCGACAAAGTCCGTATTCGGAATGTGCCCAATAGCGATAAAAACACCTTTGCAGGGAATCTCGCGTTCTTCGCCTGTCTTCACGTCTTTGACTAGGATGCCTTTAGTAAAGCCCTTTTCGTCGGCCAACACCTCGAACGGCGCGGAGTGCCAGGCCATTTCGATCTTCTCGTGCGAGGTGGCACGATCCGCCATAATTTGCGAGGCCCGCAGCTCGTCGCGGCGATGAATTAGCGTCACTTTGGAGCAGAACCGGGTCAGGAAAAGGGCTTCTTCGCAGGCGGAATCGCCGCCTCCGATGACCACTACATCCATATCTCGGTAGAAGGCCCCGTCACAGGTCGCACAGGTCGTCACCCCCTTGCCCCCATACATTTCCTGCTCGCCGGGAATCCCCAGCAAGCGGGGACGGGCACCAGTCGCGACGATGACAGCCTTGGCCTCAAAAACTTTATCGCCAGCGTAGAGTCTTTTCACGTCCCCCTCGATCTCAACTTTATCGACTTTCGCATGCTCGTAGCGTGCGCCGAACCGGGCCGCCTGTTTGCGCAGGTTATCCATCATCATGAAGCCATCGATCCCCTCCGGAAATCCGGGGAAGTTCTCGACCTCCGAGGTGGTCGTCAACTGTCCCCCCGGCTGGGCGCCCTCAAGGACGAGAGGGTTTAATTGGGCGCGACCCGTGTAAATTGCTGCAGTAAGTCCGGCGCAGCCGGTGCCGAGTATGATGACGTCTTCCATAGTATTATTTGAGTTAAAAGGCCTGAGGAAACAACGGGACACTTTATTCTCAACTAAATTATGCAGTTTGCCTTTTTTGAGAAACTTGCCTAACTTGATGATATGAGAATCGGCCTACCCTTTATGATGCTCTTGCTCCTATTCCAAGGGGTCGGAGCAACTGGACTCAAAGTTGGTGATGATCTCGAAACCACCATCGAAAAGCTGGGGAAGCCCGTTGGCACCATCGAGCTAAGAGAAAAAATACTGCTACTGTATCCAGAAGGTGAAGTGGTGCTGAAGGACGATACCGTCGTCGAAATCGACCTCATGTCCGATACAGAATACGCAGCGGAGCAGGCACAGCTCAAAAAAGAGCGGGAGGAATGGCTCGTCGAGAAGGCCAGGCAAGCCGCCGCACGCACCGAAGAAGGGAAATCGATCCGTGCGGCCAAGCGCAGCAGCAGTGCCTTTGCCGCCCTACCCGCCAAGGATCGGGTCGACTACTGGCGAAGCTTTCAGATCCGGTATCCGGAGATCGAGGTCTCGAGCGAGCTGGCCCGTGCCCTAGAAAGCTACCAGACCGAACTTGCTGAACTCCGGACGCAGCAACAAATCGCACAGCTCCAAGCTCGTGTCGCTGAAGCAGAAAAGGAAGCGACCACTGCGCGCCTAGAGACCCAACGCCTGAAAGAAGAAACTGAGCGCAGCCGCCAGTCCACACGATACGGCTTACGCTACTACTACGATCCTGTCGTCCATCCGCGCTACATTTATCGACCACCAACCATCACGATATTCTCGAATGGCGAAAAGAAAACCATAGAGCACAAAAAACCGGATTATTGGAGATTTCGCAACTACAATCCGGGTGGCACGGCAGAACGAGTTGCCCGCATCCTCAAAGGGGAGAATGCCGATTAGGCTTATTCCACTTTCACAGGCTGCAAGCCGCGCATGAGAGCTGCCGCTTCGCGGGCAATACCCTCCCGGCAAATTTTACTCGCCGGATAGACATCCTGGGCGGCCAAGTAGGCGGCCAGGGCACCGGCATGATGGTCGTTCGCCGCTTGGCGATCCGCCCGGTCCAGTTGCAGCACGAAGTCTGACACACGTGGCGCCAGCTCTGCCCTCGCTTGATTCATTGGACCATCGCTGCCATCAATTTTAGCGGCTTCCATCAGGAGTTCCCATGCCGCATAAGCCTCGCCTTGTTTCACCAGTTCCTGGCTCTGCATTACGAGTAATTCGATGCGGGCCACTTGGTCGACAACTTCCATCAGGAGTGGCCTACGCTCCGGATCGTCGGAGAGCGCAAAGCCCAGTTCCATGCGGCGTTCGTAAATCGCACGCTGTTCATTGCGCTGATAAAGATCGTCGAAGACCTTTACCCCCTGTGAACCGGCCGTAGCCAGCTTCGTGGTTTCCATCTGAAACTCGCGGATAGCTGGGTTGGAGGGCCAAATCTCGATTGCCTGTCTCAGTTCTTGGCGTGCCTTGTCGATTTGCGCCAAGTTACGATATTGGGAGGCCGCAAAGACAGCCATATCGCTCATGCTCTTCGCCGTCTCAATCCCCGAGAGCGCCCGCGTCTGGGGGAAGTCATCCGCTAGTTGGGCAATTTTCTCAACGAGAACCGTCAAGCCAACATAATCCTTGGTTTCAGCGAGGTCGCTCGCTTCCATCAAACTCCGGTAAAGATCGAGGAGATGACGGCGCTGTTCGGTCGGAATTTCATTCAGCTCTGTCAGATACTCCCCGAGGAAAAATACTTCCTGTAAGCGTTCCAGAGCGAGCATGGTGCGACCTTCGCTGTAGGCGGCGTTGACCGCATCGACCCCAGAGCCCACATCGTTGATAGCTTCCCGGGCGATAAAAGACATGCTATCGACCGTATAACTCAGATCGCTGCCCGGGAGCAACTGCTCCAGTTGATTCTTCCCCACTTCGAGACGTTGGTGCGAGCCCTTGAATAGCCACTGGTAGAACCCGGATAAAACCAGGGCGTGCTCGAAGCGGCGCTGCATGAGAAAACTCACGATCTGGCTCTGGAATTGAAGTTTCGCCTGAAGCCCGGTGCTGGCCGACTCCGCTTCAAGGGCAAGAATCTTGGCTTCAGTCTCGGCTAGATCCAGCACCCGAAATGAAGCCTCAGAATTTAAAGTGAGATTCCCCTCTCCCGATGCATCCTTTTCATTTTCTCCGGCATTAGTAGCATTACGCATTCGCTCCTGACGAAGCTTATCCGCCATCAGAGTGCGGTTTGCCACGACCTCCTGTTGGTATTTACGCATGTCTTCCAACTCTTTCTGGCTCATAGCGACGCCCCGGCTTTCCTTACGCACGCGCCAGGCATTAAACACCTGGTTCGCTACGACGCTGCTATTGCCTCCGTCGATGTCAAAACCCGAGGCCCGAAAGAGCAGTTCCCAGGTATCCAAAATTGCATCGTCCGTATTGTTGTTGGCGACGGAAAGACGCTCCAAAATATCGTTCATCAGCGCAGCATACTGCACCTCTTCCTCGCTGGGAGAGGTGAGAAGAAAACGCTCAAAACGGGAACGAAATGCGCGCTGCTCAGTAATATTAAACGTCTTGCCCTTCCAGTTAAAGCTGCCGTTCTCGAAATCCATCGAATCGCTCGTCGGATCGAACATTCGGTTCGCCATTTCGAGGAAGGTATTGCTCTCCAAGACGCCGCTGGAAGGCCCCGAAACCCCGGCCTGCGCTGGCTGAGACCTTGAGGGAGATGGACCCGTGGGGAGACCACCCTGCGCGAATGTGCCGCCTGCGACGAGCAGTATGCAAAAACTAGAACTTACGCAAATCTTCCACATAAATCAGCCCTCCCTTCCGGATATTGGCCCGCATCTCATAGCGCTGGCCGACGTGCAGGTTTTGTTCGATGGTATCCGGCACAAAAATCGGAATCCGCGATGAAGATCCCTCGGCCTCGACTGCCAGAATCCGGCCGACGCCTTCCTTCCACTCAATTTGTGAGTCAATCTGGACGGAAAGCAGGTAGGTGTTCCCCAAAAAATTGCCTGGTTTTTCGACGTAGTCATCGACCGGCAATGCTTCGAGGCCGGAAAAATTCCCTCTGCCACAGGCCGACAGCAAAATACCGCAGAGCATAAGCCCTGCGACGAGCAGACTATGCGAGAGCAAGTGGGTAGATTGGCGCTTTATAGAGAACATGTAAATGTGGGATCGCCTTAGTAGGGTTGAAAACTGCTTTAATGTCTAGTTCCAACGTTTTTGCTGGCAACCCCAAAAGACCATCACGGCACCCGCAATAAAGTGAAGCAGTAAGACCAGTGTTGCCAGAGTCGGCGAAGGAATCCACTCCGCCGAATCCATCCGGTAGGCATCATAAATTCGGGTCTGACGCATCGAGCCAAAATAACCGGCCCAACCCCAGTAGGCGTTGATAAATGGTCGGCAGATCCAGACCAGGACTTCCGGGAGTGCTAAGACGACTCCGGAAAGCGGCAACTGAAACCCGACCAGATAAACGGAAAGCAGCGAGGCCTTATCGGCCGATCGGAAAATCGCGGAGAATCCGAGGCAGATCGACGTCATGGAAACACAGCTCAATATGAGCACCACAGACTGCGCCAGCAATGCCCCCGGGAATTCGCAGATATACTTTACGAAGAGCGTCATCCATAAGCCCTGCATCAGCGCAATGCATGACACGAAAATGATTTTGCTCATCGCATAGGCGGAGGGCTTTAAGCCACCAAAGCGTTCTTTTTCATAAATTTGCCGTTCCGCAGCGATCTCCCGGGCACCGTTGTTGCTCCCCATTAAAGTAAGCAAAATCACCTGGAAAAGAATCAGCCCGGTGGCGAGTGACGCCGTCTCCAACGCGTCAATACGGTAGCGAAGATTCGCCTGCATCTGCTCGAAAAAACCGGCTGTCGAATTCAGCGATAAGCCCTGCATCTGTGGGATGCCATTTACGGCAAAGATGACGACCATGACAGGGAACCCGATCGTAATGCCCAGCGTCAGCAGCCAGTAGCCCCTGTCCCGTCTGAAGAGAAGAGCCCTGCGCCGCAAAAGCGTGCCGATCTGGGCGAGAAGTCCGGGCATTTTGGGCGTGGCAGGCAGCGCATCGCGGGAATTCTCCTTGAGTGGCTCCTGCGATTCCGACCAGCGCTCGCGCCAATACTCAATGCTTCGCTCGCTTAACTTATCGTAAAGCTGCAGGGCATCGGGAATACCGAAATAGCGGTTGAGCGCATCCAGTGTGCCCTGAAAGACGACCGCGCCCTCATACACCACCGTGATCCAGTCAAAAAAATCAAGTTTAGCCAGATTGTGGATGATGCAGATGAAAGTCTTTTCCTGTTCATCTCTCAGACCTTGCAAAACCCTTAGGATGTCATCCTCCGACTGAGGATCGAGGCCGCTGGTGACTTCGTCGCAAACCATGCAGGGCGGGTCACTGACGAGTTCCAGCCCCAGGCCGAGCCGGCGCAGTTGCCCACCGCTTAAGTCCCCCACTCTCTTTTCACAGTGCCCATCGAGCCCGATCCGTTTTAGGATTTTCCCAAGCCGCGCTGAACGCACTTCCCGACCCACGACGTTCAATTCTAGTGCGTAACGAATGGCCTCTTCCACTGTCAGACCCTGGTGAGCGATGCTGAACTGGGGCGCAAAAGAGAGCTTACCAAGAAGGTCGGCACTACTTCGCACCGGATCTCCGTCGAAGCGCACTTCGCCCTCACTGGGTAAGATGCCGAGCATGGCTTTGACCAGGGTGGTCTTTCCGCACCCGGAGGGCCCGATAACTGCATTTAGCGCCGCGCCCTTAAACTGCGCGGTCGCGCGGTCCAAAATGCGTGGCCCATTGGCACCGACATCCACCGTAAGCTGGTTACAAGATAACATGCGTTCGATAATTTATCTTTGCGCCAGGCGCAAAGGCCAGCACTTTAACTGACATGTCACATCTTCGACCCATTGTCCTTCTCGCGATCACACTACTCGCCAACACTTCGCTCCACGCAGTCGAGGTTGTCAGTCGGGGCATTAAGAACCCCGCCCTTTTTGGAATCGAGTTTCCGGGCGATGCACGAAGTTATCATGCTCGCGAAGCAAGCGTCCTCTCAATCTCGAAACAGGAATACGTCACGGCCGCATTTAGAGTGATCGAAGTCAATGTTGTCACCAACGGGCCAGCCCTGCTCCGTATCTACCATAGCCGGCCACTCAAACCAGGGGAACTCACCAGCGCGCTCGGTAATGTCGCACAAGCCTCCGGACTGCCAGGCTCGTCGATTATTCAAACCCCTCTACCGCCCCAGATCGAAAGCATGGCAAACCGTGCCAACAAAGTCGCCGATACGATTACCAGCCAAACCGTCATCAAAGAATACCCGCTCGCGACCCATGCCCATACCATTGAATTCCGCGTTTCCAGCCGAAACGAACTGCTGGCCTTGCACGACGAACTAACAAAACACTGGCTCAAGGAGCCGACCTTCTACGAAGGCGGTCAGATTGTTGAGGAAGACGGAAGCACTGATCGCAAGAGAAGGCCCCGTAGCCTCGGCGGCACACTGTTTAGAGTAGAGGATTCCTGAGGCCGGAAAGGGCTTCCTGCGCGATAAAGGTCCATAAATCACACAGGGTATTTAGATTACTAGAGCCGTGTGGGTGCTATAGAGGAGTGCAAAAGTGATCAACCAAAGACCTGTTTTCTCAGACCTTGAATCGTCGCCAGGTCTTGCCAGTCCGCACCGCGCAGTGGATTGACCTTTGGCGGGTATTTGCGCCCCTTCTCCATTTGCCAGGCTCCCACGAAGCCCCGCACGAACTCTGTGCTAC
>Ga0306899_1001161_pt1 | contig 10832 bp, 9 predicted proteins | sample AntRauMFilla3764_FD_190407 | JGI IMG/M metagenome (GOLD analysis project Ga0306899, IMG submission 190407) | Saline lake microbial communities from Rauer Islands, Antarctica - Metagenome Filla 3 #764 (v2) (version 2) | ecosystem: Environmental > Aquatic > Non-marine Saline and Alkaline > Saline ... | reverse complement strand
TGCTCCAACGTTCGACCAAAACAGCAATCAACTGTGACCTCTCAATTGAGAGTACCAGCGGCAAAGTCTAGACCGCTTTGCAACACGACCAAGATGTTACTGATTCGCTGCTCTGGCTGTGTCGCACAAGGCCTCTAACTTTAATGGAGACAGTTCTACACGCTCATCGTCAGCAGTGTAGAAGATCGTAATCGAAACGTCTCGATCAGGATACGTCTCTGATGCGACGTGGTAGTACACACTGAGTTGCTTCCGGTATTCCGCTTCAGCGTGACGGCTGAGATCTGTTTTGTAATCGATGATCTGGATCTGATCGGGTGTAATGACGAGTAGATCTATGATGCCAACAAGTGTGATCGGTGGCTCCATATTGAGAGGGAGAATCGCTGTGATTTCTGGTTTGAACTCGCCATCAAGAGAATCGAGTAGCTTAGCAACGTTTTCTTGATCGCCTCCAACCGGCGAGACATCAGCACCTTGCACGTACTCTTCGGCGAACTGGTGAACTTCATCTCCAAACTCGGTTCCTCTTCCCTCCTCTATGTCGTCGTACACGCTATCGTCCATAATGGCGTGGACACTCATTCGATGCGGCCCTGACCGTTCAGGCACTGTGATCGAAAACGTATCTTTCTCCGCATCCTCAATCGTTCTGGGTTCGACAGATGGTTCAACTTCTACAGGATCAACTGAGAGTTTGGTAAAGAATGGACTCGGTGACCCGCCAGCAGTCAGCAACAAGTGTCGTTTCGCCCGTGTTACTGCAACGTAGAACAGACGACGTTCCTCGTCATATGTCGATGGAAGACACCCTGTGAGCAGATCGTTAGGCCAGTGCTTGTAGACATACGGGGTGCCGTTTGCCTCGCTGTACATGGACCGTTGTCTGAGACCCAATGGTTCCTGATACTGGATTGTTCCAGCAGACGGTTTCCCGTAGCTCGGGAACGCTCGGCGATTAATGTTCGCACAGAATACAATCGGGTATTCCAGTCCTTTTGCACTATGAATTGTTTGCAGTGTAACTGAGTCCTCTCCTGGACTCGAATCAATCTCAACTGTCGACCCTGCTTCGAGATTCGCTTCAATATATGTGATAGCTTCACTCCGCGTCGACAGCGTGGTTTCGATCATTCCGGTAAGCTCGCCAAGCAAGCCGTTTGCATACGCACCATCGTATCCATACTCGTCGAACACCATCCGCGCTAACCCGCCAATTGTCTCACTCTCGCGTAGGTGATCCCGGAACGTAGCCATCGCATCAGGATACGCTTCATCATTGAGAATCTTCTCGGCGTGTTGCAGTGTGTACCCGGCTTCTTCCAATACGGTCGCCCAGCCTCGCTGGTCATCTGACTCGCAAATGCGGAGCCACGCCAACAATAACTTCGCCTGATCCGTATTGAACAGTTCAATCCCGCCCTCGTATGCCATCGGTATCCCGTACTCTCCTGCCTTTTCGAGGAGATCCCTCGCAAACGACCGATTCCGAGAAAAGACCGCTATATCACTGTACGATGGTTTCCCAAGCCGTTCGGCCTCGGCAGCTTCTTTTTCACCCTGTGACATTTCGTCTGTCGATGCCGGTGCATCCCGAACCTCGACACTGTACTCCTCATTCCCAACGACGTGCTGTATCTGATCCAGAATGAGTTCAAGCTCATCCTCATGCGTTACTGCCTTGATCTGACTGTTGTCGACGTAATTCGTCGCGTCCAACGACGTCATCTCGTCTTCGATAGCTTCGACATCAACAGAATCTCCGTTCGTCGCTGGCACTGTCAGCGTCTCCCTTGCTAACGAGAGAATCGAGGCCGTCGAACGGTAATTCTTTTCGAGAGGAATCGTTTCTATCTCTGTTTCGTCGACAGAATACGGAACTCGTGTCTCACCACGATTCAACTCCGATTTATATCGGGTGATCCGCTCGCCGAACTCTTGGATGTTTTCGATGCTAGTGTACTGGAACCCGTAGATGCTTTGCTGCCAGTCACCAACAACACAAATGTTGTTTTCGGCTGCAAGGAGAAGTGTGAGTTTGAACTGCAATTCGTTGGTATCCTGGAATTCGTCAACCATGACGTACTCATGGCGAACCTGCTCACGAACCGTTGCGTCCTCATTCAGCATGACGAACGCCAACACGAGCATGAGCCCTTGGGTAAGATAGTTGTGTTGGAGCGCATACTCCACGTACTCGAAGTACACGTCGTGCACAAATTCGAGTAACTCGCCGCGGTCTTCATCGAAAGCCTGCTCGACCGGGCCACGATGAAGTTGCGTGTCTCCGAGAACATCATCTGCCGTCGGTGCATCTGGCACGTACTCCGAGTCAGTCCAACTCACAGACGACCGTGCATCTGATTGTGTCGGACCATAGGCCCCTTCGTTCGGTTGGTTCTCACGTTCGAAGATACTGATAAACGCTTCTCGATTTCCTGTAAGCGTTGACCCTGTCTCCTGATACCACCCATCGCGTTCAGGAATTACTCCCTTCGAAGCCAACTCTGTGATAAGAGATCGGAGAGTACCGGGGTCGGTGATCGCCGCAAAGAGATGCTCGTACTCTGGATGTCGATCCTCGAACTGCGAAATGAACGTGTTGAATAGCTTCGACTCTCGGATACCATCCTCAATTAGATCTAATGACTGTGGAATTTGATCATGTATACCAAGCTCACTCGGTGTTTCATGACCGTACCGTCGAAGCAACTGATAACAGTACCCGTGGAACGTGCTGATTGGGGCATCCTGTAGCTGCACAGGATCATACGGAGACTGTTGGGCGATTCGATCAGCCATTTCCGCAGCCGCATTCCGAGTGAACGTGACCAAGAGAATGTCTTCAGGTTCGATTCCGGGCTGTTCAACAATCTTCGCATATCGACGTGTGACAGAGAATGTTTTCCCGGTCCCTGCTCCAGCATTGACGCGATAGATCCCGTCGGTACTCTCAATCAGTCGTCGTTGCTCTGTGTTTGGTGAAATTCCAGTCATCGGTCTGTAAGAATCAGGTCACGGTGATCAACTCGATCCCAGTTTGGCCCATCCTCTCGGTAGGCGACCGGAAACCGGTCTTGACGGTACTCGTTCAGCGCAGTAAGTTGCTCATCGACGAACGCTTCGAATGCATCGAGATCGGACTTCAGAACATACCCTGTTGGCACATCATCAAGATCATCAATAACCAGTTTACAACCCTCACGTACATACTTGTGCGATCCTACGCGGTCTTGGGCGTACTCAATGAAATCTTCAGTCACTCTGTGACGCTGACCGGGGTCCTCACCGGCTCGTGGAAGTTCGTGACTTTCGAAAAACTCTCTGTACGCCTCATACCCGAGTTTATGTAGCGTTTTGCACCGATCATTCGAGTCAGCAAAATCAGTTACCGTTTCGAATGTCTCCCGACGTGCGACGAACTCGCCGAACCGTGCTGGGACGTAGGTAACGGTCGTCACGAGATCCGCTGGCTCTGGTGGGTTCCCTGCGATGGCTTCATCAGTGTCGTGAAGCAGGTATACGAAGTGCATGTCCAGCTGCTCGTCAGGGCGTTCTTCACGGTGTTTGGCTAGGTAGACGAGCGCTTGGAAATTAGGGTACTCGTCGACCGGATCAATCGCCGCAGAGTCCAGGATATCTGTAGCACTGTCCTTACTCCCTGATTTATAATCGACCAACGCGGTAGTGTTCTGGATCAGATCGATGTACCCATGCATTCCGATGGAGGGTGATTCGAACCAGCGTTCAGTGAGTGGTGAGTCACAATCAACGCCCAGTGTTTTAGCGAGCTCATTTTCTCGATCTAGGAAATCATACGTCTCATACTCACCCCCGGAAGCAGGGTTTGCATCCAGATACGCTGTGATGGCGTCAAGACCGAGTTCCAAATGTGTTCGCTGCACAGCTCGCTTCGAATCACCGAGATACGGATCCAACTGAGCACACATCGCATCCAGAACTCTCTCACGCTGATCTTCAAGCACAGACGGATCAGCGACATAGATCTCAGCGGCTTCGTGAAGCATCGTTCCTCGCACCATCGGAAGCACCTCGGGAGAATCGACTAACCGGTCAAAATACGCATCCCGAGGCGAGTTCACGAGCGACTTCAACCGAGACTGACTCACTGTTTCAATATCTTCGTGCGGTGTTGTGGATGCATCCGGCTCAGCAAACGGTGCTGTTTGCGGTGTGCTCGGCACACTGTCGTGACGCGTGTGTGGGAGATCATCGAACGCCTCGAACGATTCGTCAAGGAGTCGACGGAGATACACACACGGTGTAACGTCACTGCCTGCCTGGGTCTCCTGGACAAAATAGTACCGTTGCTCCCCGTTTTGAAGCAATCGTTCGAACCGTGTGAGATCACGTTCGAGATAATCGGCCTGATCAATCCACGGGTACTCCGGTGGTGTCTGCGCCCAGTCTGGCCCGAGACCAATGTAGAACACAACCGGCCGGTCAACATACGCTGTCGACGTCGCTCCGGCCAACAGAACTCCATCCGATGCATCCGTCTCGGTCGGAACAGAGAACGCATCTAAATAGTATTGGAAGCGCGTCACTCGCTCTTCGGTCACCGAGTCATCGATCACCCCGAGTTCATCGAACTCACGCCGGAGATCGGTGAGCTTCGTCTCAGCGATTGACTCATAAATAGCGACGGCATCACGGAACGTCCCATTCTCAACAGCTTCCCGAAACTCCACGTAGGAACTAAGTTGACTACTGGCAAGCGAGTCAACGCGCTGTTCTTCGATATCACGAGAGATCTCAATCCCTGCCGTAGCGAGTACGGACCGGATGTCCGAGACACGTTGATCTCCCCCGGCAAACGTCGTTTCCAACAACCGGAGGAACGCTCGTACATCCTCATCATCTTCAAATCCTGGACCACCACGGTACGGTATCTCTCGTGCTTCAAGCGCTGATTCAATCAAAGCACTGTACAAACTATCCTCGACAAGAACGATCCCGAATTGGTCAGCCGTTTCTGGGTCGATTTGATCAACGATGGTCGACACAATCGATGTCGCAGACGAGAATATCCGCAGTTCCGGAAACGAAACGTGACTACTACTCAACGAGGTATGCGTCTCATACTCTGTTGGTGGGAGAATACTCCGATCAAGCTCAGAGAGGTGGTCTTCGTCAACAACTGCAATATCTTGGTCTGCAGAGAGCCTCATGCGTTCGGTTGCCAAATAACTACTTTGTAACTCCCCTAACATCGACACAACAGACCGTATTGCAGGCGTGTCAAACTCAGGGTACGCAAGGATCCCGTCTCGGTCACCAGTCGCGGTCCAACAGTCAATACAGAGTTCGAGTGCCCTGACAGCCTGTTTCCACGACAAATTGGTTTCTGCAATAACCTCGAAAAACAGCGGTCTAATATCATCTGGAAACATTTCCTGAACGGCATGGCTGCGAGGCGTGGCTGATAACCGGCCGATCCGAGGTTTCCTCACCCTATTATCGAGCGCGAGTGCAAGCGGTGCTTCGTCAGTTAGAACAATATCACTTTCAGCGACCGCCGAATAGAGTTGATCGATTGACCGGGCTTCCCGTAATGGCACACCCGAACAAACACGGCTACCTACTTGTACTTACTCAGTAATCAACAAGTCGCACCAGTAGAAACTATCTAGCTCCGAAACGACACCACATGATTTGTATTTGTTTCCATCCAACGTACATTTGAATTCCTCCGCATTTCGCTTGTCGGTTTTATGAATATATACCTTATTAGCATTCTACAGGTGGAGCAGGGCGAGTGCCTCGGGGCTTGACCCCGAGGCAGTTCACTTGCAACCGGTGGTTGTGATGCCCACGACGAAGAATTAGGGAAAGCAGGATTGCCACAGGCACAGTTTGATGAGTTTCACGCACAGTTTGAAGCTTAATTCAAATTGACACGGTAGTTAGAGATTCAGTCGGCAATAGAGATGGTGGTGACCACTGGAGCATGATCACTTACGGCAAAACCGTCTGTCGAGTCTTGTTCTCCGTTCCAGAGATCACACTCCAGGACATCAAACTGCTGGGAGACGAGAATATGATCCAGTCGCTTCCGTTTGGGTGATCCATTCGGCAACACGTGCGTGTAGTCCTCGGTACTAGCTGCGTGAGGACTCTCTTCAGCGGCCCAGTACACGTCCTTCATTGCCCAGTCACCAGAATTCGGATCGAACAGACGTGTTTCAGCCAGTTGCCACCGTTGTGAGAATTCGAGTTCAGTCACGTCACCAGCTGAATCTTGAAAGTAATGGGGGTGGCCATAGTCCGGATAGTTTGTGTACTGTCCTGCACCTTTGCCGTGCGGAATGATCGTCTGGTCTTCTGTTTCACGTTTGGGCGCATTAAAATCCCCACTCAGAAGTATTGGAGTGCCTGTTTTCGTTGTCTGGAGGTAGATTCGTCCGTAGACTGTTTCGAGCATATTGAGTTTCTCCTCACCCCAGTTAGCCCCGTTAATTATGCCTACGTTCCACGCCTCTAGAGTATCTACAAGGGTTGTGGAGTCTGTAGACATGTCGATCTTAGTAACGAGTATTTTCTCGGGAAAATGAGAGTAATAGTAGTTGAGCCCACGTGGTTTTCGATTACCCCGGTTTCGGAGGGTCAACGGGCTGCGCTCAATCGGCCATCGACTGACAGTAAGATTGCATCGATTATGTGCACCCTCAATGTCAGTATGCGGTTGGACAGTCGACTCTGCAAGTTCCTGTGCCCAATCGCCAGTATGGGCAACATAATAATCGTCTTTCGCAAAGTAGTCACAGAGTGCTCCAAGTTGCCCGCCCCACCCCTCACTTTCGACTTCCTGTTCGTAATTGACTGCTTGGAACAGGAAAATATCAACATCAGCCGCGTGCTTGTCAAGAAAATCAAGCTGACGTTGCATCCGTCCCTCGCTAACGCCTATCTCTCCTTGGACGTTCCAAGAGAAAATTGTGATACTTTTTGACATGACTCCACCTTTGGGTCAAGCACTTATATACGTACATCGGGCACAATGCTTCTGGCTGAATACAATTTGACTTTGGTGAGCAAATCGACCCTATTGAACGAATTCGGAAGGTCGCCACGAGTAATGCAACCGTCGCCCACGCTGCGTGCTAGCGAGTTTGAGGAATCAACAGTCCGATCTCAACAGCAATTTCGGCAAGTCCAGACAGACAGACGAGTACAAGTGCTGCCGGAAAGAACGGTGGTAACATTTGGTTTTTGAATCGATCTGTGGAGACTGCGTTCCCGTTTGATGTGCAAGCTCTGTGCAAACGCCGAAATTATTATGATTCTGTGTGCAGGACTTGCACATAGTATGAGTGCAAGTGATGATCCCCGACGAGTCCATTTCCAGTCCCCGGAATATCTCGTCGAGCGGCTTGATGCGATTGCTGACCTTTTCGACAAGGATCGAACGGACGTCCTTGTTGAGGCTATGCGAGAGTATATAGAGGACACTGCCGATAGCGAGACGTTCCAAGAGTTGGTCGCTACGAAGTACTACGATGATCAACTCGATTTCGAAACAGCAAAACAGCTCGTCGGCGCTGAGACGGCCCAACGGCTACGGCTTCTCAAATCAGACTTGGCAGATGAACCGCTCGACATTGCTGCTCCGGATGACGTCAACATCTATGATGGGGATGCCACGACAGTCGTGACTGATGATGTCGACGACCGATGAGCAGGCCACGCCTACGGACGGTCGTCGCCGACACAAGCGCATTGGTAAGTCTCGCCGTTCCGCGTGCGGACGAAGCGTACGATACGACGACCGCACCAGATCCGCTTCAGTATCTGCTCACCGCTTGTGAGGTTGCTGTCCCACCCGAAGTCATCTCGGAGCTCCAGGACATCACACAGTACCAGGACATCCACAGTGCTGCTGCTACCAACGTTCTCGCTGCTCAAGACTACTACACAATCGAAGATCCGTATGCACGGTCGGATACCGTCGAGGCGAGACCAACATTCGGACTCGACGACGGTGAAACAGATGGCATCGTTCTTGCGAACGCACTCGGTGTCGACGGGTTTCTGACGGACGAATTCGGTGGGACGAATTTTGCACTCATCCATGCCGTCCTCCAGGGACCACGAATTGTCCCAACACCACGGTTGATCTGTGATTACGCACGGAACGGACATATGACTCACTCGAAGGCACGAGCACTCATTACGAATATCGGTCTATATCGGAGTTGGGACAACAGTCCCTACGTCAGTCAGGTACTGTCTCTACTAGACTGACCATGTATAGACTATGTATACCAGAGAGCCCAGAGAATCAACACGCCCTGCAGCGGGAGTCGACCCCAGCGAACGAGCTCGGACGGATCGCCGCCACCTGGCATTCCCTTGACGACGACTCGATGAGTCGCCATATAGATATTTGCCGGAAAGATCGCTACGAGCAACGCGACTGTCGCCCACGCCGCATGCCGTCAAGTTCGAGGAATCAAGAGTCCGATCCCGACGGCGATTTCAGCGATTCCAGACAAATAGACGAGTGCAAGCGGTGCCGACTACTGAGCATCAGCACGTAGTAGAGACTGCCTACGATGTCTAATTGACCGGTACCCATGAACTACTCTGAGACCAGCATGGCAGTTGACTGGTTGCCTGTCTGGAGGACAGAGAGATCAAGAATCCAAACCGGAAGTTCGTCATCGATCCAGGAGCGAAGCAGGACCAACGAGTCCTCCACTCATTTTGAGGAACCCAAATGTCTGAGTACATCCGAGACATAGTGATACGTATGCCAATCAGCGCAGACCAGTTCGACAAAATCGATGACGATAGTGGTCCGACGCCGGGGACGAATGCACACGAGATTCTCTCGTTTCTTGAATCTCATCTAGATCTGGCATTCTCCCAAAGCGAGATTGCAGAAACGACTGGCGTCACAAGAGGATCTCTGGGACCGACGCTCGTCCGTCTGCGTGAAGCTGGGCGTGTCGACCATAGAGGCAACTACTGGCGCGTGAGTGACCATGTTCAGAGTGTGGACGCTGCGATGGGTCATGCGGCCGAGGTCGCGGCGAGCCACGAAAATGAATCAATGGCGTACGACGAATGGCAAGACCACGCCGTTGACTCCCGCAAAGACCGTGAGTGACCGGTTCCAGATAGGAGTAAGTCGCTCACGTCGAGAGTGGTGCTAATTCCAGACCCCGAAGGTGAGGATTCCCGCGCCTTTAGGCGCGTAGAGGATGTCAAGAACTACTGGGCTGGGTCGACATTAATCGCGTCGAGATCGGGCTCCTCGAATTCAAGCGCATCTGCAACAGCTGTTGGAAGCTCCGGGCGTGGTGCCGATTCATGGCGTCCGACTTTCTCGGTTTTGCGAGTGCTTTCGTAGAGCGCGCGGGCGACTGGAAGGCCGCGTAGATATTTGTAGTCGTGGAGGACTTCGACACCCCACTTCGTGAAACCGTAGAACTGTGATGGGAGATCGCGTTTGTTCTCGCTCGGACCGTACGTGTATCGGGCGAGGATCCCCGCTTCGATCAGCGTCTCTAGTTGGTCTTTGATCGCAGCCTGACTCTTTCCGGTCATATACTCGAGTTCAGCGAGCGACATGAGGTGGGTAGGATGGCCGAGGAGTTCTTGAATAATGAGGTGGCGCGTATCCTGGGACAGCAACTTGAACAGTCGCTGCTGTTCCGCAAACGGCCCCGAATCGGCCGTTCCGCTGTGACTCTCGCTCATACGTATCTCTACGAGAAACGACGCTATAACAGTTAGGGTCGTCCAAGTTGGTAATTAGTGAAAATACCAAAGTGGTTCAAAAGTCATAAGCAGTCCTAGTTTGAATTAAGTAGATATGAGCAATCCAAGTCCACCACCCGATGCAGCGGATATTATGAGGGTGGTACATGAGGCTGTCGGAGACATCGAACTCGAACCAACCGAAAAGCGAGATATCTGGCGTTTTATTCAGCGAGAGCTACCATACCTCCGGAGTCAGCGCACGTCGTACTTTATTCTCGGCAGCTACCGAGACCCCTACATTCGGCGGCTACGCGCTGTGCAAAACGAACTCACGAAACAACTCGGTGCCTACCCATTCGTTATGGGAGATCTCGTCGAACTTCCAACGAACCGGCTCAATACGTTCGATATCATGTTCTCCTTGTTGGCGACCTACAGCGACTATATTGTCGGAGTCTTCGAGAAAGAAAGCGGTGGTGAGGCACCGGAATTAGGTGAGATCGATGATCTTCCGTATTTCGATAAATCGTATGTGTTCCCACGCGACTATTCATGGGTTACTGACGCGAACCTTGAGTCGAAACACCATGTCATCCAGGCTGCCCTCGAACTTGCGTTCACCGATGATTTGACCGAGAGCGAGGCCTTCTCGAAGATCGAATCCCTTGTCAACCGTGCGCAAGGCACTGGTATCGATATCGTCGAAGACGAACTCTGGGAAATAATTGATAGCCGAGTGGATGAAAACAAGAGGCCAGCGACGTACAGTTGGGTCCATCTCAACAAATTCCGCAAATTCGAACTCCATGATCAGTGTTTCCCCTGGACGACAGAGGACGAACTTCGAACTACAGTCGACAAACTCCCGTCACCGACACCACGTCCGGAATGGGAAAAAAGCGACCGCCCCTGAGTTTCGGTTCGCAACGTGTATCGAACAGCAAGATCACGTCGAGATCGCATCGGTCTAGAACCATTGACATCCTCTCCGCCCTGAACGGCGAAGATTCCCACGGCACTGCACCGCTGAGTTGGGATATTTTAAGATTTGTAGCCGTCCGGCATGGACGACTACTGGCTGTGCCAATCAGCCGGTACTCCTA
>Ga0306899_1001154_pt1 | contig 10906 bp, 13 predicted proteins | sample AntRauMFilla3764_FD_190407 | JGI IMG/M metagenome (GOLD analysis project Ga0306899, IMG submission 190407) | Saline lake microbial communities from Rauer Islands, Antarctica - Metagenome Filla 3 #764 (v2) (version 2) | ecosystem: Environmental > Aquatic > Non-marine Saline and Alkaline > Saline ... | reverse complement strand
CGCTGGCGAAGGTGTAGTCGCCAGTATCGGCGGTTCTTTCGAACAAGATACTACAGGAGCTGCTAATGAGATAACAGTCAGCGTTGTTGATGGGGCTGGCAGTCCTGTTGGGAATGAAGAAATCACAATCCGTGTTAATGATCCGGACCAGGGACTTCTATCAGCGTTCGACGAAGGTGGCGACTCGCCAGCAAGATACGACAACCAGGAAGAACTAACAGTAGTAACCGGCAGTGATGGCAGATTCGAAACTGCCACCGGTAGTGGTGCAGATATGTCTGTCAGTCGCATTCAGTTTGGACCAATTGGTGGTGCCCTTAGCCCCGGTGAGGAAGTGAGTGTTGAACTTGAAGCCAACTCCAACGGTGAGACCCAGACAATCACGTATGAGGTTGAATAGTCGACAGGCATCTCTGATAAGTTCGAAAATACTACGGTGTTGGGTTCTCGGAGCCAGTGATGCTCCCTGAACTTGAGACCGCTGACCAGATTGCCTACTGGTCGCGTGTGTGGTGGGCGTTATTCATCGGTGCCAGCGTTGCCGATCTTGTTAGTACCTACATTTCGCTCGGTGTTGGGTTCAAAGAGGATAACCCGGTCGTGGCCGCGCTGATTGATTCGTATGGCTTTGGTTCATTTATTATTTTCAAAATGTTTGCGCTAGTGTTCGCGTATTCCGCACTGTACTATGCTGGTCAATGGAAACCGAAACTCCATGTCTATATTCCGGCCGGAGCTGCAGTAGCCACCGGATTCGTGGCTGCAACAAATGTAATCGCTACAGTGGCGGTCGTTGTATTCGGTGTTTGAGTACGCACGTCGACAGGTCCTCGATCCCGGTGAGGCAGTCACGCAGTTCGAATCGTCCGACCGGCTGTATCCCACTAACCAAAAATTAGAAAATCGTTTGTAGAAAATCCCGAAGTTTGGTTAGTGAGATAGTCCGATTCAGAACGGGAGCAACCCGCCAGTGTCGTGTGTCGACCCACACTGTGGACACGACGGGCCATCCAGGAGCTCCGCGCCGATCGAGCCGACTTTGTAGCCGATATATAACCCGATTGGAACGGTGAATACGGACGCCACGAACCCGATCCCAGCAGTTGCTACCCCAGCGACACTACCAATGATAAAGCCGATGCCGCCGAAGACGAGTGCCATCCCGGCGATCCATTTGAGCCAGTGGTTTGGTCGACTCGGTGTGTCGATCTCGCCGCACTCAGCACACTGTACGTTGTAATTATAAACGGATGCTATGTCAGTGAGATTGAGAGTCCTGACCGTTAACCATTCGATTCGCGGGCGCGGCGGACGAACTCCGAGACTGTGCATTCGACGAATTGGCCTTCGAAGGTACCGTGACAGCTCGGACACAACGAGACGAGATTATCCAGTGCATTCATCGAGCGGGGCGTACCGTCGAACATCGATCGGGGGCGAATATGATGAACAGACAATTCCCGATCGAGTGCTGTCTGTGGTGTCTCACAGACGCGGCAGGTGTGATCGTCGCGGTCGAGACAACGTCGACGTTGTTTCGACCAGTTGGTGCCGTAGTCATGAGCCGAATACGGTGAATCGAGGTTGGTTGTCTTGTAGAGACCGCGGACGAACGTTCGCCAGAGGAGTCGGCCGGGGTTGACCATTGAGAGTATCCACAGACTGGCCGCTGTTAAAACCAGTCAGTATCCACGAGAGTTCTGATAAGTGACGTATAAGAAACCGATAGGATGGACTACATCATCAACGACGTTGGCTCAGACAGCACCGTGACAGTCGAACTCGAAGATGGCGAGTCGTTCGTTACCCAGCGAGGTGCAATCGCTGCGAAATCGCCGAACGTAACAGCCTCTACTGGAACTGGGCAAGGCGGGTTGCGTGGTTCGATCAAGAGTTCCTTGACTAGCGGTGAGACACAGCTCCAGAATACACTGACTGCTGACGGAGATGGTTGGGTTGAATTGACCGTGCCGTTTCCCTGCGAGATCCAGTCGGTCGACCTCGGTGGCGAGACTGTCTACACGCGGGCGCATACGTATCTCGGCGGTGAACTAGAGTTGGACGTTGATTACGAATCAGGGAGCAAAGTGGAATTTTTCAAAGACGAAGGGATTGCGTTCACGAAGGTCTCTGGAACCGGCACGATGTTCGTTGCCGCACTCGGTGGTAGTCGGACGATCACGCTCGACGGCTCGGAAACCTATGGTGTTGGCGTCCAACACGTTGTCTTATTCGACGCGAGCCTCAACTATACACTCACAAGCGTCGGGAGTATCAGTGCCAGCCTGCTCGGTGGCGAAGGAAAAATCTGTGAGTTCAACGGTGAGGGCGAGATCGTAATGCAGACATCGAGTCGGGATGGGTTGTATGCGTATCTTGGTGTCGACGACGAGGAAGGGAGCGATGCCAGCCGGTTGTCGTCGGTGTTGGACCGGTAGGCGTTTGAATCCCACTAACCAAGCAAGTGGTGTTTTCGGCAGTCTCAGTTTTCAATCTTGTTAGTGAGAGCCGTCGTCGACTAACTCACTCGCGTCGGCCTCGCCTTCGACGAACCGTTCGCCGAGATCGGTGAGTCGGTATTTTGGACCATAGAGTTGCTCCAAGATCCCGCTTTGTATGAGCAGCAAACACCGATCAGCGACGTATCCTCTCTCGTACTTGATGTTGGCTGCGAGGCTCGATGGGTTGATGATGATGTTGTGACTCTCGAAAAACGAGAGGATTTCGTAGTCAATCGGCGACATCCAGTCGACCCGTTCCACGGTTTGTTCTCATCAGAAACTAACTCATGAATGTAATCTACTGTGATGTAGGTGCATTTCGTATCTATTCTGTAGCGTTTTGGAGAACATCTCTTGGATCTGGAAATGTCCTGTTAGCAAGCCACATCATGTACAGTACTCCAATTATGATTGGTAGCCCCTCACTAATATTACCACTTGCAAGCTGTCCAAGTGTTCCATTGCTATACAATGTGCCAATAGCTATACTGAGACTTACTGTGATGGCACTTACCAATGCAGTCTTTCGTTGTAGAGACATCTCAGAATACGGAATAAGATCTGGATCAAGTTCTATACCACGCTGTTTTAATTTACTCCAACTGATCGCTGAGTATCCAACAGATAGACTAACAATTGTAGTTGGATATACTATTGCCCCAACGATAGAGATCGCTTTGAGGCTTTTCCAACCATCCAAGGTAACCTGTCCGACTGCCTCACGGACAGAGAATGTTTTGTCGAGGTCGTCGACAGTTACTTCGCCAACATCTATTCGTCCGACTTCATCTGCTGGCTCGAAATCAGTGAATGGTTCAGATAACTCAAATTTGGCAACTTTTTCGAACTCGTTAAACCAGGTCTCACGCTCGTCAAAGTAGTGATTTGCAGAGACACGGCCTGACGACGACCCTTGCATTGTGGCTACTATATCGGCGTGTTCGAGATATGTTGTATAGGCACTACTGAATGCTGTAAACCAGTATTGTCGGAAATGTTTTGGTGTGGGTTTGTCTCCCGATGGAAGTGTTGCATCGGTCCGTTCACCGATCTCTTCGACACGGTTTCGAAGCCATTCAGTCGACCTTGATCCCGACTTCGAATCGGAACTCGGCATGAGTGCGTCATGATCTCCTGGTGAGAGAGAAACAAGACGGACGAAATCTTGGATGAACTCCTCACCAAATACGATTGGCACCATCCCTGGACCGTTTTTTCGCTGACTGGTGAATTCAACACACGGTGTCTCAGCATCGAGATAGAGCTTCGCTATCGCATCTGGGTCACAAATATCGCTGGGACGCAACCCAATGACTGCGAGGGCCAGTATGATCATCTGTTCGGTGCGTGTCTCACAGGCGTCGACGTATGCTTTGACCATCGATGTCGAGGGCGAGATCACCATTGAACTATTGTTTCCGCCCCATCCACACGTTGCAACCCGTGATGAGAGTTGATCGTAATCAATCACCGCATCGTCTGCCATCTGTGCTATGAAATCCCGAAGGGTTGTGATGTAATTATATCGTGTCTGTGAATTATCAAATTCACCCCGAAAGCCACGCATTAGTTGTTTTGTCCGTCGTGCACAGACAGCGGGCTCTCCGCGGCCGAGTTCTAAGATATCGCTCGTCCCTATCCATACCTCCGCAATTTGCATTGCTTTTCTGAGATGACTCCGGGCCGAATCAACGCTGGTGTCGTTAATTCGTTCTCCAACCTCGTCTTCGTACTGTACCCATTCTTCGACCCGATCAATAGTCTGCTTGCGTGTGCATGGCCAGTCTTTCCGTTGTTTCACGAATCCGCATTCTTCTATCAGCCATCGATCTGGCTTGTCCTCAAGTTCTCGAACACGCTTTAGAAAATAGCTGAATCCATTTTCTCTTAGCCAGCGATGAGTTGGCTTTATTTTTGGATCGTAGCCCTGGTCGACCCGTATTTGTTTGATTTTCTTCGGGAGCTCGGAGCGCATATTCTCCGGAGCCCAATTATCTATCATACGTAGTGACTGTGCGTGGTTATTGGATATTTCTTTGGTTGGTTTTTCTTTGTTGCTGCATCCAAAGACCCCCACTGTGTCGTACTTCTGTTGTTACTCTATTCCAAAGCCAAAACCCCCAGACGGCAGATTCACCTCGTACATGTCGTACTTGATCAATGGTATTGTTGTAGTGGGTACAACCGCCTTACGAGGCTCTAATTGCTCAAAAACTCTGCCGTGTGGTTTGGCTGTTCAACAAAATGGAAGCAGGCGATCTCGTGTTATTTCATCAAAATAATAGCTATGTTGGAATCGGACGAATCGAGATCACATTCGAAGATGATGCACAATGGGCCAGTACTACGTTCTGGAAAGATGCTCCGTCGAAACACATCTACACAATCTCGAACTTCGCTTCCTTGTCGATTCCAAAACGGCACATCAATCGACTATTTGACTATTCAGAAAACTACAATCCACAGGGCCTCATGCGAATTGGAGAGCGTCGGATCACTGCAGGAGTAGATGCTATTGAACACGCAATCAAGGTATTCGAAGAAAAATACTGAGGGTACACTTCAAACGCGAGATGTTTGTTAGAGAGACGACCACAGTCCGTCATCAAATTATGATGATGCACTCGGTTTCGAGGTCGACTGGTTGTCGCTCATGAATCGCTGGGTACTCGAAATCGAAACCGCACCGTTTGCGAACACCAGATTACGACGAATCGTTTTCCATTTCTGGAGATCGGTGTCGACCTGATCGTGGTCGACGATCCGCTCGGACAGGCCTACCCGCCCACAGACGAGATACTCTAGGCGGTCTGGTTCCGAGAATTTGTCGATTACCTCAATAGTCATCTCGCTGTAATTCTGTAACTCGCGTCGACCAACCGGTGGATGTTGATTTTCTCTTGGCCTACTCAGCTTGTTTCGGTCGTCCCCGTGTGTTCGGGGATGATTGGAGGTCGACGGAAGTGATTTAGTGAGAGTGGGTGACAGAATGGCTACAGCCCAGGAATCGGGCATGGTTACAGACGAACGCTCGTGCGGATGAAGCCAACAGATCTTTGACGCTTTGCTCGTCGCTCATTGCGTTACAGACGAACGCTCGTGCGGATGAAGCTCGACGACGCCGCGGTCGTGCGCACGATCGAGTTGTTACAGACGAACGCTCGTGCGGATGAAGCCAACGACGAATATCGAACCCGGGCCACGGAGTCGGGTTACAGACGAACGCTCGTGCGGATGAAGCACTGGCGGTGCTATGGAAGAGTGTACCAGATCTGATGTTACAGACGAAGCCTTGTAGGGTTTGAATACTAGCGATACTATTAATACTGTATGGAAACTACGATATATCGTAGACGGGTGTCGCAAGAGACAATGATCCCTCGTTGAAGGGGAATGAGACTCTTGATGCCACCCGCAGACGCCGCCGAAGACAATGATCCCTCGTTGAAGGGGAATGAGACTTCGGTCGTCGTCTATCGTTCTAATCGCTGAGTTCCAACGCTGAGCTATCGGCTCGTGAATTGGAGTTTGCGCAACAACGCAGCAATAGCAGCGTACTCTCCAGTGAGCTGGTACTGTCGCCACGGATAGGCAATCAAATCTGCAAGCTGGATCCCTGGAACATGTTTACTATCCTCGATTGCGACGCTTATTGGGAGGCCTGAATAGCCTGCAGGCGTTAATCCCTCTTCGAAAGCTGTCGATGCTTGTTTCCAAATACCACCATCAAGAGAGACTCTTATATTGTCGATCTCTGGAGCTGACTGAACACGTTCAGAGAAAACCGGATTAAGGACAGCAACTAGTGCAAGCAGATGAATCGAATTTTTACTGACTCGACCTTCGCCAAATAGATTTTGGAGAGACGAAACGGCGAGATCAGGATTAACATCGTGGAACGTGGCTCGAATAGCCATCGAGTTGTCCCAGGTGCTTGGGCTGTTCATCACTGTTGAATCACTATAAGTGAATGACTCAAGATTCGAAACCAGTTGTCTGTGGGTGTTCTGTGCTAAGCGGGTGCCTTTTATTTCAGTCATTCGTTTGTCGACACTCGCCAGTATCTTCTGTTTAGTTGGATCAAGGACGCGGCTGGTATTATTGTTATCGTGCTCGGAAACGGCCCAGCAAGCTGCTAATGTATAGTGTTCTCCGCGATGGTGTTGGCCGCTTTCATCAATAAATACGTGGAGCGTAGCCATTCAGATCTAAGTGTGCTTATTGTCTGCACTTGATTCACAAATCTTCATACGTTTGATCTACTGGTACGGTGTTTGAAAATACTATCATTGACGATTTGTATCCTCTGGAGGTGTGTCGGGGACCCAGGTACCTTGCTTGGCTTCGATATAGTTAGTATGATGACCCACGCTGGCAGTTGTGGTCGACAATCCGCTCAGGCAAGCCCATCCGACCGCAGACGGGACACTCCAGCAACTCAGGACCTGAGAGTTCGTCGACCAACTCGATTGCTGTCTCGATGTGCTCTCGGGTTTCAGTGTCGACAGCCTGCATAGAGGCTTCAGTTAGCTGGTCGCGCAGCTCCTCGGCGGTGGTACTCATTGGTCACACTCCGGATGGTGGATGGTGTGACTGTGTACGAGTAGGCCACTAGATGGGTGGTTGCGAACGATACACTCTTGACTCAACGTTGTCGTAGTCGACATTGGCTTTCATTCCCTGGAAGCCCAGCCTCGGTGCTGTAACACCGGGGCGTTTCAAACGCCCAGAGCGACTGGTTCTTCCTACTAATTCGTACGTGTTAGAGGCTCTTAGTATCTTTGATAGTTGAATAATCGGATTGGGCGTAAGGGGTGTCCAGGTTTGGTGAGCAGAACTCACTAACCAAAAGATGGTGTTTTGAGGCAGCGTATTTGGTTAGTGGGGATGGTCGACCTGTGGGATTAATCTGGGTTCTAATCGAGAAATCGTATAACTCGATTACGAGTGTGGTCAGTTCTGCTGAGACTCCATATATTCTATCGCGGTCCAAATATCTATGATTCGAATTCTTCCCTCGTAGTACGTGTTCTCAATCACTCCGGAGATCGCTTTTTCGGCGTTTCTATCATCCATCAAAATCCCGACTGACTCATGTGGTGTCGACCCGAGCAACATCACAGCGACTGCAGGCAGTTCTGAATCTGTCTTTCGCAACACATCTGGGTCGGTTTGTTCGAATTTTGCCAATCGCTCGTGGACCCGGTCCATGACTTCTCCAGCACGAGGTCCATCGTGAACCCGTACCCCCAGTTGTGCGTCGCCGACGGTAGTAATCCACTCTGTTGTTGCTGCTCGGTCGACCCAGTCAATACTGATGTATCCACGCTGTTCGGTCAGTTCCTCGACGACGCCACGACTCAGGTACAACTCACGATCCTCGGCCTGGACGTACTGGATAAACGTCCGGTACGGGTCGCTATCTGTCCCACCAATTGTTCGCAGGAAACTCGTATCACAGATGAGTGCAGTCGGAAACGGCGATGGGTGTTCCTCACTCATCGGCACGCTGGTATGGGCTCTGATCGAGTGCCCGGTCGTGAACGTCGACGTCGAAGGAAACCTCTGTTAGTGTCGGATCGTGGTCTTTGACTACGGTAATGATACGTTCAATCACCTGGGTGACTGCAATTGCTTCCACGGCAGGGATATCAAGGTCATCTGCAACACCACGACGGGTAGTCTCGCCTTTCAGATACTCAATTGTCGCCATAACTACGGGAGCGAGGGCCGCCTTGCCGTGTCGGTCGACAAAGAGTTCGAGATCGTCGTCGACACTTGTCGCCCCATAGACGGCAATCAGGACGGGACCGAGTTCGATGGTCGTTTGATCTGTCCAGTTACCGCTTACTGGTTCAGCACGCCAAAGTGACGATCCGTTTTCGTATGTGTCCAGTTCCGTTGCGATACCAAGCTCTGACAGTGTGTTGGCGTATTTGTAGGCTGTACTCTTCGAGAATCCTTGTCGATCACGAGCGGCAACGACCGTCGTTGGCGAATGGATCAATAAATCAGTGTAAAACCGTGCGAGCTCGGGAGTTCTCAATAGCTCCTGGACAACAAAGAACTGGTGTGCTGTCTGTCCAGCATCCGGTGACGGTGTGGAGGGCGGAGCTTTCGACATAGTGCATAGTTCGCGGACTATAGACTAAAAGGTTTGCACAGGAGGTTGCTACGTTGGCAGTAGTTTTCGGTAGGCGTCTACAAATTTCATTCAACAGGCTAGTGATACTTATCGGCCAAAATCCAAGTAATGAAGTCACTCATGAGGTATGAGAAAACACTCTATAGAGGCTTCTAACCTCGGATAGTTCGTCTGAAACTCTGGGCCATCATTGATGCGGCAGGTTGATTGGACTATTTTAACCACACATTAATTCATCTAAAATAATAAAATCTCCCTAGACAACTGGTGTCTGCAGTGCTTCAATCCCACAAAGGTTCGTCTAAAACAAAGACGGCTAAGATCTACGAGGGGATCCAGCAGCGGCTTCAACCGCACGAGCGTTCGTCTGAAACGAAGACCTCGACGCAAACGATCTGATCATCCTCCGAGCTTCAACCGCACGAGCGTTCGTCTGAAACACAGTCAGCACAGACAAACCGAACTGGATCTGTTGGCTTCAACCGCACGAGCGTTCGTCTGAAACGACCTCGGCGTGATTTTCGAGCGTGGGCGGCGAGAGCTTCAACCGCACGAGCGTTCGTCTGAAACTCCGCGCTGTGTCCTCGTCGACGTAGTATGGATCTGCTTCAACCGCACGAGCGTTCGTCTGAAACCCCGCCGTGGTTCGCCTATACGATCTCACCGTTCGCTTCAACCGCACGAGCGTTCGTCTGAAACAAGTTGAGCAAACTTTATGCGTAACGCCGCCCGAGAGCTTCAACCGCACGAGCGTTCGTCTGAAACTCTTTCAGGGGGACATTATCGATTACTCTCCCGGAGGCTTCAACCGCACGAGCGTTCGTCTGAAACTCGACCCCGAGTCGCTGCGGATGACATATATAAAGTGCTTCAACCGCACGAGCGTTCGTCTGAAACATGCCCGTGGAGATCCCGAACGACCCACAAGGTCGCTTCAACCGCACGAGCGTTCGTCTGAAACACGCCCTCGCAGAGATTGGTCGACGGCTGTCGGATGCTTCAACCGCACGAGCGTTCGTCTGAAACCATCCATGTCGACTCGATGGCGAACTACCCGCTTGGCTTCAACCGCACGAGCGTTCGTCTGAAACCAACACCGAAGTAGAGCCGTCTGTTGACTGTTGGTCGCTTCAACCGCACGAGCGTTCGTCTGAAACTGATCGATTCCGTCCTCGATCTCATTGCGGCTGTCGCTTCAACCGCACGAGCGTTCGTCTGAAACGGATCTCGACGGCCAAAGCCCGGGAGTGGCAGGCCGCTTCAACCGCACGAGCGTTCGTCTGAAACTCACCAGTGCCATAGCTGTCACCTACGTCCACGTCGCTTCAACCGCACGAGCGTTCGTCTGAAACTCGTCATGGCCTACGAGTCGGGGATGGTCGACTCGCGCTTCAACCGCACGAGCGTTCGTCTGAAACCATAAGACCCGCCCACGTTTCGGGGATCGATCTGATGCTTCAACCGCACGAGCGTTCGTCTGAAACCCTCGGTGATGGCTGGTCGCCACTAACCCGGCTGCTTCAACCGCACGAGCGTTCGTCTGAAACTGTGATGTGAGACATATGTAGATAACTTTACCTACCGCTTCAACCGCACGAGCGTTCGTCTGAAACCTCGGCCCGGCCCCCGGTGTCTCTCACTAACCAGCGAGCTTCAACCGCACGAGCGTTCGTCTGAAACTAGCTGTTGAAGCTCACGACGACAAGGCACAGGTAGCTTCAACCGCACGAGCGTTCGTCTGAAACGAGCCTTTTTCGCCCGTGTTGATGATTCCGCAGACCGCTTCAACCGCACGAGCGTTCGTCTGAAACGGAGGCGGGCATATCCCATACGGCATACGCACCGAGGCTTCAACCGCACGAGCGTTCGTCTGAAACGTGTCGCCGGGGTCGCCGTTCAAGTCAGCCATGCTGCTTCAACCGCACGAGCGTTCGTCTGAAACCCTCCAAGACGGACTGTGCCCTCAACGGACGGTCACAGGCTTCAACCGCACGAGCGTTCGTCTGAAACTAAAATAGGGGCCTATTCGGCGTGATCGGCATGGAGCTTCAACCGCACGAGCGTTCGTCTGAAACCGCCGTACCCTTACCGGAGTCGGTCGGGCCGACAAAGCTTCAACCGCACGAGCGTTCGTCTGAAACACGACGGCAACCCGCTCCAAACTGGATTTTTTGTTGCTTCAACCGCACGAGCGTTCGTCTGAAACGATGGACGACGGCGGCGCTGGCTGGCGCGAGGACGTCGCTTCAACCGCACGAGC
>Ga0306899_1001150_pt1 | contig 10921 bp, 10 predicted proteins | sample AntRauMFilla3764_FD_190407 | JGI IMG/M metagenome (GOLD analysis project Ga0306899, IMG submission 190407) | Saline lake microbial communities from Rauer Islands, Antarctica - Metagenome Filla 3 #764 (v2) (version 2) | ecosystem: Environmental > Aquatic > Non-marine Saline and Alkaline > Saline ... | reverse complement strand
ATAATACGTCTATTTGTAAAGAGTAATTGCGTGATTGGTGCGATCGTAGTGGTAGCGGGAGCTTCTAGCTCCCGGGTGGCAGGTGAGTGGCTGGTGGGAGCACGGGAGCAGGATGCTCCCACTACCATTTACGTAAATAGTAGCGGGAGCTTCTAGCTCCCGGGTGATGGGTGGATCGGGAGCAGGATGCTCCCGCTACTTTTAGAGCACGGGGTTCGCCCTCGCGACGCACCCCGTCGCACCGCCGTTGTAATCTGTTTTCACGCCTAAAACGAGCGTCTTGGAAACATCGATTACACACAATGGCAAAACTCATACTCGAACACCCGCACTCGGGCATTATTAAACAAGCGCCGGTCGGCTACTCGTGGACGACGCTTTGCTTCCCCGCCTTGCCCGCGCTTTTTCGTTGGGACATGAAGGGCTTCGTTAATTACTTTAGCCTATGCTGCTGGTGCTTCGGACTTTTGCTCGGCGGGCGTGACAAGTCGCGCCCCTACGTTTTGAATGTTTTACGATTTTTAACCTATGGAAATTGATCTGATTACAATAAATTGGCGCTTCGTGGGCTTTGAGGCGGGGGTGCTTTGTTTACGCTTTGCGGATCTGCAGATGCGTTTGCGGTTTTGGCCGGATGCATTGATCGAAGCGCGGCAAGGGGCGCAGGGTGCTTGGCAGGATGTATCTGAGTATGGGGAAGAATTTCTCGTACGCGCGGGCTTTTTTAAAAGTGGTGCGCCAGGGCAGTGCTGTTTGGATGGGCATTTCCCTATCTCTTCGAGTGAGACGGATTCCGCGTTTCAGGAGGACGGGCAGCTTCTTTTTGATTTGGATGTTTTGACGGGGGATCGGAACCCAACCTGGGCTTTGGAGCAGGCTTTTAGAAGAGTGGTTGTGGCGGTTCCGACGGATGTTAGGCAGCATCTGCGTCACTTTGGGATGCCTTATTGGGAAGTGCTGGAGTTCCTCTCACGGTATCGTGAGCCACTTGATTTGATGCGGTCGAATCCTGCTTTGCTCTATTATGTCCTCCGCAGATGCGGCGCGAAAATTACAGATGAGGAAGACCGCTTAATCGATTTAATGCGAAAGCCGCAGCATGTGCTGCTGTTTGAAACTCTGGGGCTAAGGCAGAAAGCGTGGGTAAAGATATTCAAAAGAGTCCCGTTGGAGGATTTGCAGTATATTTCAACGGAGGTCGTCATGAATTTTGAGAAGTGTATCGAGCCAGCGGCTTTCAAATGCCTGCAGCATTGTCGAATTGTTGCAGTGCGAGATTTGTTCCTTGTTTCTGCCCTTTGAATGCCCTGTGGGCTGGGAGCATCTGGATACAAGGGATAAAATGATTTCCGAGGGGCGGGCGCAGAAGAATTGTCTGGTGGCTCCGGGGCGGTGGATGACTGAGGGAGACTTCTTGTTTAAAGTCACTCAACCTGTGCGAGCTTCTGTGCATGTAACTCAGGACGGAAAAGGTGGATTTAAAGTGGCCGAATGCAAGGCGGCGTCTAACTACAAACTGAGCAAGGCGGAGCTAAAAAAGGTCGAAGCTGATTTGAACAAAGGGCTAGCTGCTTCAGAGGAGGCCGCTGCTTAATTGGCTTCATCATGTCTTTGTTGTAGCAGTATCTGTTTTCGTTCGTAGGCACGCCGCCCTATTTTTTGCTGACGTAGTTGTTCTTGTTGTCGTAATTCTATTCTCAGCATCTTTTGTTGATACAAAGATTCTCGTTCATACGGTGTAAGCCCAGAATTCACTGCGGACGATTCGTAAATAGGAAACCCGTCGGCGTCTCTGGGTGTGCCCGTGTCGGGTAGGGGCTGGTTCATTAATTTATCATAAGTTGCACACCCTTGAAGCAGTATTATGAGTAGGAGTAATGCTATTTTTATCATGACTTCAACTTACACAGCAGCAGGGACACTGCTAGAAAGAAAATTTGAACCCCATGGCATCATGTGGCATCATGGCATCCGCTCGGATTTACTAAATGAGAGGAAGCAGGTTGAAGTTCGCTTGTTTCGGATCATCAAGCGCGCCATTTTCTCCAAAGTAGTCGTGGGACAGCTCAAAGCTTTCGAATGGTATGCGACTATTCAGTTCGATCAATTTAGGTGAAATCGATCTGATTTCTTAAATGTCGGATAAATTCCTCGATAGCCGACATCTTGACATCTTTCGGGACATGTCGGATAAATTATTCTATCTTAGGTGTTCGTTCTCCGGCTCGGTGTGGAAAGGGACACGACGTAGACTCTGGGGTGTGACTAGGTCTGGTCGGGGTGCATCTACCTCATCGGCCCGGTTGCGGGTGACGTCCGCCCACCTGAGAGCGACAAAGAGTAGCAGAACAAAGCTATAAAAGACCGCGGGCGACATGAAAGGACTATCCAGGAAAGCTAATAAGGCGGTCGCTACCAAACCGGTGAACAGGTGGTTGGTGAATTGTATATTGTGGCGCTTTCTGAGGTAACGTCCGGTGAGAAAAGCAACCAGAATAATCGACGGAATAATTCCTACTATCCCAAGCTCGGCGAGCAGTTGCAAGGCGTCACATCCGGCGCGTTCATAGTTTCCGGCGAGCAGGAGATCGCTGCCATAGAATGGCAGAATATGGCCAAAGCTATCCATGCCCCATCCGAATAAGGGTCGGTCACGAAACATCTCCCAGGCCGCTTGCCGGAGGTGCTCGCTCACATCGGGGTTGCTGACAGGTTGAAAAATGCGGTAAAGACCGGCAGCGAACATGCCGGTGGCGACCAGCCCACTGAGGCCACCAATTGTTTTCCGGTGGGGGTCTTTGGACGCAGAGAAAAAATGGACCGATACCAGCATCATCATGCTGGCGTAGGTCAGCATCAGAATCGCTGCAGGCCATCGGGCCTCCACCAGAAAGGCGCTGGCACCGAGTAGGGTGCCGCCGGTGAGATACCATGGTGCGGATGACTGAACGAAGGCCGGGCTGTCTTCATAGCGTGTGGTCAGAAGCGCCATACTGATGCACGCGCAGGTCCATAAAATGGCGAAGGCGGCCCAGTGTCCGTCGTAAGGAAAGAAGCCGAAGAAGTCTTCCGCGCCAGTGCCTTTTGTCAGTAGAGGCATTGTAGTATCCAAGCCCGTTTGAATATAACCAAGGAGTGCGACCAACACCGCACTGATACAGAGGCAGGGCATGAGCCTTTCAAAAAAGGCCCGCGACTTCGGCACGATAAAAAGTCCGACCGCAACGATGTAGATGGCACCAAAGCCGAGCACGGTCGGCCAGGCTGTTTCAGCCGACATGCTCACGGGGTGCCAGCTCTGCCGGGGGATCTCAAGTTGCACAAATTCGACACCCTCCAGTGTCATGGTCCCCAGCGGCCTTTGCATCAAACCGATGGTAAACTGCAACAAGAGTAGCCAGACCGGCGCGGCGCAGAGCCAGAATTTTGGCCAGAGAAATGTGACAAAAAACGGATGCGTGTGCTCGTGCGTTTTGAGCACGACGACAGTCATCGCCGCAGCGATGAGGAAAAAGCCGAGCAGCCAGTAGGAACGAGGGTCTGCCAGCCAGAACGCGACATTTGCCGTGATTAGGATGAGGACGAAGAGTAGATTTTCGGCCGGGGTAAAGGTGTCTCGGAGGAGCTTGTCGCGCGGTAATAATTGAGGGTCCTGGTCCATGGGTGCTTATTTGGATGACCAGCAAATGGCTTGCGCGATCTGAGTCCGCGTTGCCTTGTCCGTCAGTGCCTCAACCAGGGCGAGGCTGAATTCTGTCGCGGTTCCTGCGCCTTGCGAAGTCAGTATTTTTCCGTCCCACACGAAGGCTGATTCTTCGGGGTGGACTAGTTCAGCCGAGGTGGAGGGATGCGCCGTATAACGATCCGGCAATAGGCCGGCATCGAGCAGAAGCAGAGGTGCGGCGCAAATACACGCCAGTATTTTACCCGCAGCATGATGTTTCTTAAGAAATTCGCAGAGTTCAGGGTGTTGGCGGAGTGCTTTGACCCCTGGTCCGCCGGGAAGAATAACCGCATCGTAGAGCTCGTGTGCGCAAGCCTCCTTAAAGCCGTGATTGGCCTGAAAAACCAAATTGCTTCGACCAGGGACGAAATTCTCTTCCGTCATGCTGGCTAGGGAGACCTCGATATCAGCCCGTGCCAATAGATCGAAGGGGGCGACGGCTTCCATTTCCTCGAAGCCTGGGTGAAGGATGATGAGTGCTCGTTTTGTTTTCATGGTAAATTTCAATTTCGAATGAAGCGGAGCACAGTATCCCAATACCTGTGCCCGCCCAGTTCGATCAGGTTGTTGTGGTTGGCCGTTTCGATCCAGAGGGTTTCAGCAGAACCATTGAGGGCCGCTTGGTTTTTGAGTGCATGCGAGAATGGGATGACGGAGTCCATTTTTCCATGGATGAGAAGAACAGGGCAGTCGAGCTTCGGCAAGATTGCGAGGTTGTCGAATTTATCGAAGGGTAGGAATTTTACATGCGTCATCACCCGAAAGGTCGAGCTAAAGGCGCCATCCAGAATAATTCCTGCCACCGGATAGCGCCCGGCCAGCCAACAGGCGGGGCCGCTGCCGAGCGAGCGCCCGTAGAGCGTAATTGATTCCGGCGGATAGTCTTTTTGCTCAGTCAGGTAGAGAAAAGCCGCCTCGGCTGCGGCATAAACGCCTTTCTCGCTGGGCCGCCCGGTACTGGTGCCGTATCCGGGATAATCGTAGGCGAGGACAGAGATACCACGTTTCTGAAATTGAGTGAGTAATGGCCGAATATGCCCGATGTCTTCACCGTTACCGTGGCTGTAGAGCAGAACTTCTCTGGAGCCAGCTGCTTCAAGGAAATAAGCGGAGAGGATCTCGCCGTCTGTAGATTTGAGTTTGATGATTTCCGGGCCGTCCGCGTAGGAGGCTTCGAAGTCGGGAAAGATCATGGAGTCCGAAACGAGGTAGGCATACAGACACATGCCCGCATAGATCACAGAAAGGGTGGCCAGCAAGAGGATGACTATGTTGCCTGTCATTTGTTTAAATGTGCAAAAACCTGTTTTGGCGACTGGGTCAGTCTGGAGGCGTGAAAAAATCCGGTAGAAAAGCCCGATGTTCAAGTGATAAGTATGCTGAATTATAAGGACTTACGAGTCAGCTCGAAAAGATCGGCCCAAAATTTCAAAAAAAACTTTAAATTTATTGAACGCAGACGCTCTGACTACGTCTATGTTAACATACCGATTAAGTTCAGTAGTTTTAAGGTTTGTTTAAGGTTTGTTGTTTGTTGAGCGTCGTCCCCCTGGGACGGCGCTTTTGTTTGGTGCCTCCGGGGACTCAGGGCAATTTACCCTACATGTTTTTTCAGGGCCCGATACCCGATACCCGATGCCCGATGCCCGATAAAAAGCGGGGCCCGGGTATTAGGCCTCTTCAAAGCGGCGCTCAAAAAGGGCGGCCATTTCTTCCAGCATTTTTTGGCCTTCGTCAGCCGGGCCCTCAGCTTTAACTTTGAGCTTCGAGCCTTTGCCCGCTGCCAGCATCATCAGGCCCATAATGCTCTTCCCATTGACCTGTTCATCGTCTTTTTCGACCCAGACGTCTCCGGAGTAGGTGTTGGCAACCCGGACAATCATGGCTGCGGGGCGCGCATGGATGCCCATTTTGTTTTGTACAATAAGTTCCTTTTCTAAGGTGTCGATCGGGTCACTGGTTTCTGATGCTGTCATGGATAGTTTGCTGCTAGAAAAGGATTCTCGTCCATAAAGCAAGCAGTTAACCAACTCTGCTCAATGGGCTCAATTCCGGAGGCGCAATAGATAAAGCGTTGAGGGGATTATGCGTCAAGGTGTAAAGCGTCTTTTGGCGAGGCAGTTTTCAGGCGTATTCAGGGATGAGGTCGCTTTGATGACGCCATAGATCAGCGTAGTGGCCTTTCTGGGAAATGAGATCACTGTGATCACCGGACTCGATCACACGGCCTTGCTCCATGACGACAATTTTAGCAGCCCGCCGCACGGTGGAGAGGCGGTGGGCAATAATGAGGACGGTGCGGTCCTCCATGAGGTGCTCGAGGGCTTCCTGGATTCTTCGCTCGGTGATGGTATCGACGCTGGCGGTGGCCTCGTCTAGGATGACAAAAGGCGGGTTTTTAAGCAGGACGCGGGCGATGGTGAGGCGCTGTTTCTCTCCCTGACTGAGTCGAACGCCTTTTTCGCCAATATTTGTGTCGAGTCCTTCAGGGAGGGCTTTAACAAAATCCAGAGCGCAGGCTTGTTCGAGTGCGTGGAGAACCTCGCTCTCGCTGGCATCGGCCTTGGCCAGTGTCAGGTTGTCGCGCACGCTGCCTTCAAAGAGAAAAGGGTCTTGCGCGACGTGGCCGACCTTGTCGTGCAGTTCCCCTAAGCTCAGTCGGCGGACATCCACACCGGAGAGCTTCACCACGCCGCTGGTCACATCGTGAGTGCGCATGGCCAAGTTGGCCACGGTGGACTTGCCGGCACCGGTATGGCCGACAAGTGCAGTCACTTGATTGGCCTCCAGTGTGAGCTCAAAATCCTCCAATACCGCCGGGCGGTTTGGATATTCGAAGCGCACATTCTCAAAAGCGACTTGGATCGGTCCCTCAGGCAGCCGCACCGGATCGGCCGGTTCGTCAACTGTGACCTGCGCGTCGAGCACCTCAAAGACGCGTTCGCCCGAGGCCCGGCCGGCGGCAATCAGGTGGTTTAGCCCGTGCAGTTGGGAGATGGGCTGGTAGAGCATGTTGGCCAGCAGGAAGAAGGTGAGCAACTGTGGCATGCCGAAGCCGGGGGATTCTTGCAGCACGAGGTAGCCACCCACGCCGACGATGCTGAGAAAGCCGAGCTTGGTAATAAAAGTGGTGGACGGGCTATAGAGCGCCCATCGATACATGGCGTGGAGGGTCTTTGTGCGTAGATTCTCCGCTTTTTCTTCGAAACGTGAGGATTCCCGGTCTTGAAGGCCGAAGGTCTGGATCAGACGGTTCCCCTGGATGTCTTCCACCAGGAGGCTGTTCAAGTCGGCCGCGCCTTCGCGCACGCCCTTCCACACTTTGCGGGAGCGCTTCGAGTAGAATATTCCGACAAGCAGGAGGATCGGCACGGGCAGGAAGACGAACCAGGCCAGAAAAGGCTGGAGGATGAAGAGGAAGGTCGTGATGCCGACGATCTTGAGGATCGCCCCGGTGCCTTGTTCAGTGCCGTCGAGGAGCGCTCGCTCCACTGCGGCCACGTCTTCGATCACCCGGGAGGAGATTTCCCCGCTCTTGCGCTGATCGTAGAAAGAGACCGGCAGGCGAAGCAGCTTCATGTGCAAGTCGCGGCGCATCTCTAGCAGGACCCGCTGCTCCAGCGTATTATTCACGCGGATGCGGAGACTGTTGAAGATCTCACTCCCCAGATAGAGTCCGGCGATGATGGCCACACCCCAAAGCAGGCGATTCAGGGCACCAGCGCCTTCGATGTCGTCCAGAATGCGCTCAATCGCCATAGGCACGGCGATCTCCATCGCTGTCATGCCCGCCGCCAGGGCAATGGTCAGCCAAAATAGCCCTTTGTAGCGAAACAAGTAGGCTGAGACGCGCAGGATGGTATTTTTCTTATCTTTCTTATTCTTGCTCACAATAGGTGCTGTATTAAGCCCAGACGAAAGTGCGGGTCGATGGATTAAGCAAATGCGAAAAGAAAATTAAGGTTGTCAGGCAGGCAAGTGCTCCGCTTGCTGGTCTATTCGTTCCGTAATAATTCAAACACTCTAATCCATTATTATTCTATGTCTGTTCGACTCTATGTAGGTAACTTATCTTTCGATGCCACCGGTGAAGATCTCCGTGAGCTTTTCTCAGCGACCGGGTCGGTCGAAGACGCGATCATCGTCACACGCCCCGGTGGGGGGCGCCCGCGCGGGTTTGGCTTTGTCACCATGGCCAGCGAAGCCGAGGCCGAAGAAGCGATTCGTCAATTGGATGGGCATGAAGTTACTGGTCGTGCTCTTACGGTTAACGTGGCCAAAGAGCGCGACCGTGATTCGGGCGGCGAATAGTTAATCGCAAGACCTCGTCCGGTAGATGACCACTGTTCTCATTGTTTTCGTCCTGCTCCTGCTGCTGAAGTTGGGCACCAGTATTGTGCTCGACTGGTTGAATCTGCGCCATGTGCAAGCGCGCACAGGCGAGGTGCCTGAGCCTTTCCGCGAATTTATCGAGCTGCCCGAATATCGTAAATCGATCGACTATACGGAGGCCAAGACGCGCTTTGGCATTTTCAGCGACATCTTCGATGCCGCTGTCCTGGCAGTTGTCTTATTGAGCGGCTTGCTTGCGGGTATTTACGGTCTCTTTAGCGAGTGGTTTGGCTATGGTCTCTGGGGGCAGGCACTGGTGCTCTTTTTTACCGGTGTGGTGCTGAGCCTGCCGGGCTTGCCTTTCGACTGGTGGCACACCTTTAAGCTGGAGGAACGCTTCGGGTTCAACAAGAGCACCAAGCGGCTCTGGTTCATGGACAAGCTCAAGGGCCTGATGGTCGGATTTATTATCGGCTATCCTCTGCTCGCACTTTTGATTTTTCTCGTCGCTGCGGCCGGCCCGCTCTGGTGGCTTTGGGGCTTCGTGGCCTTCTTCGTCTTCCAACTCGTCATGGTGGTGGCCTATCCGATGTTCATCATGCCACTGTTTAACAAAATGGAGCCGATGGAGGATGGCGACTTAAAGGACCGGCTCTTTGCACTAGCAGATCGCACAGGGTTTAAGGCTCAGACGATCCTGGTGATGGATGGCAGTAAGCGGTCCGGCCACTCCAATGCATTCTTTGCCGGGTTCGGGCGATTTCGGCGCATTGTTTTGTTCGATACCTTGATTGCGCAAATGAACTCCGAGCAAATTGAGGCAGTGCTCGCCCACGAGATCGGCCACTACAAACTCGGCCATATTCCGAAGATGATTCTGCTTTCCGCTGTCAGTTCGCTCGCCATGTTTGGCGCACTCGGTTGGCTGGAGGGGGCCTCCTGGTTTACGGAAGCCTTTCATTTCGATACCTCGGCCGAGGGGCGACTCGTCCCGGTCCTGCTCCTGTTCATGCTCCTCAGTGGGCTCGTGATTTTCTGGCTTTCGCCTTTAACCAGTCGTTTGTCCCGCAAGCATGAATACGAGGCGGATGCCTTCGCCCGCGATGCCATGGGGAGCTACAAGCCTCTTTCAGAGGCACTGAGAGAGCTGCACAAGGAGAACCTGAGTAACCTGACGCCCCATCCGATCTACAGTAACTTTCACTACTCGCACCCGACACTCCTTGAGCGCGAGGAAGCGCTTCGTCAGCCTTCGACGAACTAGTTCTTATTAGACCTAGATGCCCCTGCGACACCTCATTCTTGTTGGCCTTTCATGTGTTCTCTTGATTAGCGAAGGTTTCGCCGAGCTCAGGGTCGCAACCTATAATTTAAATAATTATTTGATCATGGATCGCCGGGTGGCGGATCGTTGGCAACCCTCCTATCCCAAACCGGAAAGTGAAAAAGTCATTATCCGGCAGATCATTCTGGAGAATGCCCCCGATATTTTAGCGCTCCAGGAAATGGGCACTCCGGGATTTCTCGAAGAGCTTCGCGCCGATCTTGCCAACGAAGGGCTGGACTATGCCCACGCCGTGCATCTCAGTGGTCCGGACCCCGAGCGGCATGTTGCGTTGCTTTCAAAAGTTCCACCAGTTGAGGTGGTCAAGCATACTGATCTGGACTTTAAATACTTTGACCAGCGTGAGCGCGTTAAGCGGGGCATGCTCGAACTTGTTTTCGAGGGCGAAAATGGAGAAGTCTTTAAACTTTTTATCGTCCACCTGAAGAGCAAATATACCGTGCACAAGAAAGACCCAGAGTCACAGCTACGCCGGACCCGCGAAGCGCAAGCCTGCCGCAACCGCATTGTTGAGCGCACCTTTGACATCGGTGTGGACCGGTTTCTGGTGGCGGGCGACTTTAATGACCACCCCGACAGCGGGCCCCTACGTCGCTTCTATAGTCGAGGGGAGCTGCAACTGGGCGACCTCGTTCCCGCTGCCGACAGTCGCGGCGAAGTCTGGACCTATTTCTATGAAAGGAGAGGGCAGTATTCTTTAGTGGATGGTTTTGTCGTTTCGCCCGAGATGGCCCCCAACATTAAGGCCGGGCGCGGCTACATCGTCGATACGCCCGGTGCGCTCGATGGCAGCGACCATCGGATGGTTTATCTCGATCTTAACATTAATTAACGCCCATTAACGGTTCTTATAAAAAAAACTGCTGAACGCGGATCCTGTATTGCCAGGGTTCGAGGGGCTCGCAATCTGACGCCGATGGAGTTAATTTTTCTAGGCACAGGCACCTCGCAGGGCGTTCCCATGATCGCGCAGCCCGATTCGGGGTGCGATTTGGAGAATCCGAAAAACTGGCGCACCCGGACCTCGATTCATGTCGAGATGGGGGGGCATCATATTCAGGTCGATGCGGCACCGGAGTTTCGGATGCAATGCATCCACAACGGTATTGAGCAGATCGATACATTTATCCTGACCCACGGCCACGCCGACCACATCCTGGGCATGGATGATCTGCGGCGCTTCTGCGACTTGAAGGGTGGGGTAGCTCTTCCGGTCTATTCAAGTGCCGAGGGCATTGAGCGGGTGAAAGCCATTTTCCCTTACGCGATGATGGATAAGCCCATCTTCAAAGGCTACCCGGCCTTCAAAACCGAACTCATGCCCCAGTGCCTGGAGCTTCCAGGAGGCACAGTGGAGTCGGTCTATCTGCCGCACGGAAGTATTCAGGTGCTCGGGCTGGTTTTTACCGAGGCGGAGACGGGCAAGCAGCTCACTTACTACACCGACTGTAAGGAGGTTGGGGAGGAGGCGCGGCTTATTGCCGAGGGTTCGGACGTCGTGGTGCTCGATGGGCTCCGCC
>Ga0306899_1001145_pt1 | contig 10955 bp, 11 predicted proteins | sample AntRauMFilla3764_FD_190407 | JGI IMG/M metagenome (GOLD analysis project Ga0306899, IMG submission 190407) | Saline lake microbial communities from Rauer Islands, Antarctica - Metagenome Filla 3 #764 (v2) (version 2) | ecosystem: Environmental > Aquatic > Non-marine Saline and Alkaline > Saline ... | reverse complement strand
CGAGGTAAAGGATGACGAAACCCTGGATAAAGGTACTGGAAAAAGTTCAGCTCTTTGAAAGAGCCCACTCTCAGAATGAATCCAACACTGAATCAAGTGGTTTCAAAATCAATTTTACCGAGTGTAAAAGTTCAGACAGATTCAGATAAAAGTATACAGCCGATTTCATTTTGACATCGGACACTTCGTGGTAAGGAATTGACTTTTTTCTTTCGAGAAAGACTTACAAACCAGAACACTCATCCTTTGTTCGGTGGATGATTGAGTGATCGTAAGAAAATTAAGTGCACCTCATCACCGTGGTCGCACCGTCTACAGGAGGAACCCATGGTAAAATGCAAAGCAGCTGAAGTAATGGAGGTTGTTTGCATGAACTAGGAAGACGAGTTATCGGCGGAGTAGTAAGTCAGAAAACATGTGTCCGATGTCTGAACTGAAAACCGCTGTGACACCGGTGTAGGACAATCGAATTTATTCCGAGAGAAGGCATTTCGAAACGTATTGTTGTAAGTTGATAAGTGGATAATGTCGTGAGAGATAGAGGGGGTCTCACGCCGTCATCATCGGAGACCTGGACAGTTTGCGCGCCATGGAGACGACGTTCAAGTTTTTGAACGCGGTAGGTCGTTCATAACCAGTCAACATAGTCGGATTATATCGTACCTCGGTGCAATCGAAACGTAGTACCGGCTCCCACATGCTTCGGGGGACACCTTCGCAAAACCCGTGAAAGGCCCCCATGAAGTACCCGCAGATGCAGGCGTTCGTGTCAGTGTCTCCTCCCATTCTCAACACTTCGAAGATGGCAGACTCGAACGAGAGCACCGGTCGCAGATGTAACAGCGCGAAGATGAGCACGATCGCGTGTTTTACGTGTCCCACGTTAATTCGACACTCAGGTAAGTACGCACGAAAGGAATGGACGTCTTTCCCGTGTTTTCGACCGAGTTCTAACCAATCACGGACCTTGTGGTGCTCGTCCATGAGGGCTACGGATCGGGCCGACTGCACGGCTCCCGCGATATCTTTCGGGTGACAAAGGAGGTGCGTCAGTGCCACGCAGGCCACGGCGTTCGCGTCCTGACAGACCTGACTCGGGTGCGACAACCGCGCGTCCTTCCGCGCCACCTCGGCCGCCTGGTCCGGGGACATGCCCAGGGAAGCCGCCCAGCACGACAGAGGAGCGAAACGCATGAGCGCGCCGTTTGCTTCGCTCAGTTGGTTGTACCTCAGCGCGTTGTCCATCATGTTTTGCGTATCTTTTGCAAAACCGAAAGCCCTCCCGCACGTCCCTCCGCAATCGAAGGGGAACGACCGATGCCAGTCCGCATAGGCTTTGCTCACGCGGATCAAGGGAAATTCGGTCAGGGGCTCGCGATCCGTCGCCGTTAAGGCGGCGGCCAGGGACATCATGAGTTCACTGTCGTCCGTAACCTGTCCCGGTCCGACGTTGAGCTTTCCTCCCCCCGGCATCGTCATAGCGTGCATGATATTTTCGTCCGTAAGATCTCCCGGGGAAGAGAACTCCAGCGTCGCTCCCGCCGCATCCCCGATCATACCTCCTACGAGACATCCTAAACAGATATCGTTCAGGGTGTCGAATGGGGGCACAACAGCCGCCATCACGTATTACTCTTTTTTATTAAATCGAACGTGCATATTTTGATGTCCATATCGAACGCGTGTTCAAAGCAGCAGGGTTGTCCCGTTCATCATTTATAATTCGTAAATAGTTCGCGAATCCCTATTCCTATTCACGACCTTCTGTTCTCTGTCTCTGTTGTTGACGCTCGCACATCTTTTGGACTGCCGACCTCGGATCATCTCTAAAGTGCAACATCGTGCTGCTGACCTCGCAGGGTTCGAAAGTCCTCTCCGCATATGCGCACAGCGGTTCGCAGTCCGCGGCCGCCTGCTCCGCGTCACGTTCAGGGTAATACAGTTCATAAAAGTGACGGAGCTGCTCATGCGAGCAGAGGTCCAAGCAGACACACATGTCGATGCGTCCGAAACGCACCAAGGCGGCGTCTAAAATCTGCGGACGGTTCGTCGTCATCACGAAGATGCGACCGTGGTTGTTGGTAATGCCATCGATGTTGTTGAGTAGACAGCTCAGCGCGATGCTCTTCTTTTTACCTGGAGTGTATTTCGTCAGATTGCCCGCGTCTTGCGGGACGTGATCAGAGACGATTTCTTGATCGAGAGGCCACTGCTTTATGGTGGTGGCCTCGTCATCATCATGCGCGGACCTCGAACGCACCGCGTCCACCATACAGTCCACGTCCTCGAGAAGTACCACGCACCTCTCAGGCATTTTCTCGAAGGCATTGTCCAAATCTGTGTCATCTCCCAACTGGGCCAAATTCAGGCTGTAAATGTCGTACGATGCCGTGTTGGCGATGGCCAAGACCGAGCTGGTCTTTCCTGTGCCGGGGGGTCCGTGGAACATGTAGCCGCGCTTGTAGGACAGACCCATCCGGCGGTACCAATCCTCTGACGATAAAAAGGTATGAAGGTCGGCGACCAAGTCGCTCTTGACGACTGAGTCGAGGACCACGGTATCGAAACTCTTCGAGCTATGAGTTTCCGCTCCCGCCCACGCCGAGAACGATCCATTTTCGACCTTCATGCGGAACATCCTTTGTGTCCAGATGCTATGTTCCTTGTATTTGCGGTAGCGCTCGCGGATATTCACGATAACGCGACGTAACGTCTTTATTCCTTCCGGAGAAGGAATATCGATGGATATGTGTATGCGTTCATTCTTGGGCGCTCTGAAGGAGTAAGAGTTGTTATTATCTGTATCCTCCCGGAAGATCAGTTCCAAAAAAACGAGCGTCTCGGCGTTATTATTCATATTGTAAGATACGGTGATGGGATGATCGATCGCAGGCATGAAACCTTCATATATGCCTGAGCCGTCGAGTCTGGCACCTTTTTCAAACGAGAAAGATCGCGCGACGTTTCCGGAAAAATCGCAATACGTGGATATATACCACAGTACAGAGTCATAGTCGACGTTACACCTGCCATTGCCGATACGTTCTTCTCGCATCAGAATGACCGTGGATCGCCCGCGGATGTATCTTTTGCCGTACAGCCACACGCACAGGGCCGTCCACATCTTGCCGGCGTGTATCACGACGTAAGAGGAAAGGGCGATAATCAACGAGGTCAAGATACCGTCTATTACTGGATTGCCGGTACGCATGAACGAAATAAGGTTACTCTGTACCGCGTGCGTGGCGTGCGTGGTGATTCCGTTCGTCGAAGAGCCGTCCATGCTTATTCGATACTTTCGATACCTATATCGTTATAGTCAGTTTTGCTCAATCAAACGAACAATACCGGTAGTTCTTATGATGATACTTCTTTGTAATAATAATGTATCATGTTCATTTGTTCAGGGCAGGGAAAATTTGAGCAGTTGACGCGAAATGTGTTTATATGATGAACGAAATGTTGTACCTTTTGTCGATGCAATTCGGAACCGGCTTGAGAGTCGTGACATGGTCTGTCTCTCGTTTTCTTCCGAGACATTCTCGTTTTTTATACACCCTATGTTTTTGGAACACATAAAGCAACATACATCACACCGATCTGCGATCGAGTTGATATTTTTATTTTGTGAGTCATGAATCTCCTTCGATTGATGCGTTATGAAAGGGTGTTCGTACTCGAAGCGGATGTCCGTATCATCGACGGAGGCGGAATAAAGACGGTACCCGTGAGCGTCGAAGTAGGGAGCGAGGCGGATTTCATACTTCCCGGCAAAAATTACGATCCGTGGAAGACGAGCGAAGACGCGGTAAAACGCGCTAAGACTGACAGTCTGGCGCAAGAGAACCCGACGGTGGTGTTATTCGAGTTTCGGGGTGATGAAATGGTATGGGATCGAGACGTAGACGACGAGATGAAGGCGTTTTACACGGATTCCGTCGAGCGCCGCGTCGCGGAATCGCTGTCGCTGCCGAAAGACGCCTGGGTCATGCGGCGCGCGTGCATCCGCTCCTACGCACGTTTCGAAGACGGCAGCGGCGTCAGAGGGAGATTGTGGTCCGGTCAAGATGGTGCTGTGCGTAAACGATGATCTCAAGATGGGGAAGGGGAAGATCGGCGCGCAGTGTGCGCACGCCGCCGTGGGATCTGTGATTATGATTTCTGACGACGCGAATGCAGAGCGGGAAGGGGTGGTGAGACGGTGGAGAGAGGCCTGCGGCCAGGCTAAGATCGTGTTACGCGTCGACGGAGGCGAACAAGGGATGCTCGACCTCGCGCAAACGGCGTTCGACAAAGGACTCCCCGTCTACTGCGTCCGGGACGCAGGTCGAACGCAGGTGGCCGCTTCGTCTTTGACGGTAGTTGCAATAGGTCCGGCAGTGAGCGCTTCAGTAGACGAAGTGACGCGAGGTCTACGTCTCTTGTGATATTCAGCCATTACAGGGAGTAAGTAAATCACGAGTGAAATATGTGTACATACATCTTCCGTAGGTGCCGAACAATTTGCTCCATCATGTCTTGGACGCTTCCATCCATCCATCCATCCATTTCGTGCCATTTGATAAATTATAGGACCATAAGATAAATACACACGACCGCGTCTCTCTCGAAGCGCACGAACAAGCACGCAAAACATGGGAGCAGAACAATCGATGTTCTCCAAGAACAAAGGAAATCCGTCTCCGTATGCGTCACCGACATCGACGCAGCAACCACCCAAGAAGTCGACGACGTCCGGTAGCAGGAAGTCCGTTTCTTCGTCTCCATCCTCCAAGAAGCAGCGCGTCAGCAGCAGCAGTCACCGGAGACCCTCTACGATCGCGGCCCCCCCTCCGAAGGACGCCTTGACGCCGGCGCCCAACACGGAAGGCGCTTTCCCGCTCGACATGCCGATTAAAATAAATGACGTTCGGAGGGAGGATCTCGTAGAGATCGTCCCTAAGGACGGAAGTCGCCGCATCAGGTACGAGAAAGGTCGCGTTCCTGTGTCAGGGTCAAGCGAACGGCACCAACAGATGCCGTATCAGTGTTGGAAATTGACGGTGCCCGTCGAAAAGTTCGTGGGGACCATCCCCGACAGGGACGCCAAGCTGCTACGGTCGCAGGACCTGACCATCCACTTTCCCGTGTTCGACAAGTTTTACGCGGTGAAGCGGTTCAAGATACGAGGTCATCTGACCACCGAGAAACTCCTGACTCTGGTGCAGCGGATGGGGACCATCGCCATCGCGATGTACGTGAAAGACAAGCACCACGCCAGGACGGGACAAAAAATGGAACGAGACGTCAAGTACGGCGAGGTCCACTGTCTGTTGGACAAGCACACCACCTGCTCTTTGCTCCTTACCCCAGCTCGACCCGGATATAACGTGTACGTGATGTAGATTATACGGTCCGTGCAATCGAACAATTCTGTCTTTGGGTGCGATAAAGTTCATATATCGTTCAACTTTTTCGAGTGTATTCACGAATTTTGAATGGAGTCGATGAACTACTTACGATTAATAAACAGCTTATCGAAGTCGACCGTAACCTTCATCATCATCCTACGTCACGTAATAAATTATTCTCTTCCGAAATGTGTAAAGGACGCACATATCCGACCGGATAGATTTCATTGAAGTGAACATCCCATGTTGATCGGAATATTAGCGGTCGTGACATTTCTGTTGCTCGTCGCCGTAGCGGTGTTCCTCGCCGCGGTCTCGTCGAAACAATACGAGATGTCGAAGGTCAACAAGAGGGGGATCCGGGATCTGCGCAAAGAGGATCTGTGGCTGCGTTCGAAGGTCGATCACGAGGTCCGGCGCCTGGACGACTCTCAGCTCAGGTCGGATGAGGATCACGCTCGAAAGCGCGAAGAAGACGCCCGAGAGTTCACCACGCGCTCCTTAAAGCTCGCGAATTCCGTCCAGGCGGGTTCCTCGCGCCCGCGCCTGGACCAGGGAAAGAACGGCCGCGCCCCGAACTCCGCCCTCCACCTGACGGACGTCCACCTAGACAGGTACGCGCCCCTCGCGGCGGGAAAAGTCTGGTCGTCTAAAGGGGTAGTCCTCGACGACCAGGCCTGTCTCGAAATGGGTGGAGGCGGAGGCAAGAACGGACAAATCTGTCTCGGAAAAGTATCGGAGGGCATGGACATCATAGGAAAAGAAAGCGAGAAGAGGACAGGCGGCGGGCGCCCCCCCAGTAGCGGTAGCAAGGACGCCAGCGATTGGGAAGCGGATCTGCGTAAGGTGTACGTCCACGATTTCCTGGACGCCAAGGCCTTTGACACCGGTTACTTGCGCGTCAAGGGCGGAGACTCCGAGGAACACAACCCCGACGGTAAACCCACCATATTCGCCTCCAAGACGGACGGTCGAAACTACCTGCGAGGGGACACCTCCGTCAAGGGTGACCTGGGCGTGGCCGGCGCGTTGCGCGTCCGCGGGGGGGATTCCAAACTCAATCCGGACGATAAGAAAACTATGTTTTCAAATCCCGAAAACTCTTACAAGAACGACATCCGCGGAGATACAACCGTGTCAGGACACCTGACAGGGGCGGGTGATCTGCGCGTGGAAGGCGCGGCGCGGTTCACGGGAGCGAACACCACCGTCCCTCTCGACGATGACGGCAAGCACAAACACACTTCTTTCAACGACCCTGACTCGAAGGGTAACGTGATCCGCGGAGATACGCAGGTGAGCGGCGACATGACACACCTCGGAGAAGTGCGAGCCAAAAACGGTGTGAACGTCAGCGGCGGGGAGTTGCGCGCCAAGTCGTTGCTCTCGAAAAAGGCGCGTTTTGCAAACGATACTGACAAAAATAACATCGTGATGGAGGGTGGAAAAACCAGCGACGGAAAGAACGAGGGTCTGTCCGCTCTCAACTTCAACGGCGACACCGACGACGGAGACAACAACTTTGATGCCGCCAAGATGCGCTGGCGCATCGGGGTAGACCAGCGCGTGGACAAAGACGCGATGTTCATCGACCGCTTCGGGGGCGGGAAGACGTGGAAACCCATCACCATCGAGGACGGCCGCATCAAGATCAACGGCGAGGTCCAGGTGTGTGACGAGGAGGGCGATAACTGCAGGACGGTCTGAAAAAATATCGAGCCTACAAAGTAAAGTCACTCACTCAATCTCTCTCACATACCCGATTCATTCACACCATGTCATCGTCGCTCTTACTGTTGAATTCCGCTCCCGTATCATCGACCGTCCCGACCACCATCTCCCCACGGCGTGGACGGGGAAGAGGGTCCGCCTCTTCCGCTTCTCCCTCCTGTCTGTACACCGCCCAGGGAGAACTGGTGTGCGGCGGCTCTGTGGGGAACGGGGGGTGGGCCGAGAATAAAGACGATCTTTTCGGAAACCCTATCGTAGTACGACGCTTGAGATCATCCATCGGATTCGCAGATCCGTACGACGTAAACACTTCACGTCGATATAACGAGTACGTTCCTCACGATAATTTACGCGTACCCATGCTCAAAGAGTACTGCGCCGCGCCGTGCTGCCGCGACGAGTGCTCCAAGACCGCTCCTTGTGACGATCCAATGGCTTTCGTAAAATCACCGCATAGCACATGTGCACAGTGCCAGGTCGGAAAATGCAACCGCCACTGCTGAAGCTTGTTGTCACGTACAGTTAGGACGAGGAAGTTCGGAGTCTGCGCATGCCATTGATAACATCATCGTCACCGGTACTGGCGTGCGCAAAATGGTGCCGTACAGGGTCCAGCATCGAGTTCACAGCGCGCGCTAGACCCGTCTTCAGATCATTCGGACGGATGAAGCCGTTGTCTCGATCTTGAAAGTCCTGGAGAAACCCGTCGAACGTCTCGTATTCCGTTTCACCGACGACAAAATTCCCGTACCATGGAAAAATGATACGTTCCACGTACTCGACGCATGATGATGACGACGAAGTCTGTGTGACCGTGTCCTTATTGCTCGCATCGATGTCTGGAGCAGTCGGACACACGGCAGCCCGTGCAAACTTGCGCTCTATCTCGACGATCGAATCGCTCATAAACACGTGTATCTCTCGGACCGCACCTTCATCTTTTTTCCTTTTATGGCGCTGTAATAGAGGAGTCGGTAAGGGAAGGCTCGGAAGTAAGACGCATTTCCGTCGACGCTCGAGCGTTTCCGCATCCTCGTCATGCGTATGCGTGGAGGCGGGGGGGACCGTCATGCACGCGTCCGCCGTGCGAAGGATTTCTTCCGACGCGTCCCCCTGCTCCTTTTTGCGCACGAGTTCCACCCCCTTCTGCTTCATCCCGGAGCACTTCATCAGCTCGGACGCATACTCTTCGACCGCTTTATCCGAATACCCACCTCGGCCAGTGAGTACGATTCGAACGTCGCACCCGGCCGCCGCCACCCGGTTGACGTGCATGACCATAGACATCCAGGGCGCGAGTTGTGTCGTCAATATGTGGTGGCCTTCCTCATCATCGGACGTTTTGTACAGCTTTTCGAACTTGCCGCCGAATAATATGACGACATTAGGTCGATAACCGGCATATCCGCCGTGTTTCTTGACTTCGAGGAGGCTAAGATACAGGGCGTCGAACATGTTGTAGACGCCGATTCCGGTCAGACTCTCGTCGAACTCTGCATGTCTAGATCTCGAATTAATATATTCGACAATCATCGTCTTTCTCTTATGCACGATGGTAATCAACGTTTTTTCTCATGACCTTTCGTTTTGAACGATCATCCTTTTTCTCGATACCGAAACGCAATACGACATTCGTTTCGAGTTGTTACGCGTACACATCAGCCATCAATGCATTGTTCGACGATGGCGTCGACAAGAGACAGCGAGCGCGTGGCTGGAGAAACCTCCGCCAGCTTTCCGAGAGCAGCCTCCAACGTGCTGTACAGCAAGGCCGAGGTCATGGAGTCTTGACGCACCTCGACGTGTTTCTGTTTTATCTTGGATTTCAGGACGTCATGAAACTCCAGGCCCGACACCAACGCACTCTCTACTTCGCGGTTGAGGTCGTCGATCTGAGACAGGCAGGTCAGGCGCGATCGATAGTCCGTGACGTGTTTCGTCAACTCAGACGTGTCGGGTACACGGTCGTACACCGCCATGTAAGTGTTACAAATGTTATCGGTGACGGTGTCCATGTCGTCCTTGAACTTACGAACAAAGTTATTCACTTCATCATCGTCGAGAGCTACGCTGGCTTCACGCACCTTATCGAACACGAACTTGACGTCCACGCCGCTCATCTCCATGGAGTAAGTTTCGGCGTACACCTGACCCAGCTTGGCGGACATGGCCAGTTCATAGTCGTCCGTCTTGACCAGTTCTGCTTTTACCGTATCGTATAGTTTCTCCGTCGACTCTTTGGCCTGATCGAACAGGTGGAGGTATCGGTCGATAACGGAGTACCCCGTTATATCAGAACCGATGAAGCTGGTGTGGACGCTGGAAATGACATTCATCATCGCGCACAAAGTGGGTTTTTCTTCCTCGAACGCCTCCTTCCAGCGCTCGACGGACGTGTTCGCGGAGACGTCCGCCAGCGCGTGATGTTCGGAAAAGCGTAGGTACTCCTGTACGAACATCGGCCTGGAGTTGACTTCGAAGAACGCGCGGAGAACTTCCTTTACCTGGGACACTATGGGACGTTTGCGGAGGCGCATCTGAGATTCGGATGCGATCACAGAAGACGATGTCTTTGAGGCTGCCGCCGTCGCTCCGGGAGGGGAGCGCTTGTTCTTGTTCGGATGGGCGACAGCGGAAGAAGCAGTGGAAGTTGCAGGGGCGGTGGCGGACGCGCCGACTGCAGACGATCGCGGCTGGTTCTCTTCGACGGTCATCGAGCGCATGACAGCTTCGTAGTTGGCGTCAGTGTCGTCATCGTCGTCACTGATCTCGTTTTTGACAGGCTCGCTCGACGTCGACAGGTCTTTCTTGAAAGCCTCAACGTCGTACCTCGTGTCTCTTCGAAATTTCTGAAAATATGCCTCGACATCGTTGTCCTGGAGCTCGCGGTCGACGGTCAGCATTGCCACCGACTTAATGAGAGGGACATATTTCAAGCGAAAAGCTTTCGTGTCGCGGATGTAAGAGTCTACGGTGTCCGGTGTGACTACCACGTGATGCTTCCTGTTCCTGTTCGAGCGCACGAACTCATCAAACAGCCTGGGGTCGAACCCATTCGACCCCAACAGTTCGAAACTCGCGTTTTTGAAGAGCGACAAGACGCGTTTCTCGTACTGGCTGCTCTGTACCATGGAGCGTTCAAAATCGTCGAACGTTTTAAGGCCCTCCGAAATCGCGTTGCACCAATAGGTGCAGACCTTGGCGTCGATGTCCGTCCCGATGACCTCGAGATTCCTGTTACGGATCTGTTGGCGCAACATGACGTTACTCTCTTTCCCACCTCCACCGACGGAAGGCGCTGAGGCTGTTGTATTCATAGAATATGACATGGCACGGATTGTTTGTTGTTCTGCTGCGCTGTTGAGCTCCCTAGTTTGTCGTATATATTTAGAACGTCCCTTTTGACGCGATGTCGAATCGCGACCCGAGACAGTGTTCACGATAACGTGTTTATATTTTGAAGGACAGGTTCGTTTGCGACGCGGAGAAACGCAGGTTCGGCCAAAATGCTGTCGAAACGCATTATCTCTAACACTCGGATTGGTGGTGTCATTTCTGAAATTAGTGAACAGACTGTACCGTGGAATCGAGGAAGTTAACGCAAGATAACGCAAGATATCATAGGTTTGTATCGGTTTGTATACGGTTTCGGCCAACCCTAAATACATCCGTTCGGGATTACACGCGCTCAAATAAAGTGGACCGTAATACAGTCCGTCCACTCAAAAATGAAACCACCTATTCTCGTCTGCGAAAGTTATATTTTCCTCTTATTTTTTCGATTTCATATTTGGTGCGTCTCACGAACGTTATATCTGACGTACTTGGTATATT
>Ga0306899_1001141_pt1 | contig 10984 bp, 8 predicted proteins | sample AntRauMFilla3764_FD_190407 | JGI IMG/M metagenome (GOLD analysis project Ga0306899, IMG submission 190407) | Saline lake microbial communities from Rauer Islands, Antarctica - Metagenome Filla 3 #764 (v2) (version 2) | ecosystem: Environmental > Aquatic > Non-marine Saline and Alkaline > Saline ... | reverse complement strand
AACCGGCCAGCCCCCCCGCCGCCAGAGTTACTGCCGCCATTAACATGAGAACGAACTCCTTGCGCTCGCTGCTCAGGGCCGACCACTCGAGAAGTCGACGAATCCGGCCACTGGTCACATGAATCGGACAATCCCGACAGCCCCGAGCCCGACGCCGAGAGCAGCCTTCGTAGCGTGGGCAGTCCGTTTCCATGCATGCACTGCCGTCCGAATTCAAGTCCTCAGTCGTCATCTTCGTGGTCGTCATCTTCGTGGTCCGATTCCCGCCTATCGAGTCGGTCATAATCTGATTGGTTCGCCTCCTCGTCACCTTATCCAAGCGTCATCACAGTTTGTATCCAGGGAAGCTCAACCTGACCAGCACCCTTTTGATAGTTATTCAAAATCACGGTCGAACTTAGATTCCGCTGCACCAACGATTAGAAATTTCTAAGCATCGGTGCTTAGATACCCGCTTACGTCTTCTACTTCTATTCGAACAACTCAACTTCGATAATCGAAGTAATGCACTTGACGTGCATAAAATTTAAGAGACATTTTGTGATGTGCGTCTGCAACTGGAGCGGGACGGCTTGCGCATCGGAGCTTACGACATGCTGATTGCTGCCCACGTGAAATGCCTTGGACTGATTTGTATAACCAACGACAAAGCTTTCCGCCGGGTGAACGGCCTGGAGGTCGAGGATTGGCGGTGACACCACCCTACCCGGCTTCACCGGGGAAGATTTCTAAAGGTAGCAAAAAAAATTCTTCTTAGATTACGACCGATGGATTCACCGCAAGCACAGTCAGCACTCTCTGCCCCGAGCCGGATCACTGGCTGCGTCTCCGGTCGCATACGGAAGCTGTCAGGCTTCCGAAAGCACCACCATGTGCCGGACGACGTAAGCGACGCGACCCGTGCCTTCGTGCGGCGTGCCGGGCAGGAGCACGTCAAGGAACTGGCCGATGATCTCTACCGCGATATCCGCGCGAACTTTGGCTACAAGCGCAAGGAGTTCGACTACAGCTGCGAGGACGGGCAGGCTTGGATCAAAACGCCGGACTTTGACGCGCAGATCAAAATCGATCAGGACGAGGACGAAGCCAAACACTACTTTCTCACGACTGAACTCGTTCAACTGCACAACGAGGCCATCGCTATGGACCCCCGTCTGCATTTATGTTTTAGCGCCCACTGCGATCATCTCGTAGTGCACTTCCCGACTCCGATCCAAGTCGAAGACAAAATCGACGCAGTGGAAGCGATCGATGGGCTGGCTGAGCATCTGAGTTATGAACCAGATGCGACCTCCTTCGAACTGAAACTCCCCGACCTCGATCTCTTGATCGAAGTGGACGAGAGCTCGATACGCTTCTCCCTACTTACCCTGCGCAACCTAGGCAAACTGCTCGAACATAGCCAGCGGGCTTTCGAAATCCTGACAGACTGCGACTTTTCCTTTCGAATCGCTTCCTGATAACATCAGCATCCGGAAAGGGGCATAGAAGCCTCCCTCACAACCGAGCTTTCAGTCTCAAATGTGGCCCGCACGGCCACAACCCACTGTATCCAGGTTATCATGGCGCACGCTCCCGAATTCCAAGGTGCTGTGTTTAATGGAGAAGTTCTGCTGAAGAAGACTCTTGATGGCATTTTTTGTCGATTCCACCTCCGCCAGAGTCATCCGGTCCTCGACTAAAATGTGCGCCTCCAAGGCAATCAGGTTTTCATCCAATTCCCAGGCATGAATATGATAGATCTCAGCCACACCTTCGATCTGCTCGACGGCGGCTTTAAGGGCATCCAGATTTAACTCTGCAGGCGTGCCTTCCATCAAAATCGAGGAGGTTCGTAGCAGCATTCCCCAAGACATCCAGAGAATGTAGCCGGCGATCAACAGGGTGAGGAGAGGATCGACCCAATTCCAACCCAACCAGTAAATCGCGGCACCACCGAGCAGAACCGCCACCGAGGCGCCCGCATCCGTGAGATTGTGCATGAACGCAGCTTTCACATTCAAGCTGCCCTTCGACATCGACCAGAGTAACCAAGCTGTGGCGACATCCACCACCAAGGCGACCCCCGCAGCTGCCATAATCCAACCGCCCTCTAAAGGCTCCGGATTGAACATACGCCGCACGGCTTCATAGACGAGGTAGAGCCCCACCAGAATGAGTGCGGTCAACTGGATCATGGCCCCGATTAACTCGGCTCGACGATACCCGAAGGTATAGGCATGGTCTGCGCCTTTACGCGAGATTTTGCGGGCGATGTAAGCGATCAGTAGAGCGCCCGCATCATTGGTATTATGCAGCGCATCCGCCATCAGCGCCACGCTTCCGGAAATGAGTCCGGCAATAAACTCAAAGACGGAGAGCCCTAGATTAACGATGATTGCCCAGAGCAGCACCCCGTCGCTGACGTCTTCGGTTCCATGCGAATGGTTGTGATCGTGTGCCATTACGGTATCATATCTATCTGTTGATCGATCATTGAAAAGTTATTTCTGTTTAGAGGTGAGCACGGGGTCTGAGGGCAGCAAACTATGCGTGTGATCGCAGCATCCGCAGGCTGAGGTTTCACTTTGTGTTTTTATCCGTCATCGGATCATTCGAAGGCTTCCTGTATGCGCACTTTTTTATCCACGTCGCTGACGAAGATGCAGCCATCACCACGCAGTCCGGTGTGGGCGGCGCGATGAATGGCATTGATGACTTTGAGTGCGAGCGCATCTTCGCAGACGACCTCAACTTTGACGTGTTTGACATAGCCCGACGGGTTTGTGTCCGAGAGGTTGCCGGAACTCTCGCTTTTACCGCGCCCAAACCCGATCACGTCGGAAAAGCTGGCGCCTTGAACACCTTCGATTGCATGGAGTGCATGGGTGACTGCTTCACGTTTCATTGCTTTGATGTATGCTTTGATTTCTTTCATAGGTATTTATGATTAACTAGTTTCAGGTTCAGCGGGATGCGTCGCTGCACATGTGGTTTTGCTGTCGGGGATGTCTTCAGGTTTGGCGTGCCGGATCGATGGCGAACCATTTATACAATGACGGAATCACCAAGAGTGTTAAAATAGTCGATGAGACTAGTCCGCCGATGACGACGATGGCGAGTGGTCGCTGCACTTCGCTACCGGTGCCAGTGGCTAACAGCAGCGGAAGTAGGCCCAAAAGTGTCGTGCCCGCAGTCATTAAGACTGGACGCACGCGTAAGCACGCCCCGTCGATACTCGCCTTGTCGATGGGATTGCCATCACGGTAGAGCTGATTCAAATAGGTCATCAGCACCATCCCGTTGCCGAGCGCGATCCCGAAGAGCGCGATGAATCCGATACTGGACGGCACAGAGAGATTTTCCCCCGTCAGCCAGAGGCCGACGATTCCACCGACCAGCGCGAGCGGTATATTCAGCAGAATCAGGGCGGTGTTTTTAAGCGATCCGAAACTCATATAGATCAACAAAGCGATAAGCCCCAGTGTGACCGGAACAACCACAGCCAAGCGTCGGTTGGCCTCTTGTTGCAGCTCATATTGACCGCCCCAGGAAATGAGGTAGCCCGGCGGCAGATCGACTTCCGCATCAAGTGCGGCTTGCGCCTCCTCGACGAAACTACCGATATCGCGTTCCACCACGTTCGACTGAATCTCGATATAGCGCTGGTTATTTTCGCGCACAATCTGCCGCGGGCCGACGATTTCTTCAATCGTCGCGACTTCATCCAATGGCAGCAAAGTGCCTTCTGCGGTCCGTATAATTAGATGCCGCAGATCCTCCATCGTATTGCGGGCCTGCGCTTGATAGCGCACGTAAATATCGTAGCGCTGCACACCCTCGTAAACTTGCCCCGCTACGACACCACCAACGGCGGCTTCGATCAGTTCTTGCACTTCGGAGAGATTCAGTCCGTGCCGTGCAATCGCTTCACGGTCCGGGCGCACCACAATCTGTGGCGAGCCGATGACTTGCCCGACTTGCACATCGGCGGCGCCTTCGACTTCACGGATGACTGCGGAGATGGCATCGCCTTTTTCCTTAAGCACGTCTAAATCAGGGCCAAAGAGCTTGACCGCCAACTGTGCTTTAGAGCCGCCGATCAATTCATCGACCGAGAGCTGAATCGGTTGCGTAATATTGGCCTGCACGCCCGGCATGCCTTCGAGCTGCTCACGCATGGCGTTTTCAATGTTGATCTGCGTGTAGCCCTCACGCCATTCCGACTTCGGCTTCAAAACAACCATCATGTGAACCGTGTTGATCGGGTCGGCGTGCGCGCCCACCTCGCCCCGTCCGATCCGAGAGACGGCTTGCGCGATCTCCGGCACTTTCAGGAGCCTTGTTTCTGCGAGCATGGTGTTGCGCTTGGTTTCTTCGAGCGAAACCGAGGGCGCCATAGTTAGGTTAGCGATAATATCGCCTTCCATCAATCGGGGCGTAAACTCGGATCCCAACTTGGGGAAGATAACAACACCGAGCGCCAACAATGCCACGAAAAGCGCCACTGCCAGCAAACGAACCCGCACAAAAAGAGAAACAATCGGGCGGTAGATCCCAACCAGACAACGAACGATCCATATCTCGTTTGAGGATTTCGCATCCTCCTTTGTTTTCGGTTTCGGCTTTCGCATTAAAAACGAAGCAAAGACCGGCGCACCGATCAAAGCGTAAATTAACGAACCAAACATCGCGAGTGACACCGTGTAAGCGAGCGGGCGGAACATTTTCCCTTCCACCCCCTGCAAAGTGAACAGCGGAATAAAGACCAACACCACGATGAGAATTGCAAAGACAATCGGCTGCGCCACTTCCTTGCAGGCGCGGGCGATGACCTGAACCTTCGATTCATCCGGTCCGGAAGCCCGCAACAAGCGGTCAGCATTTTCCACCATGACGATGGTGCCGTCCACCATCATACCAATGGCGATGGCAAGTCCGCCGAGCGACATGAGATTGGCCGAAATATTGAAGTAATACATGCCGATCGCCGCAAAGAGCACCGAAAACGGTATGGCTAAAGCCACCACAATGCTGGGGCGAAACCCGCCGATGAAGACCAGCAAGATAATGACGACGAGCCCGACGCCTTGCATCAGGGCACTCGTCACCGTATTCACCGCCGATTGCACAAGAGTCTTTTGCTGATAGTATGGATCAATCTCGACGCCTTCGGGCAGTGCTTTTTGGATTTCTTCCAGCTTCTTCTCCACCGCTTGAATCACGGTCGAAGAGTTTGTGCCGTAAAGCTTCACCACCATGCCGGAAATGACTTCTTCTTTTCCGTTCCGAGTTTGTAAGCCTTGGCGAATCTCTCCGCCGATCTCGACTTTGGCCACATCCCGCAAATAGACAGGGGTGCCGTCTTCATGGGCGACCACGATCTGTTCAAGGTCAGGGATTCCCTTAGCCAAACCTTCGGAGCGGACGATAAACATTTCGCCATTACGTTCAAGGAATTGACCGCCAACATTTTGATTATTGTCTTCGATGCGCTCGATTACCTCATGCAGTGAGAGATTGTATCGCAGCAAAGCATCTGGGTCGATATTGACCTGAAACTGCTTCACGTTGCCACCAATGCCGAGCACCTCAGTCACTCCGGGCACAGTTTGCAGGTTAAACTTCACCACCCAGTCTTGCAGCGTGCGCAGTTCCTCTAAGCTGTATTGCCCCGTGGTATCCACCAGATTGTAATACAGCACCAAGCCTTGCCCCGTCGCAATCGGGCCCATTTCGGGCTCCCCGAATCCAGGAGGAATTGCCTCACGCGCCTCAGAGAGTCGCTCGCCCACGACCTGTCGGGCGAAGTAAATGTCGGTGCCTTCTTCAAAATAAACACTGACCACGGAGAGTCCAAAATTGGACACTGAACGAATCTCTTCGACTTTCGGCAGACCACTCATGGCGGCCTCTACCGGAAAAGTGACAAACTTCTCCACTTCTTCAGGACCTAAGCCTGAAGTCACGGTAAAGACCTGCACGAGGGCCGGAGAGACGTCGGGAAAGGCGTCGACTGGGAGCTTTTCATAGCTCCAGTAGCCACCGGAAATAATCGCCAGGGTGAAAAGCACCACCACCAGCTTGTTGCGTAAAACGGTATCGATTAATCGATGTAACATAAGTAAATTTCCTTTCTCGATTAATGGTTGTGTCCGCCAAAGGAGCCTTTACCCAACTCCGCTTTTAGCGAAATCGGGTTTAGCAGCACGATGCGGTCGCCTTGTTTCAGACCACGAGTCACTTCATGCGACTCACGATCGCTGTGACCCAACTCAACGGGCCGTGGCTCGAAGCCTTCAGCCGTCTCAATGAAGACTGCCGTAGTGCCCTCATAGGTGAGCACACTGGTTCGCGGGATTAAGATCGACGCTTCGTGTGCATCCACCGCGACTCTACCCTTAATAAACTGCCCAGGCTTCCAGTTGCCATCGGTATTGGAAACTATGATACGCGCTAATCCAGTTCGGGTGTGCTCATCGATAACCGGGGCGATATAAGCGATCGTGCCCCGATACGAAGCCCCCCCATGACCCCCATTAATCAAAACGCTTTGGCCTTTGGCAATTTGACTGATCTTACCTTGGTAAATGCGCAGATCCGCCCAGACGGTCGAAAGATCTGAAACGGTAAAGAGCGGCGCACCCGCGTCGACAGTTTGGCCGAGAGTGATCTCATAGGCCGTGACTACGCCATCGAAAGGCGCTTTGACCTCAAAGGGGCGCAACGTCTCGGTGCTTTCTAGAGTCGCGAGCACGTCTCCTTTCTTGACGACATCCGCCAGGCGCGCCTTGATCGTTTGCACCGTGCCTGAGTAGCGGGGTGTCACGTAGGCGAGTTGCTCACGGTTAAATTTGATTTCGCCGGGAAGGACCACTTCTTCATGAAGTTGCCCGGATCCGACGGGTCCGACTTTTATATTAAACTCACGAAGCACCTCGGGGCTCAGTTTGACAACACCTTCCTCGTGCTCGTCGTGTCCTGCGTGCTCGTCTTGACCCGTCGCTTGTTCGTCGTGCCCCGCGTGTTCGACGTGCCCTGCGTGCTCGTCGTGTCCCGCGTGCTCGTCGTGTCCCGCGTGCTCGTCTTGACCCGCGTGCTCGTCTTGACCACTTGGTTCAGCGTGTTCGTCGTGCGATTCACTATGAGCGGCTTCTTCGGCGTGGTCATGACCGTCATGAGACTGCGCCGATAGGCTGGTGCTCAGACCGAGTGCGATTAAAAGTGCTGTCGCTGAAAGCGCGAAGCCTGATGTATAAGTTATGAATAAAGACATGATCTGTGTATTTAGATGATAGGATTATTTAATGGATGCCGGACGGGTCAGTGCTTGAATGCGAGCTTGAGCCGTCGCGTAGCGACCGAGCGCATCGAGGTAAGCCTCGCGGATTTGGAATAAGGTCGCGCGGCTTTCGAGCACGGAGAGCAACGTGAATCTTCCTTGCTCGTAAGCTTTCTCACTTTCCTTGAGCGTGTGCTCGGCGGAGGGCAAGAGGTCCGCTTGTAAGCTGGCGGCCTCCTCGTGTGCCGCGACAAGCGTCTGGTAGGCATCTGCTAGGGCCCGTAAAAGCTCTCGTCGAGTGATTGCTTTTTCGTATTCAACTCCGCGTAGTTCGGCTCGGGCACTGCGAATGTTACCCTGGTTTTTGTCAAAAATGGGCCAGGGGATTTGCACGCCCACCACAAACGCCGCGTCGCCGGATTGCTCGTTAAAGTAACGTCCTCCGCCGAATACCTCAAAGTCCTGCCTCGCATTTGCTTTCTCCAGCGTGAGCGCCGATTCTCTGTTCAGGAGATGACTTTCGTATTGAGCGATATAGGCTGTCTGCGGAAGTAGGACGGTCAGTTCAGCCAGCTCCGGCACTTGGGAGTCCAGTTGCACGGAGCCCGTCACTCGATACTCGGTTTGCAAGGAATCTCCCCAAAGCACCGCCAAACGACCTCGTGCCGCTGCTAAGTTGCGCTGTGCTTGTTGCAGAGCGAAATCCTGCTGCCGCACCGCTAAATTTGACCGGCTCAGTTCCACCTCTGAACTACGAGCGGCCTCAACGAGTCGCTGAGTTTCCGACTGGCTACGCTCGGTCAATTCAAGCTGAGCTTCGCGCAACTCGATGGATTCCTGAGCGAGCAGCACGTCGACAAAGGCGGCACGCACATCGGCTTCCAGATTGGCCACGCGGAGTTCGCGCTCCCAGTCGATTAAGCTCTTTTCAGAGCGTGCGAGTTCACTGCGCTTGCTGCGTTTGCCAGCCGTTTCGATGAGCTGGGAAATACCCAAAGTCAGTTCAGCGCCCTGCACATCGCGGAAAGGCCCTGTCCCGAAGGCATTTTCCATTTCGACGCCGACGACGGGATTCGGGCGGAGACCGGCCTGTTCGACCTGACCTTCCGCGGCGTCGTAGCGAGTTTCGAAGCTGCGAAGAACCGGATCGTTTTGGAGCGCTCGTTCGAGCGCGATTTCGTAACTGACTGGTGTTTCCACCGCGTCAGTCGGTGTTTGAGCGAGGAGTGCACCGAGTGGCGCACAGAGATAAATTGATAAAATTTGTTTTGGTTTGAGAAATGTATGCATGAAAAATCCTGATAAGAGTTGAAGTATGCAGCCCCATATATGGGCTACACGAAAGCGGCTTCCACATGGGAAGACGCGATACAACACGTATCAGGATATCAGATGCGTAACTCGACCACCTCAGCCACAAGCAGGCAGGTGTCGATGCTGACGGGAGGCCCGCGAGGCGAACGCAGACCTACAATTTTAGTAGAACACAGAACTGGTTCAAACTGCAAGACTTCGCAAGTCTCGACCATGACTGAAATCGGAAGTAAAGGCTGACTGTCGCGCAGAGCGAACATGTCGAAACCTTCCAGCTTTATATCTTCGCAGTCGGCACATTCCTCAAGCGATTCTGCATTACTCGGATGGCAGCAATTTTCCTTCGGTTCGGCCTGGATTAAGTGCAACTCACCCGCCACATGCAGGCACATTAATAGCCCGCCTGAAGCCCCGAGAACACTGTTCCACAGGGTCAAGCACACCAAAAACATACCAACTGTTTTGTTTAGTCGCAAGTCATACCGATCTGTTTGATGCATTGTTTTGTCAAGTGCTTTGTGGTTTTGCCTTTTCTTTAATTCATGAAAAGGAGACACAGATGTGGTGGTTTCGACTTGGGTTCTGAAATGCTGCGAAGTGCGAACCACCCATGCTGCCAGTTGAGAACCTGCAACTACTTGTGTGGTTGACCACGTCGCCCTATTTGAAAGTTCGAAATCACTTACCCTTTCCGAACAGACTTAAAGCGAATAGACCCGTAATCCCGAACCCTGCGGAAATTAGGAGTTGAGTGGAGAGCGGACTCCACTGGGCTTGACCCGACTCGGAAGCGACGAGTGAAAGGCCAGCCAGAAACCCAGCAAATGCCAGACGCCCCGCTAAGCTCTGAATCGATAAAAATGTCGCCCGCTGGGAACTTCCCACCAATGGAGCGATCGCCGCATTCATTGGAGCGGTCATCAAAGCACGTGGCACCGTGCGAAATAACACGAGGACAACGATCAAAAAGTTGAGTGTTAATCCCATCGCTAAAATCGTCAAAGTTTGAAATGCGACCAGCGATAATAAGAGCCGTTTCAAGCCAATTCGCTGACAGAGACGGCTGCTAAACGCTGCGAAAAAAGATGCGATGAACATCGCAGCACCGAAGTGAATCCCCGTGCTCAGTGGCGTTCCGCTAGCTAAAGAAGTTCCTTTTTGCAAAACCATGGCAAGGTAAGGTTGGTAGAACTCGTAAGGGATATGGTTGAGCACGGTTATCAAGACGTAAAAAGCAAAGATCCATGCCAGCAGCGGGTGCCGCAGTAAGCCTAGGCATACTTTCAACTGAGTGGCGGGCTTTTCTGGAAGTAGCGTCTTTTTGTGCGATTCAGGCTCCGCTATCTTGAGGACGACCATTAGGGTCACTAAGGCCATGCCAGCTGACAACAGATAGGCATACCGCAACTCGAATACCGCCACGGCACCGCCGATGACAGCGGCCAAACCTCCGGCCAGCATGCTATTTCTGGCGACAATGGCTTCCCGGTCTCCAAATTCGCTCTCACGCCCCAATGAGGCCAGCGAGTCATAGTGTAAGGATGTATCCGTCCCGCTATTGAACGCCAGACCAACCGCAAGAAAAGCCTGAGCGACCGCAAATTCTCCAAAGTTGTCGCCGAAGAAAAAGATCACATAAGCCACGAATAAGGCCGCGCTAGCGATCAAGAGCGTTAAGCGGCGACCGTATCGATCCGAAAAATAGCCCGAGGGCACTTCGACGAGGACGATACAGAGGTAGTAGATCGCTTCCAGGCGTAGGACTTGAGAGAGGCTTAGACGCTGGGAAAAATACAAAAAGAACACGGGCATCCAGAAATGCGCATTAAAGCATGCCGCATACCATGGGTAGAGCGTGACGTTCGTGGCTGAATCTTTCGGTTTCAATGTATCCTATTTCATATGCTTGATGTCCGTGTAGTCACCATTGGTCTTCAAGGTGACTGTCATCGTTTCTGAGGTGCGGTTGCGCCAAAACCAGCCATGAGAACCGTCGAATGCGGCCACGAGGATGCCTTGTTTTAGGACTTCGGAGCCTTTTTCATAGGGGTGGTAACTGATTTTCAATTTCCGAGAATCGCCGTGAACATCGAAGTTCGCTTTGCCGCCATTGGTGCTCCATTCATAGTTCACCGAATCACCTTCAGCCATGTCCACCTTAATTTCGGTTCCTTCATCTGGTGCGAGCGTGACTTGCATCGTGTCACTGCGGGCAAAGGCACTTTCAGGCTTTTCCACGACGACTGGTTCGGGGGCAACTACTTGAGCGGGCAGCGCACTCAGCGCATCTGCGGCGGCTTCTTCGGCGAGAGATATTTTAATTTCACCCATACGTTTGAGGCCAAGGGCGTTGCCGATGCCAGTCGGGTCGACCCCATACTCCGATGGGAGCACGACCGTGACGAGCAA
>Ga0306899_1001139_pt1 | contig 10985 bp, 11 predicted proteins | sample AntRauMFilla3764_FD_190407 | JGI IMG/M metagenome (GOLD analysis project Ga0306899, IMG submission 190407) | Saline lake microbial communities from Rauer Islands, Antarctica - Metagenome Filla 3 #764 (v2) (version 2) | ecosystem: Environmental > Aquatic > Non-marine Saline and Alkaline > Saline ... | reverse complement strand
AGCGAACAGCTGGAGCCTGTTCCCCTATGCGGTGAAAGGAGACGGCAGCGAGGTGGGTGTGTTTCTTGATCCCTCGCCAAGTCGCTTCTTTTTCCGTCTGCTGTATACCGACGAGATCGACGATCCGCTGCTGCTGGACGATTTTAATGACAGTGGCTTCAGCAACCGCGACGAACTCGACATGGGTGCGAATCCTTTCGACGGCACCGATACAAACGGCAATGGCGTGCCCGACCATATCGAAGCCTTTTGGGCCAATGAGGTGCCTGATGCGTGGAAGCAGGCTTTTGTCGACGATCCGAATAAGGCTTTGTACGACCCGGACAACACCATCGCGGGACTTTCGGATGTAAGCCCCGGCGATGATTATGATGGAGACGGCCGCTCGAACCTCCGAGAGTATCTCGACGGCTCTGATCCGACGGACTACTATAGTCAGGGTGCGCTCACGATTACGCCGCAAATTCAAGTCTTGAGTGGTGATAACCAGTATGGTCTCATTTGGAGTTCACTGCCAAAGCGACTGACTGTCATTGTGACGAATTCCGCTACAGGGGCTCCACTGGCGAATGCTCCGGTTACGTTTTCACCGACCAGTGGTAGTGTTTCCAGAACCGTGGCGCGAACGATCGGGGATGGGCGTTCAGCCGTGACGTTTCGGACACCGGATGTGGCGGGCGTCAGTATGGTCGATGCGGTCGCCGGATCGGCGGAGGTGCAGTTTGTTGTGACAACACATGTTGCCGGTATTGAACCACCTGCGGCACCTAGTAATTTCACCTCCGTGGCGCAGCCGGACGGTAGTAAAATTCTTAGCTGGACGGATAACTCTGATAACGAAGACGTATTCGTCATTACGCTCAGAGATTCAAGCGGGCAATGGGTGGAGCTGGGCACAGTGCCCGCCAATCAGACTACCGCGACAATTAATTCAGACGGAACACTAGCCCCATAGCCCTTTGAGCGCAGATAAATTTCAATCCCAGTTTAAACTGAAAGGTTTTGCGCAGCCCACAACCTTGCTGTGGGTCTTGGCCGCTCTCGCACTGCTGTTAATGTTTGTGCGCCCGATATCCGCTCAATCAGGTGGTTCCGGAGTCATGTCCCGCAATACCGCTGGAAATTCAGGGATTGTAAGCATCGGTTCGACCTATGTCGATATACCGCCGGATAGCCCTCCGGAAACATTCTATATTATCACCTACAATCAGGGAACGGATTCAGAGGGTGAGGTCTGTTGGCACGATGAATTGGATGGCAACGGAGAGCCTGTCGATGACTTTAAACGCACCTACCAGTTGAATTTTGAGGACGTGGAGCGGTCATTTCCTATGGCTTTTAGGTTGGATGTCAAAGGTCCGAATCCTCCGTTGCCTGCCCCTACCTTTACTGTCACAGGGGCAGTCGAAAAAGATACTGTCGATGGAGAGACCAGCAAACCATACACCGCTTTCTATATGACAGACTCCATTACTGATTCTACGGAGGTTCTGGTCGAGGATGATCTGAAAACAGTGTATGTCAGCAGTCCCAGCACTGAGTTTTATAGGCGCTGGTCGCTGGGTCGCGTAAGTCGAGCCGAGCCGGTTGCAATCACGTCGAGCGAATTAATTGAAATCGACGACATGAAGTATGCATTAGTCGTTCCTCTGAGCGCAGGAGGGGACTATCTTTCAAGTATTGACCCTGATACCAGCAAGCCCGTATATAATAAAAGCTTGAAGGCGCTCTACTTACATAAGCCAGACGAAATGAAGGTGACCTTATCCTGGGAGCCCGCATCTGCAGTTCGGGTCTGGCATACGCCCTTCAAAGCACGCACGGATGGGAGCAGTTATTTTAACGGTGAAATCCAAAACGGGCATGTTTTTTATGAAAAAGATGACGAGAATCCGGTTTTCATTGAAATAGTCGAGTTCCAAAATACGAAACTCAGATGGGGAATTGGTGATCGATACCATGAGATTGACCTGATCCCAGTGGACGTGGAGAATCTCCGAGGGCAGAATATCACGGATGCATTCGAGGTTTCCAATATCGTCACGAGCCAAAGTCTCGATGCTCAGGTATCGAGCAGCGGAGACCTTAGAACTTATCGCCTAAAACTCCCGACTGATATAGGCTCTTCTGCCATGATGCGTTTCGAGATCTACGAAGACGGCTCACTAGTTGACCGGAACGAAAACGAAAATGGAGAATTGCCGATCAGTTCAAAAACTGAAGACGGCAATACCTTCTACGCCACTGACAACTTCCGCTTTGTTACTTGGGACACTGATGACGCTCACGCTGGTAACCAAACCATTAAAGTAAAATTGGGTGACACCGTCCGTATGACGCTGGTAGTCGACGGTAGCGATTTGACCTACTTTGAACTGCCAATAGGATTGCCGCCGTCTGAGGGTAGCACTAAGGCGATCCGAACTGTAGACACACGCTTTGTGAAGTTGAATTATGGATCAGTAGTTGCAGATACGAGTGTCCTCACTGTCATTGATCGAAAGAATCAAGTTTGGGCTCAAGGCGCAATCCGATTCAATAACATTGAAGAAGTCCCCAAAGACCCAGTAAAGAACATGATAGCGGTTAAGGGGATCGCAACTGGCAGCGGGGGAATAGATTTGTTGGTCGAGAGTAATTCTGGCGGTTCTCCAAGTGGATTCTTTGTATCTGTAAATTTAACTCTTACTCCAGGAACCACGCCCAATTCTTACCACATTGCTCAGCAAATCGCCGCAGCAATTAATGCCGTGGAAGGTCGTGATATTGCGACAGCCCATAATACTTATCCGAGTGCGATTGAGGACGGAATTACGACCACAGCGAGCGCATATGCCCATGTGCTGATTGATGAGGGGCAAGAGGTGATTTATAACAGTCTAACAGTTTCGAATGATAGCATTCCTAATGTGTCTGTTTTCATACCAACCTCAGGGATACCTACTGGTTATGCCCGGAACATGCATGACGTGGCTATGCTGGCTCTTAACTTCGATGATGAGAATGAAAATACAATGGATGTATTTGTCGTTGATGACCTCAGTAGGGGTAGTCAGAACTTAGATGGCATAGCCTTCCCTCACTACTACCTCTCGGGAGATAGTCCAATCGTGGGTGGGTACTGTATCAGGGGGGCGAAAGTGAAGGACGACGGAGCTAATCTTTTTGTTGCGGCTCACGAAGCAGGACATGTGTTGTTAAATTTTGGCCACTCGGATCAAAGTGGCCAATTGATGGAAGAAGAAATTGACTCAGTTGATTCCATCGAAGCCACAAAGCGAATTAGTTACAATCGGCTTGATGTGCTGCGTGACTCGGAGAATCCCGCAGCAGGAATGATGCAGCAGAAATGAGGAGTAAAACATTAGCTTTATTTTTGTATTTTTCCCTATCGCTGGCGCAGCTATGTTTTAGCATGTCCCTAAATGACTCTATAGAGACGCTATCGCCTAGTGAAAAAGAATGTTACCGCTGGCATGCTCTGCATGCTCAAGATGCACTTGAAGTCCCTGAAGATGAGCTTTGGGCGTATCTGGAAGGGAAGCCTTCTGAGATAGCTGATGATAGGGGGGCAACCCGTGATATCGAGATTGCTCTTTATATTGCCAGAGTGAACGGTTACCTTATGGATTCTTCCCAACTTCGGGAATGGAGTGAACTTGCTTTGAATTCGGATGAAAGGGATTTAAGTGCCGAGCTAGTCGATGAAATTGCAACAAACTTGGTTAGATCGGGCGTGGATACTAAGACTAAAGATCAACTTCTTTTCTCTGAGAATGCTAGGCTAAGGGAAGCAATTTTTGCCGCAATGTCCCTTTATGGAGACGAGCAGTCTAGAGTTGAACTATTTAAAAGATATCAAGCTCTTGAGGAAGGTTACCAGCGCCGCCTCAAGGAAGCAGTTAAAATCATGCAGCATGACTACGAGCAAGGGGAAGAGCTTATTCATGGAATAAAGCGTGAGCGTAATACTAATCTATCGTCATACAAGGAGTTGGCCGACTACATGCACTATCAAACCAACGGAGTTGCTCAGGATTTATCCGGAGGCGGACTTCTTGAGTGGATGGGGCGGCATCTAGTTCATAAAATAGGATCGACTTCGGCTGATATCTACGGAGGTGGCGGCGCTTTCTTAGCATCTTCTCTGATGAATTTTTACTGGCTAGAGCGCATGAGCTCAGTTCTTGAGGGCGCTTCAACTCACGAGGAGCGTCTGGAGCTGGAGAATGCCTACAGAAAAGGCTTCAGAGAATCTCAACCCGGTAACATGAGACATGCGGTGAGGCTCTATTATTTATTGGGCTTTGAATTAACTGAAGAAGAGCTAGCTTATTTGCTGGAAGAAACTGGCCTGCCTGAAAATCAAATTTTGCCATCGGGCCAAATTCATTTGATAGGTTATGAGCTAGAGAGCTCACAAGCACTTCTTCAAATCCCCACGCCTCCCGCCGCAGTGGTCGAGACAACGGAGAAAGAAGGAGTCGATGAACCTGCCGGGGTTAAGCTAGTTGAAGTCGCCGAAGAAACTCCCGAGCAATCGTCTCAATGGTGGCTTTGGTTAATCGGTGCCATTGTTGTTGTCGGTGGTGTTTTATTCATCCGTTCCAAAAATGAACGCCCCTGATAAAAATAATTTAACTGATTTCGAAGAAGCCATGAGTATCTCAGACAAAAAAGTAGGCCGAAGAGCGTTTATCAAAATCTCCTGCTGTGCCGGGGCTTTGGTGACCGCTCGCCCGGTTCTCAAGTCAATCCGTCCGAAATGTTGTAACTATTGTCAGATAGAACTCGCAGAACCCTTAACCGTTTCTTCATCAGGGAACTGCCGTAACTGTGGGGCAAATGCAATTACCGGACAATTGAATCTACCCGCCCGTCTGATTCCCGAATCAGATCTAAAAGGCTTACATGTTTTTGACCAATTTGTGGAAGTACCTTTTCCGCATCCAGGCATCCAGCATTTGACGCACAAACCCTGTGCATCAGCAATCGAGCTTAAACCGGGAGTCAGCCGAATCAGGCCTCGAATCAACACAATCCGCGCATAACGGGGAAGACTATGGACAAATACACAGCCACCCATCAAATGAGACTTCTTCAGGAGCGCGCTGAAGCGGATCCTGCATTGGCCGAAGCTGTGGTCGCCTACACCCGGCTCTGTACGGATCGTGGTGTAGAACCGGTATTTTTTGCTAGAGAAGAGGCGGAGCAGGCGATCATTGGGGCGCCTTTCTTCCAGCAGGCCTTTATTGGGCGAAACAGCCATCTGGCTCCACAAGTCCTGGCCTTTTATGCGGCTTACGGTCAAGAGCTGGCGCGGCGGCGGGTGCCAATTTTGTTCTCGGGCGAAGACCTTGCTTTTCGGCTGGGCATATCCATGCGCCAGCTCAATTGGTTGAGCTATGCCAAACAGGGGAGATATCGCCCGCTTGAGCGGAGTAAAGCCAACGGAAAAGTCCGGATACTTTATGCGCCGAACTCCAAACTCAAAACAGTGCAGCGCTGGATCACGTCCAAAATCCTTTTGAAGCAAAGGCCTCACCCCTATGCCACCGCTTATTATCCCGGAAGTTCTTTGGCTCAGGGAGCCGACCCGCATGTGGGGCGCAAGGTCGTCATTCGGATGGATTTGAAAGATTTTTTTCCTTCCATTACCTATGCACAGGTGAGGCGTGTGTTTTCTAGTTTTGGCTATTCCTACAGGGTCGCCAGCGCACTGTCCTCTTTATGTTGCCTTGACGGCAAACTAGTCCAAGGCGCTCCCAGTAGCCCCGCACTCTCCAATTTGGTCGCTTTAAATATTGATCGGAGAATCACGGGGTTGAAAAAACACCTTCAATCAACGGATCAGAAGTTTTATTACTCACGCTATGCAGACGACTTGATTTTTTCCTTTGATGACGAGAATCTGGTCGGAACCCTGCCTTTGGTGCGTCAGATTATCGGCGAAGAGGGTTTCGAGGTCAATGAGGATAAGCTTAGGATCATGCGCTCGGGACGTCAGCAGACGGTGACCGGAGTCGTTGTGAACCAGAGATTAAGCGTCAATGCTGCTGAATGCAGAAGGCTCAGAGCCGTGCTGCATAACATTCGTAACTATGGCTGGGATACGGAAATGCAACGCTGGCAGAGCAAGATGAATACGCGGGTCAGAGACCAAGCTCATTTCCGGCAAATATTGGAAGGAAGAATCGCATTTGTTCGTTCTTTAAATCCTGAAAAGGGTGAAAAGCTTCTTGACAGTCTGAAGGCGATTCGAATAACTTAATGCAACAGGAAGAGGGGCTTACATTTTAGTACATTGGTTAAACGTAACGTTTGACATGCCGAACTTGAAAACTACGCACCTAGAACTGGTCGCCTTACGACCAGTTCTTTAGGCTGCGCCTGAGAAATCTCAGTTAGTAAAATGCCTCTTTTCCTGTTATCCTTCACTTCCAGTGGTTCTCGCATCGATCCGCTTTGTCGGCATCAAAGCCACCTGCGGCTCAGCCAGCCGATGGTTTCGAAAAAATACTCCTGCCACTTTCGTTGCGTCCAGACTTGGATACCGATCTCAGCCGACTCGGTTAAATCCTGCTCAAATTGGGTCTGAAGCTGACGGCACAGATGCTCATCACGAGTGATCAGGTTCAATTCGTAGTTCAGGAGAAAGCTTCGGTAGTCCATGTTTGCCGTGCCGATCATTGCCCAATTGCCATCAATCACTGTGGTCTTGGCGTGGAGCATCCGCGGGAGATACTCATGAATTCTGACTCCGGCAGCCAACAGATGCGCGTAGCCGGCGCGGGCTGCCCAACGGGCGATGGGCACATCGCTTTTGCGTGGAACCAGCAGGCTTACTTTCACCCCGCGCCGCGCCGCCTCAACTAATCCGTGTTGCGTCCGGCGATCGGGAACGAAATAGGGTGTGGCGATTTGAATGCTCTGCCGGGCCTCCGCAAATAGGGCTCTGTAAGTGCAACGCAGGTGGTGTGAGCAGGCACGAGTCTGGTTTGGCATGAGCACGCTCCCGGGCGACACGGATTGCAGCGGTTCCCAGTCAAGCTTGCGACGCCAAAACGCGGAAAAGCAGGCCGTCGCTTGTCGAGCGAGCGGGCCGACGAGGCGAACATGCGTGTCGCAGCCACCGCTGCTCCCCGTGAAATTCACGAGAACTCTCTCGATGAATATTAAACCCTCCCAGATACGCCACCTCGTCGTCCACGACGAGCAACTTCCGATGGCTCCGCTGCCAGTATCGTCGCAGACGCCCCCAGCGCCACGGTCGAAACCGTCGCACCTCGACTCCGCTTTTCCTCAGACGCCGCGCCAGTCTTTTGGACCAACGGGAGCGAGAGCCCTCGGCGTCGAGCAGCAATCGCACGCGAACACCCGCCGAGGCCTTTTTGGCCAGCACGTCTGCGAAACGCCTTCCCACCTCATCGTCAGCAAAGAGGTAGCTTTCTAAACCTACCTCGTGCCGCGCATTGGCGATGGAGTCGATCATCGCCGCATAGAGATCGTCGCCCTCGGTATAGAGGATGGCGTGGGCTTCGCCTTCTGTCGTCAGCGAGGGCAGGCAGCAGTCTGGGTGAGTCAAATCCATCAGCCGGAATGGGAATGCTCCGGAGGTTCCTCGGGAGATTGGCTTTTGAGGAAGAAAAACTCAGTGATCAGATAGAAGATAATGCCGAGCGCCGCGATCCTGGAAAGGTCAAAGAACGCCGTCAGCAGCAAGCCCAGCACGACCGTATAAACCAGCGTATGTTTTTGAATGCTGCTTGGCATGTGGAAATGGCGATGCAAAACGATGGGGTCAGTCCGAGAATTCATAATTTATTGGCTTGATCGATCATCTGTTTCTTCCAGGAGATGGGTGAGTTTTGGGTGAGATTTCGACTTGACTCTAGGTCAGATTGTAAGAAGAATTATGAGTTATTATCCCTCATTTATGATTCGTAAGGAATCTGTTAAATGGTTCTGCGAGACGCTCAATGACGGGCTCCGTCGAGCCGCCCTCAGGGCGCTTTGGATGATCGCTGGCTGACAGCCAATCGGGGATTTTTATGATTACGCATTCTCCAAGCTTTCCAAGAACCGGCAGACCATAACACCCAAACAATAAGCACTGGTTGGAAAAACAATCGAATCAAACGAGCTCTGTCTGAATCCAATGCGCCAAAAGCATCTTTACCGTCTACATACTGTGCTATATTGCCTGGAAAGATTAAAATAAAAAAGAGAGCCAACGCCCATCCAAATTTCACGCGTTGTTTTTTCCAAAAAGCTAACCCTAGTCCTAGAATTATTTCTACAATACCAGACAGAATGACCACTAGGTCTTTGCTAAGCGGCAGCCAGTCTGGAACTTGTGCCTGAAATTCGACCCTGTTAAAGGTAAGGTGGCTAATGCCTGCAAAGATCATGAAAAGCGCAAGTAGGATGCGGAATACGTTTTGAGTTGTGGATGTCTTTATAGTATTTTTCACTATTCTTTAAAAACGTATGCGTTTATATCGTAGGCGATTTGATTAAAACGGCGATGTTTGGTTAAGCTGAATCCTTCTCTCCCGACGCTGACATATGCTTTGAGATATACGCGGGCTCACCCATTCTATTGAGGAGGTCGAGTTGGAGTTCAAGCCAACCCATATGCCCTTCTTCGTCCATGGCAATGCGCTCGAAAAGTGATCGTGTTCCAATATCGCGCGCCTCATCCGCTTGGTGGGCAGCCGAAGTGTAGAATGTGATGGCCTCCTTCTCGTCAGCTAGATCTGATTGGAACATTTGAACGAGCGATTCGGCAAGCATCGGGGGTTTCGCAAAGTTAAGTTTCGGCTCACCTTTGAGGAACAGGATCCGCGCAATGTAGGCATCGGAATGGCCTAGCTCTTCCTGCATTTCCTCACGCATTTGCGCTGCGAGTCGATCAATTCCCCAATCGGTTAGAACGCTCCCGTGCAATTGATATTGATGTGCGGCGGTCAATTCCATCGCAAGCGCTGTTTGGAGGTTATTTAGTGTGGTTTCTTGATTCATGGTTATGATTCCTTCTATTATGGTCGTGGGTACCAAAGCTTAAGAATATACATTCTAACATTTATTCGGCGGATTGTTATGGGGAGTAACCCTACCATGGGGATAATATGTTCAGAAGATCGAAGAAATATTTTAGGATGAATGCCCGCGAAACCGTCGAGATTCTGACACCCACCGGCCTGTCTCGCGCATGGAATCTATTCTTCTCATGGCTGAAACAAAAAAAATCCCCGCCTTGGCCAACTCGCCTACACCGCGATTTGTGGTAATGATATCACCTCATCCTGTATGTATGTATCCGCCCTGGCCATCGGCTATGCGGGCCGACTGGCACCCGTCTGCTTACTGCACAGCGCCGGAACCTTGTTTTTATTTCGCTTCGTTTATGCGGAAGTGGTGGGTGCGCTGCCGCTGAACGGAGGTGCCTACAATGCCTTGTTAAATACCACAAGCAAGTATCGGGCATCCATCGCGGCGTGTTTGACCATCCTTTCCTACATGGCAACGGCGGTGATCTCGGCAAACGAGGCGATGCATTATCTGCACTCACTCTGGCACGGACTGCCGGTGATCTGGGCGACGGGGGGGCTGCTGGGTTTTTTCATGATTTTATCTATCATCGGCATCACCGAGTCCGCGGTAGTAGCGGTGGGGATTTTTCTTTTCCACATGACTTCGATGACACTGCTGTTAGTCTTCGGTGTCTGGACGATCTTCATGGTGGGGCCGGCTCTCCTGTGGGAAAATATGGGGACTCCAGCGCCGGGTGGTTTCTGGCTGGCGTGGGTGATCAGTATCGACGCCGTGCTGGTGCTGAGCGGTGCCACCCTGACGAGTTTCGTTGGCGTGACGGGTCTCTGGTGAAACGGATGACCTTGGATCGTTGCCTGCCGCAGTTTTTACTCAAGGAAACCAGGAGGGGCACCTCCTACCGTATCATCATCGCGTTTTTTATTCTTTCGGTCTCGGTCTTGATCATCACCCAAGAGGATTTAAAATCGTTGGCTGCGGTTTACACGCTCTCGTTCCTATCGGTGATGGCCTTGTTTGCCATTGGGAATTTGCTATTGAAAATCAAACGTGCCGATCTGCCGAGGCCAAGCCGTGCCAGTTATCAAACGGTGCTGCTGGCATTGTTTGCCGTGCTGGTGGCGATCTGGGGCAATGCCTAACTGAACTCGGTCTACCTGGTAGTGTTTTTCGAGTATCTGGCTCTCTCGATTCTTGTGGTCACGTTGATGCTAATGCGGGAACAGTTGCTCAAACTGGTGGTATTCTTTCTTGATGAAACCCGGCAACGATTAAGGGGTGAATCCCGGGAGGCGGTCGAACAAGACGAGACGTCCGAGGCGGCGAAGCTGGTCAAAACCAGAGTGCGTGTGAATGTGGTCAACCGCTATCTGCACCGACTCCTACGCGAGATCCGAGACCAGCAGTTGGTGTTTTTTTACCCGGGGTGATCACTTGCAGAACCTGATCCAGGTGATGCTGTATATCCGTGAAAACGAGCACACCGACCGGGTTAAATTTGTCCACGTCTATCGTATCTTATGGGAGCGAGAGATGCTGGTTAATGCTTGTATGACGTGATTGGCGTGGTCCCCGAGCCATCTATTATTGCACTTTTCGGCTCGCTCGGCTCGCTCTTCCTGCTTCGCCGCCGCAGATAGCCCGCATTCAACATTTTAATTTACAACCCACCTCCTTCACCGGAGGTGGGTTTTTTCGTGGAAAATACTATTAATTGCTGGGTTCGACATTGAACTAGGCATCGCGTAGCGTATCTTCCCGCCGTGCGAATCCTCGTACCCTTTGTCGCCACTCTACTGCCCACGCTTGCACCTGTGCTGGAAGCGGCGGAGAAGATGACATGGGAGGAGTTGCAGGCGGTGAAGAATCACCAAGACTGCCACTTCGACTATGAAACGTAATAAAAAACTCACTCCCACATCACATCAACA
>Ga0306899_1001132_pt1 | contig 11045 bp, 12 predicted proteins | sample AntRauMFilla3764_FD_190407 | JGI IMG/M metagenome (GOLD analysis project Ga0306899, IMG submission 190407) | Saline lake microbial communities from Rauer Islands, Antarctica - Metagenome Filla 3 #764 (v2) (version 2) | ecosystem: Environmental > Aquatic > Non-marine Saline and Alkaline > Saline ... | reverse complement strand
AGCACCTCCACCCCACTGAAATCCGCCACCTGCCAGATCATCTTCCGCAGGATCTCCTTCTCGCGATCACCAAACAGGCGCTCACCATTCACCGTCCGCGTCATGCAGTGATAGACCGCACACGAATCCCCCCTAAGCTTTACTCGTCTAATCATACTCAAATTCATTTCAGGCAAAACCCATCTCGTCAAATTAAATTTAGCCAGGCAAATAATATTATTCAATTTCGCCTAAAATTGAAAAGGGTATTGATTTTTGAAGCGAAGCACACAGTTTCCGGGTGTCGGCACAAACCGCACCTATGAGCGAACCAAATTTCGACAATCCTGAAGGCGACGACTGGGAAGAGTTTTCCTCCAATGAAATCAACTGGAGTGAAACCCAGTGGCGCAGCTATCTGAACGGCTCTGACCGCGACACAGCTCGATTCCTATCGATCTACGACAGTGTGAAAGATGAGCCCAATCACCTCGATGAGGTCGCTACCCTGATGGGCTGGGACGCCGAGGATATCTCAATGACGGATGAGTTCAGCTTCATGGAGCTGGAAGATGATCTGCCGGGCGACCTGGAGGAGGCCCGCGAGGGGGCCCCCTACACCCTGCACCGCCATCCGGTTTTTGTGGTGACGCGCGCACTTTACTGCTATCTGCATCAAAGCTGGGAGCATTTTATGACTCAGAATCCGCATGCCCTCCCCCCGAAATTATGTTGGGATTATGCCAACAGCCTACACCAGGCGGAGATGAACGTGCTTCTTTCCATACAGGCGCTGGATCTCGGTGATTTCGGCCTGTCGATCTGCCATCTGAAGAACAGCCTGTATGCGTTGAATCAAACCTTGGCTTTGCTCAACGAACTCAGGCACCCGAATCAGGCCTATCTGGAGAACTTCCGGAATGAAAACCGCATCCGCCTGTTTGATTTGCGCGAACTCTGGATTCGCGTGATGGGAGACTGCCGCCACGAGTGTCAGCACCGTCGCGACGATCAGGACTAAGCACTCAAGCACAGCTTTAAACAGTAGCAATGGGTCCACTGCAGCGATATTTACTCCGACTGACACATTCGTCGCCGGAAAGACAAGCACGCCGCTCTTTATTGGTCGCCGCCAAGAAGTGCGACCCGGAGCCTTATCTCGCGCTGGCGTCCAACTATCTCGATCTGGCGCAGGTCTATTTTGGCAACTCATTGCATGAGGAGCGCCAGACCCGGCTTGATCGAAGCGGACAGATTTTCACCGTGCTTTGGCAGCAGCTGCCCTACGCCGAGCGGCTCTCGGACTTCGAATATATGCTGGCCAGTTCCCTGATCGACAACACGCCGAAGAACAGACCGATCCACTCGAAGGACCCTCTTGTCACCCGCATCCGCCTCCTCGACCCGCGTGTGCGCTTTGCTTTTCTCTCCTACGAATTTGAGCGGTGGTCGTCCCGGTGGGTGGCCCTCGTCATGCGTTGTAAGCCGAAAGCACTTCACGAGCTACTTGCCGAGGCCCGGTGTGAACTCTGCGGAGTGAGCTGGACTTCGCTGAGTCGCGAAGAAAGAGCTTGCCTGGGGGCTGTCAGTTTCGCGCTCGACCAGTGCCCCAACCTCAGGGTGAATCAGGCACTGTCGAAACGCGTTTCACGGTGCCCGCGTATTTGTGGCATCAAGGCCCAATGGCTCGAACTCCGTCCGGAGATCGTCGAGATCCGCCACCGCTACATCCCGAGCCAGAAAGAACGCGAAGCCTGCCTGACCCGTATTTTTTCTGACATCCGCGAAAAGCCCATGCAGCGCCCCGCCTTGGTGGATCGGGTGCTCAATACGGTTCATTTCTCACGGCATGAGCGAATCAATGGGTCCTGAGTATGGCACTTCGAAGGATCGCGGCTTGACCCTCTGGACTCGCGTCGGTTCCTATGCTGCCTACCCCATCAAAAATGTATAAATACCTGTTCATATTCGCTTTTCCCCTGTTCACCCATTTGCTTGCCGCCAATCTGGTTTCCGGCCCCATGCTCGCTAAAGTAGAAATGCGTGAGGCTCAGGTTTGGGTGCAAAGCGACCACCCTTCCATGGTCCGGGTCGCCTATGCCGAAGCGGGTGCCCGGAACAATCGCACTTGGAGCCTCCCCGTCGAGACCGACCCGGCACTGGCCAACACGGTCACAGTCAGCCTGAGCGGGATCGAACCCGGAAAAAGTTACCATTACCAGATCGAACTCAATGGCGAGCTCCAGGCTTCCTCCTACTCATTCACCAGCCCGGCCTACTACCATGGCCGCACCCCACCGCCCGACTTCCGCATCGCGGTGGGTGGTGCCCATTATATGGTTGAGGAAGGTTTCGAGCCTCCCTACCAGATTATGGGGGCCGGCTACGAGATTTTTGAAACGATTGCGGCGGCCGATCCCGCGCTCATGCTCTGGCTTGGCAATACCGCCCACCTGCGGGAGAGTGACTGGAGCTCAAAAAGCGGCTACCTGAAGCGCTACGCTCATGCCCGCTCAACTCCCGAACTGGCCAAACTACTATCCAGCACTCCGAATTACGCCACCTGGGGGGAGGCAGACTACGGCTCACCCGAGGCCGGTGCCCTCTACAGCTACCGGAAATTCGCTGAAGCCAGCTTCAACGCCTTTTGGCCCAGACCAGTCGCGATCCCGGGCCTTGAGGGGATTGCGACCCGCTTCCGCTACGCTGACGTGGATTTCTTCATGCTCGATACCCGCAGCTACCGGAACGACACCCCCACCAGCAAAGAACCTTTCGAAATCCTGGGGGCCCAACAAATTGAGTGGCTCCGTCAGGAGCTGATCCGGAGCTCGGCCACCTTTAAAGTTGTGGTGGCCGGTGCCCCCATCCTCAACCCGGCCAAGAGCCGCAGCAACCTCAGCTATGCCGAAAGAGAGCATACCCGACTCCTGCAAATGCTGCGTAGTGAAAATATCTCCGGGCTCTTTTTCATCAGTGGCGGCAAATATTATGGCGAACTGACGCGACTCGTCCACGCCAGCAGCTACAACCTCTTCGACCTCACCGTCGGCCCCCTCACCGCCAACCCGCGGGACAACCAGGACGAGCTCAACTTCTTCCGCATGCCTGGCAGCAGCACCTTCGAACGCCACTTCGCTCTGATTGATTTTGCCGGACCCGAGGAAGCGCGCCGCATCGTCATGCGCATCATGAGCCTGGAGGGGAAAGAACTCTGGAAGCGTGAGATTACGGCCAGCGAGCTGCGGCCCACGGAAGGGTGATACATACGAATTGATGCCATCGCCTCCACGGCGATGGGGCCATTCGCAAGCGAAGGCCCTACTTCTGCATCTGGTAGAAAAACAGCCCATTCAGGGCGAGAGCGTGGAGAATCTTACCGTCGCGGGCCCAGTCCATCACGGTGGCTTCGGGCAGAGCGCGCACTTCCATTTCTTCGTGCTCGTCCCAGTCGGTGCCTTCTTGAGAAAGTCGGCAACCGTCGGCGAAGATCACTTTGCAGTAGTTATTCAAAATCGCTGGATTGGGTCGGCACTGGCCGATCAACCTCCCACTTTCGGCGACGTAGCCGGTTTCCTCTTTCAACTCACGGAGGCCCGCAGCGACCGGGTCCTCCCCTTCGTCAACGATGCCACCGGGGAGCTCCCAGCAGAGCTCGTCCGATCCCCAGCGAAACTGGCGCACCAGAATAATCTCGCCCTCAATCGTGCGGGCTACGACGACGGCCCAGTCCCTTGAGTCGATATAGTAAAAATCGCCTTCCTTGCCGCTCTCGGGGTGGCGGTAGCGGCGCGTGCGCAAGTCCCATACGCGGCAGGACTGCAGAAGCGTGTCGTCCACGATGTTCCAGCGGGGTGGAGCCTGTTCGTCGTCAGACATCAGTTGTTAGGAATCTTGATTTCTTGACCAATGCGGAGGCGCCTTGGATCGGCGCCGGGATTGGCGTCGAGCAATGACTGTAATCCAACGCCCAGCTTGCTGGCGACTCGAACAAAATTATCGCCCGCCTCGATGGCGTAGGTATTGTCCGCAGTAGTTCGAGCCACAGTCGATTCGACTGAGCTAGCGGGCAACTCCGTGCTATCAATCGAAGTCGCTGACGGCGCGGACACAGCCCCGGAGGGCACGGGCGCAGCCGCCGCAGAGGGCACGCCACTGGAAAGCAGCTCATTGAGGCGTCCTGCCAGTTTAACCAGCTCAGTGCGATTCTCTTTCATCCCGGAAGCGAGTTGTTTGACCGCCTGCTCGCTCTGGTTGCTGTAAAGACGCATCCGGCTCAGCGTGTTTTCCAATTCAGAATTTTGAGCACTCAGTTCGGCAAGTCGGGTTTCGAGCCCGGCAATGTCTTTTTCCAGGCGCGCAGCACTACTCGACCCCGCCTCCATGGTGTCGGCCAACGGGCTAATGCGTTGGCTGGCAGTCATTCCAAAGTAGAGCCCCGCCCCGCCAAGCACGATCGCAAGAACGGCCAGAGCAACCGGAAGCAGGCTGCCGGCAGATGAAGTATCGATGTCGTCGTCTTCCATAATCGACGCACGCTAAGTGATTTATCGTCCAGTGCAACGACCAAACGCGAAGGCGTTCGGCTACGGGAGGCGGTGCGCGGCGGCCAAACGCGAAGGCGTTCGGCTACGGGAGGCGGCGCGTGGCGGCCAAACGCGAAGGCGTTCGGCTACGGGACGCGGGGGAAATAGGGCCACATTTTCGGCCTTGCTTGGTTAAAAGGAGACTTGACGACATCTTCGATCTTATAAGCGATGATCCGAAGAATCAGTCATTTGTCCAAAATACCCGAACAGCCCCTTCCCATTCATATATGACAGAGCCCACAACAAAGCAATCATCACGCCTTTTGCGCACTAGCTTGCTGCTGCTAATCCCGGGCATGGTCGGTGCGCTAACCGTTTACCTTTTCTGGCGGGGCAACCCCGATCCTGACTACTGGAAGGGACTATTCGAGCAGGGCTTGGATTTCCTAAAGGCCCACCACTGGGTGTTACTGTTGGCCCTCGCCATCTTGCCGGGACTGGGATTCCCGATCAGCCCATTACTCGTTTTGGTTGGAATCGTTTTTGCGCCCCGCTATGGTATGCCGATGGCCTGTGCACTCGGCATCCTGGCCCAAAGCTTCTGCACTATATGGACCTACCTACTGTCCTCCGGGCCGCTACGCGGGATGCTAAGGCGTATCGTCAGCCATCGGCGCGAACTCCCCCAGCTCAACGACAGCAATGCTCTGCGGCTCGGACTCATCATGCGGATCACTCCGGGCATTCCCTACGCCCTGCAAAACATTGTGCTCGGCATTCTAGGCATGCGGCTCAAGCCCTACCTCATCGTATCCATCCCGATCACCGCAGTCTGGACCGTGGGCTTCATTGTCACCGGCGGCGCTCTCTTTGAAGGGCGGGCCGGGCTTGCCATCGCAGGCGTGCTCCTGCTCATTGTGCTGATTATTATTACTAAAATGCTACAAAGAAAGACACTGACTGATGATGATGGATGACCTGCTCATGCCTGCCTCGGAGGAGGTGCTCGATGTAACGGCACTCACCCGGTTGATTAAACGCCAACTGGAGGGACGTTTCGCCCAGGTGTGGGTGCGCGGTGAGATCTCCAACCTGCGCCGCCAGAGTTCCGGGCACCTCTACTTTTCCCTGAAGGATGCCGGTAGCCAGCTGCCCTGCGTTTTTTTTGCACGGGACGCCGCCCGCCAGAGCTTCGCGCTCGAAGACGGCATGGAGGTCCTACTTTTGGGCAACATCTCAGTCTATGAGCCGCACGGGCGCTATCAATTAATCGCCAAGGTCGCCATTCAGAGTGGCGAAGGTCGTCTGCAACTGGAGTATGAACGCTTGAAGCGGAAACTGGCCGCAGAAGGCTTGTTCGAGACAGAGCGCAAACAGGCCCTACCCCCTCTGCCGCGCAGAATCGCGGTGATTACCTCTCCGACCGGGGCGGCCGTGCGGGATTTTCTGCGTATTTTAAAGCGGCGGAACTACCGTGGCGAGGTCATGATTTTTCCGGCCAGCGTCCAAGGCAAAGGTGCCGCCAGAGAAGTGGCCGCCATGCTTGAACATGCCAACGCCAGCCACGGCTTCGACCTCGTGGTCCTTACAAGGGGCGGCGGCAGTATCGAAGACCTCTGGGCCTTCAATGAAGAAGCGCTGGCACGGGCCGTCGCGGCCAGTCGCCTCCCCGTTATTTCAGCGATCGGCCACGAAATCGACCATGTGTTGACGGATTACGCCGCCGATGTGCGCGCCGAGACGCCATCCGGTGCCGCAGAACTCATTTCTTCACTCTTTCTCGAAGCCTGTGCGAGGACCGATGAAGCGAGCGATCAATTACAGGCGGCTGCCGAAACGAGTATCCGTCGGCACGACCAGTGGATCGAGCAACTCAGTGCCCGAATGCGGGTGATTGCCCCTTCGCGCCAGGTCGAACTGCTGGGCATGCGAGTTGATGACATCGAAAACCGCCTGCTCCGGAGGGTGGAATCGCGCCTGAGCCAAAGCCGGAAAGCCATCGACACTTTGTCCCGCCGGGTGCTTCAGCAACACCCAAAGCTCCGACTGGAGTTGGCCCGGCAGCGGATCGCCACCAATACCATTCGCTTGCACCGGACCACCAAACAAAACCTACAGGCCCATAGCGAAGCGCTGCTCCACCTTAATAAACGATTGGAAAACAGCAGTCTGAAAGCGACCCTCGACAGGGGCTACGCCATTCTACAGACCGACCACGGCCGAATCCTGCCCGACAAGAAAAGCGCGGAAACAGAAAAGTCCATCCGCGCCCGTCTGCGCGATGGTGAGATTCAGCTCCGTCCTGAAAATTAAGCGCCTTAAACCAAAAAATTTAAAAAATTCAGGAACATCTCATGAAGTGCTCTGTCTTTGAGCTTGCACTTATAAAGTAATAAAGTATTTTTCAGTGAGTTAGTTAGTTAGTTAGTTAGGGTTATAAGGTTAGTAGAGAGGCTCGTTCCCATTCGTGGGGGCGGGCCTCATTATTTTTAATCGATGTTTTTGGGGCTTCCCTCGAATAGGGTTTGCCTCCGCCCCGTAAACGGACAACATTCTCTCACTTAAATTAATGACTGAGGAGAACAAGGACTCGAAACCACCCAAGCTTCGGCTCTCCCTTGAGCCGAAAGAGCCTGACGCTGGGCCTAAGCCTGAGCCTGAGCCTGAAGCCAAAGAAGCTGCGACTCCTGAAGAAAAGCCGAACCTGAGATTGAGGCGACCCGACGCAGAACCTGAGACGCAGGCCCCCACCCCCCCGGCTGAAACTCCAGAGAATAGGCCAGCCGAAGCAAAGCCGGTTGAGCCACCGGATGCCTCGGCCTTCGAGCCTAAAAATCCCTTCCAAGGCGTTGCGACAGACTCCGAACCGAAAAAGTCGGACCGCTCCCCGCCGGAACTCCCCAGCAAACCGGCTCCATCGCACGATGACGGCCCGGCCCAAAAAGTGGAGGAGGCCATTGGCCAGACCCACGAAGAAAAAAAGCATAAGGGTCTGCTCGCCAGCATCGTTGTCATCCTCGGCCTGCTCATCTTTTTGGGTGCCTGCGGGTTCGGTCTCTATTATGTATTAATGAGCCCCTCCGAAGACTCGAATGCAACTGACTCGGCGGAGCCGGCAATTGTGCCCGAAGAACGAAAAGAAGAATCCGGCAGCCTACTGAGTCGACCGATTGCCAAAGCCAAGGCGGTGGTGGCGGAAATGCAGGACCCTGAAAGTGTCTGGACTGAAGAAAAAGCCTCGGCGCCGGTCGAAAAACCATCTCAGCAGGCAGTTGAAGCCAAGCCAGCTGAAATCGCAGAGCCTGTGCCAGTAGCGTTGGCTCCATCGGTGGATTCCCCTCAAACAAGTGTGGTGTCCGAATTCCTTAAAAATGCCCACATCGGCGGCGTGCGCACGGGTGACCGCCCGAAACTTCTCCTGAATGGCCAGAGCTACGATCAGGGCGATCTCATTGATCCGGGCACCGGCCTGCGCTTTATTGGTCTCCGTGATAAAAAATTAGCCTTTCAGGATGCTCAGGGTATTGTATATATCAAAAGCTTCTGATTGCACTTTCCTAAAACTTACTTTTTATCGAACTCATTATGAAAGCTATACACAATACAGTCCTTGCTATTTTCGTTCTTATCGCAGCCGGGTGCACCACTCCGGTGGCGATCGATCCACAATCCGGTCAGGACCAGTCCGCGAAGTATCAAGCGGGTTATTTCTATGCGCCGCTGAACGCTGAGATCAGGCAGGTCTTCGATACCGCAATCCTCGCACTCGACGAAATGGGCTACTATCGCACAGGTGAGCTCCATAAAGAAAAGTATATCATAATCTACGCGCGCAAAGTGGGTGATGAGAAGGTGACCGTTCGCCTCTTCTACCCTTCCAAAAATTCGAAGCTTGTTGAAACCGGGAAATCCGCGATCCGCATTCGTGTCGGCAGCTTCGGCGACCTAGCTGAATCCCAAAAGATTTATGCGCGCATCCGCGACGCACTGTAAATCGGAAAATATTCCTTTTCTCAGACCGCCTATCCTGCTGGAGCGGCGGTCTTTTTTATTTCTGCCCAATGAGGCTCACACTAGGTAAAGTCCATGAATCCAACTTTCACAATAATAGGCGTCGGCAGTCCAATCGTCGATAGCATCGCTCAAATCGAGGAGAACTTTCTCGAACAAGTTGGTGGCGACAAGGGCGGCATGCTGCTGACCGACGCAGCCACAATCAGTGATTTAATAGGGCGCATACAAAAAGTGCCGCATGCTTCCCCCGGAGGGTCTGCCGGAAACACGCTCTTCGCGCTTGCTAAAATGGGCGCTGCCACAAGCTTCCTTGGCAAGATCGGCAATTGCGAACGGGGGCAATTCTACCGCGACCGCTTCGCCCAGCTCGGTGGCGACGCGCAGCGCTTTAAAGTAGGCGACGTTGCGAACGGCCATTGCCTGTCGATGGTCACACCGGACGGGGAACGCACCATGCGGACGGATCTCGGCGCCGCCATGACGCTTTCGCCTGATGAAATCTCCGCCAAAGATTTTGCCGGCTGCACGCATGCCCACATCGAAGGCTACCTTTTGTTCAATGCGGAACTTATGCAACGGGTCGTCGAAAGTGCCAAAGAGGCCGGCTGTAGCATCAGCCTAGATCTGGCCTCGTTCGAAGTTGTTGAGGCCGCCAAGGATACTTTGCCCGGAATCCTGAAGGAATACGTCGATATCGTCTTTGCCAATGAAGAAGAGGCCGCGGCATTTACCGGAATGGCAGACGACTACGCCGCCATGGCCGGGCAACTGGCCACGCTCTGCGACATTGCCGTCGTCAAAGTGGGAGCCAAAGGATCCTACGTCGCCAACCGGGGAACTGTTCAGCAAGTCGAGCCCGTGCCCGCCGCCAGGGTCGTGGACACGACCGGCGCCGGCGACCTCTGGGCCGCCGGGTTCCTCTACGGCTGGTCCCGGAAGCTGCCGCTGCCGGAATGTGCTCGCATCGGCTCCATCCTAGGCTCAGCCGTCGTCCAGACGCAGGGGACTGAATTAAGTGACCACGTCTGGAAGGACATCTTGGATACGATTTGACCGCGTCTATCTCCCCATCTGCCATCTCCCAACATGAACTCTGAGCAAATTACTGAACTCGTCGAAGACATCGCCCGGCGTGCCCGCAAGGCCTCGCTGGAACTCGCTACCCTGCCGACAGCGACGAAGAACGATTTTTTACTGAAGCTGGCCGATCGGCTGGTCGCTGAGAGCGGGGCCATCATGGCAGCCAACGCGCTCGACTTGGAAGCGGCCAAGGCCCTCGAACTTTCAGGCCCCATGACGGAGCGCCTCACTTTTACACCCGAGCGCATCGAGGCCATGGCCGAGGGCGTGCGCCAGGTGGCCGCCCTCCCCGACCCGGTCGGCGCGGAGATCGAGCGACTGGCCCCGCCCAAGGGATTCGACCTGAGGAAAATCCGCGTGCCCATGGGCGTGATCGGCATCATCTATGAGTCCCGCCCCAACGTCACGGTGGACTGCGCTGTGCTCTGCCTCAAATCGGGCAATGCCTCCATTCTACGTGGAGGGAAAGAGGCCTTTCACAGTAACATGAAACTAGCCGAAATCATCCGGGAGACTCTTGCCGCCTGCGGCATCCCGGAAGACGCCGTCCAGCTGATCCCCACCACCGACCGCTGGGCCCTGAGTGTTCTCCTCAAACAGGATGAGAGCGTTCACTGCATCATTCCGCGCGGCGGCGAGAGCCTGATCCGATTTACGGTCGAGAACAGCCGCATCCCGGTGATTAAGCACTACACCGGCGTCTGCTCCATCTATGTGGATGCCGCCGCCGATCCGGCCATGGCGGAGTCGATACTGATCAATGCGAAGTGCCAGCGCCCCAGCGTCTGCAACGCAGTCGAAAATCTAATCGTGCATCAGGATGCGGCCGCATTGCTGCCGCATTTGGCCAAAGCTCTGAGCGATGAGGGCGTTGAGCTGCGCGTCGATGCCAAGGCCAAGGCGCTCCTCCTCGGCAGCGGCTTAGCCTTGGTTGATGCCAGTGAAGAGGACTTTCGCACCGAGTATAACGCGCTGATCATTTCGATCACGGTCGTGGCCGACACTCAGGAGGCGATTCAGTTGATCAATGCCACCGGCTCCGGCCACAGCGACGTCATCGTCACTGACGATGCCAAGGCCGCCACCCGGTTCCTGAATGGAGTCGACTCCGCCACCGTTTACCACAATGCTTCGACCCGCTTCACCGATGGCTTCGAGTTCGGCCTAGGTGCCGAGATCGGCATCTCCACCGACCGCCTCCATGCCCGTGGCCCCATGGGCTTAAACGAGCTCTGCACTTATAAATATGTGATCCACGGCAAGGGAGAGATTAAGTAGGTTTTTTCACCTTTGGTTAAAACTTTCCGTAGCCGAAAGCCTAAGGGCTTTTGGCCCGAACGATGCGACCGCTCCAGGCGCACTCCAAAGCCTAAGGGCTTCGGCTACATAAAAACCTCATTTGAGGTGCCTCCCCAAAGCACCTTTGGTTAAAACTTTCCGTAG
>Ga0306899_1001131_pt1 | contig 11050 bp, 13 predicted proteins | sample AntRauMFilla3764_FD_190407 | JGI IMG/M metagenome (GOLD analysis project Ga0306899, IMG submission 190407) | Saline lake microbial communities from Rauer Islands, Antarctica - Metagenome Filla 3 #764 (v2) (version 2) | ecosystem: Environmental > Aquatic > Non-marine Saline and Alkaline > Saline ... | reverse complement strand
CCTTCTGCGTATGTCCCTACTCGCATATAGTTATATTGCACAAGATCCCCTTCTTCGTCTTTTGATTGTACTTCTAAAAGATAAAACCTGACTCGTCTTCAAGACTACGTGCTTCTCCGGAGGTCCCTTCTCCGGAGGTCCTTCCTCCGGAGCTTCTCGGAGGTCCTTCCTCCGGAGCTTTTCCTCCGGAGCTTCTCTCGGCAACACTGTACTCCTTCTCCGGAGGTCCTTCCTCCGGAGCTTTTCCTCCGGAGCTTCTCTCGGCAACACTGTACTAAAAGATACTAGCCGAGAGTTTTTATTTTATAGTAACGAAGTCACCCAAATATAGAGACAAAGTGGTAAGGCAATATAGTGCACGGTTTTCTTTAAGAAAGCGTATGATTGCGTTTTGATTCTGTAGCGCAGAATTGCGATTGGATATAAAAATGTTACGACTCTTAGTATTGCAAGACCAATAGCAAGTAAACTAGAAAGAGCAATAATTTCTAATTCATTTAATACTACTACCGCTATCACTATTGCAACTCCTACGAGGACCGCCCAAGCTAAATAGTCAACAATTTTTATAAATTTCATATTCATTTATTCTACTAATTAAACCAAATGTTCGGTTGCAACTATCAAGCACAACAATCATTGTCGTAGCTCTTCCGTTATTCTGTATATGACACTTATACTATACATCGAGACCCCTTCATGATGATCCTAATGCAACTTCCTAGTTGAAGTTGCCTTCATCACATCATTTGTGACTTCGTTTGTGTAAAAGGATCCAGAAATAACATCCAGGGCTTCGGTAAGCTCAGCGTTAGAACAAATCTTTATCCTACTGTTTTCAAAAACATCTGTCCTCTCATACTTATCAGCGTACTCGTTTATCCTGGTTACAGTAACTGTGTCAGACAAATCAATATCCAGGTCCCCTTTTATACGAGCAAGCCGTTTTCTATTCTTTGGACTCACTTCAGCCACATCAAATTCCGCTACATTGAACACATCAAATGCCAACGCTTCTTCGGCGTGCTGCTGGGTCGTTTCTTCATAGAAATCATTCAGCACCCGTGCAATACGGGCCGCAGTCCTAAAACTTTTGAAGTACGCACGTCTAGATGATTTGTGAATGTATAGGTCGACCAGAGGGTCAATCAATACTTTCTCTGACGGCGCCTCAAATACCGGTCGATCACCCCACGCCAAATACCCTAGCTGTAAAGCAATTTGACTGGGACGGATTTTTTTGAATGAGACTGCATCAGAAGTAACCCGATAAATTACATCAATATTTGCATACTGATCTGCATACCCTGAATTTTCTAAGTGTGATGCTTTGCCGTTATCAGTCGCGTAGACATCTTTGATCTTTTGCCACTGATCATTTGATAGGTCAACGTGGAAGATTTCATCATTAAGTGTCTGCGGTCCATAGCAGTCATACTTGATTGAGTTTTTTAAACCAGGTGGAGTAAATAAATGGCTTAATTTCTCATCCACCTGATCTTCATTAAATAAAATTACGTTTGGACTCTCTTCCCGCTTCAACTTTGCATAAATCACCGACATACGTACCTTTCTCTAGAAATTACGATTATTAATACCGTTCCACAAAGGTGAATCATACTATATTTAAGAGGTCTTTTTGGTTGCTATCAAGGCCTATTTTCTCTGGCTACTGTTAATAAAACAATAGTTTTCCTTTCTACTTTTTGTAAAGAATTAGACTTTAATATGAATAAAAACAATGCTAAAACTTGTTGCTACCCGACAGGGAATTTCTTTCCTTACAGGAACGGTACAGATGTCGTATCGTACTTCGCTTCGCTCGTGCGATAAACTCCATCTCTTCGAATCCCTGCCGTGAGTGAAACTATTCACTCACTTCGGGTAGCTCGTGAACAGAAAAAACTCCTTGCGGAGATTTTTCTTACGAGCTACCCGACAGGGATTCGAACCCCGATTGACGGCACCAAAAACCGTAGTCCTACCATTAGACGATCGGGTAAGATAGCTTTAGCTACTGCTCCGAATCGTCTAATGGTGGGACGTAGTCCTACTTGAACAAACGAGGAAGCATATGAAAATTTATTTGCATATGGCTTCCGAGTGCAGTTCAAGCAAGAAATCTAAGATTTCTTTCCATGAGACGATTCCGGTAAGGTAGCTACTACGATAACGTCTTTGTACCGGTACCGCAGTGGGCATTAGATTACCACATAACTTTACATCTTAGAAGGGGTTTCTGTACCTCACTAGTCACTATCAGCCAACATTATATTACTCGGTTTCGTATGATGCTTTTACAAAAGCCGTAAATAACGGATGCGGTGACAGAGGCCTGGCTTGTAGTTCTGGGTGGAACTGTACGCCCATAAAAAATGGATGATCCTCTTTAGATAATTCTGCAATCTCCATCAACTCTCCGTCAGGTGAGATCCCCGTAAAATCAAGACCAGATGCTACCAGCTGCTCTATATAGTCTACATTCACCTCGTACCGATGTCGATGTCGTTCGAGCACACTGTCTGCTTTGTAGGCTTTTTGCGCTAATGAACCTTTGGCAAGCTTGGCTTCATACTGCCCTAGGCGCATGGTGCCGCCCATCTTTTTGTTTTTAATTAAATCTTTTTGTGAAGCTTGCACGGCGATCACGAGGTGTTTAGCTTTCGGGTTAATTTCTTCAGAACTAGCGTCTTTTAGCTTGAGCACGTGCTGCGCGTATTCGAGCACCATCAATTGCATACCGTAGCAAATGCCAAAGTACGGAATACCTTGCTTGCGCACATACTCGATCACATTAAGTTTACCCTGGATACCAGTCTTACCAAATCCTCCAGGCACTAGTACACCATCAAATTTCTTGAGTTCCTTGAGATGTTTTTTGTCTTCAAAATGGGCGGCCCCCAAGTAGTGAATCTCTGGTGTGAGATTAAGACCGTAAGCTGAGTATTTAATTGCTTCAAGGACTGATAAATACACGTCGGATAAAATGAAATCACCTGAACTGAAGTATTTCCCAACCACAGCAATTTTGACCGTGTCAGTGCCACCCTTTGAGCGTTTGACGAACTTCTTCCAACCTGCCAAATCGGCATTTTGTTTGCAATTAAGACCAAGTTGTTTACAAATCAGCGATGAAAGATCGTCTTTTTCGAAATTAAGCGGTATGTCGTAAATACTATCTACATCTGGAGCTGATATGACATTCTCGGCTTTGACACCGCAAAAGGTCGCGATTTTTTCTTTTCGCTTTTGATCTACTGGCTCTGGGGAGCGAGCGATGATAATGTCTGGCACCACCCCGGTAGAGCCAAGTTCTCGCACGGCGTGCTGAGTAGGTTTGGTCTTCATTTCGCCAACTGATCCCGGCACTGGCAAGTAGCTCACCATCACAACCGCGACATTGTCAGGCTGCTCTTGCTTGAGCATACGAATCGCTTCAATAAACAAGATACTTTCATACTCTCCGATGGTACCCCCAACCTCAATTTGCACGACATCAGCATTGGCTTGCTCACCCGCTTCTTTGATCCGGCGAATGGCTTCCAGAGGAATATCTGGTACCACTTGTACATTACGGCCACCGTATTCTAGATTACGTTCTTTTTGGATGACAGATTGGTACACACTCCCGGTGGTCATGTAGTTGATTGAGGGGAGGTCTTGATTGAGAAATCGTTCATAATTTCCCATATCTTGATCGGTTTCGAGACCATCTTTAAGGACGAACACTTCTCCATGTTCTGTTGGGTTCATTGTTCCGGCATCTACATTGATGTACGGATCTATTTTCATTGCGGTCACCTTGAGTCCACGCGCCTGTAGACACGTTGCAATGGACGAAGACGCGACCCCTTTACCGACACCACTCATTACCCCTCCTACTATAAATATATACTTTGGTTTTTTTGAGGTCTTTTTAGCGGCTGGCTTGGCTGCAACTTTAGTTGATGATTTCTTGCGTGTAGCCATAATAAGAGAAGATTAAGTTCGTAAATAGCGTGCAATTGCGAGCGTACTGGAAACCAGTCCTAAGACCACACCAATCCCTACAATCACACCAGCGATCATACGGAAGTTTGCCAAGTAGTAGTCAAGGAGATTTACTTCAAAGAACGCGGCTGTTTCTGGACCAATCCAAATCAAGATTGGGTAGAACATAGCCAGAGTTAAGACTCCAGCCAGGAATCCGTACATGATTCCTTGTAGCATGAATGGTCCTCGGATAAACATGTTGCTGGCCCCGACCAACCGCATAATTGCAATCTCTTCTCGTGAAGTATAAATCGCTAGTCGGATGGTATTGAACGTGATGAGAGTTGCTGCAATCAAAAGAACAATCAACACCACAAAACTCGACCGTTCAACTGCATTGATAATAGCCGTAAGAGTATCGATCGAATCCTTATTTCTATTATAGTTAATGACATCAATGACCGGAGCGCCGACTTCTTCTTGCGCTTTTTGTTCTTCGAGATACTGAGCGACTCGTTCATACTGAGAAGTTTCTTTTGCCTGAATCGCAATAGTTGCCCCGAGCGGGTTTTCACTGAGTTCCTCGAGCGCCTGAAGCGCGATTTCGTTATCTTGATTGCGAGCGCGGTACTCTTCGAGAGCGTCTTCACGCGAGGTATAGGTCACTGCAGCTACGTCAGGTAGCGCTGCTACTGAGTCGCGAATTCGATCAATTTCATCAGGCGAGGCATCCGGTACAAAGTACACGTTGATGTCTACTTTTGACTGGATAGTAGTCAGTGATGTAGTTAATAGCTGATCGACAAACATCGTCATCCCAATAACAAATAACGCGACCGTCATTACAAATACCGATGCGAGCGACACATAGGCATTGCGCCAAAACCCAACAAAACCTGCTCGTACTATGCGACGTAATCCAGTTAACATAAAAATTATAAGACGTATTTACCACTCGTATCATCCCGAATAATCCTACCCTCGTCCATTGTGATCACCCGGCGTTCGATTTCATCAATGACCCCTTTATTGTGGGTGGTCATAATGACGGTTGTTCCGAGGTCATTGATCTTACGCAAGATCTGCACCACCTCGTAGGTAGCAATTGGATCAAGGTTACCAGTCGGCTCATCGGCAATAATGATATCCGGCTGATTCACAATTGCGCGCGCAATCGCTACCCGCTGCTTTTCTCCACCTGAAAGCTCATGTGGAAAGTTAAAAGCTTTGTCTTCGAGATCCACTAGCGCTAGAGCTTGAGGAACGTTTTCAGCGATCTCTGCGTCACTGCGACCGTTGGCTTCCATAGCAAAGGCGACATTTTCATACGCGGTTTTGTGAGGCAGTAGTTTAAAATCCTGAAAGACTGTACCAATCTTGCGGCGGAAGCTTGGTAGCTTTGACCGAGGAATCCGGTGAATATCGAGCGACTCATAAAACACACTTCCAGATGAAGGTTTATCTTCAGCAATAATCATTTTCAGCAGCGTTGTCTTACCAGCTCCAGAATGGCCAACAATAGAGACAAATTCTTTTGGGTCAACTTGGAAAGTAACCTCTTCGAGACCGGAAGCACGTCCATCGCTGTAGTGCTTTGAAACGTTATCAAAGTAGATCATACACGTTGTTTTTTACTGCTACCTTCTTTCATTCGGTCATGCATATACTTCAAATAAATTGAAGTATATGCGCGACACTCATTCACTCGATAGTAAATCATACCGGACAGTATATCACGCTATTTAGTAGTTGCCGAAGCATCAATAAACATCTGAATATCTCCGCTCAAGACTTTGTCGACTTGGCTCGTTTCAGTATTGGTACGATGATCTTTTACCATCTGGTACGGGTGGAGAACATACGATCTAATCTGACTTCCCCATTCAATTTTGAGACTTTTTTCAACTGACAAACCTTCCATCTCACGCTTGCGTTGTAGCTCTTGAAAGGCAAAAATCTTACCAGCGAGCAACGTCATGCCCTCTTCGCGGTTTTGTAATTGTGACCGGCCGGATGAAATGTTGACCGAAATGTTGGTCGGGGTATGCACAATCCGCACAGCTGTCTCACGCTTGTTTACGTTTTGTCCCCCAGCGCCACCAGAGCGGGCAAAACTAATTTCAAGATCATCTGCGTTGAGTGTAAATTCAGTCACGTCTTTGACTCGCGGTGACACCTCGACCAAAACAAAAGACGTCTGTCGTTTACCGTTACTATTAAACGGTGAGATACGCACCAACCGGTGCACACCCGCTTCATTTTGCAAAGTGCCGTAGGCACCTTTCCCTTGGAGCTCAAACGTGATGTTGCGGTAGCCATTTTGGTCGTTTGTGTTGCTGTCGAGTACTACTGCAATCCAGCCTTTTTGTTCAGCAAACTTCTGGTACATCTCAACCAACATCCGCGCAAAATCCTCAGCATCATCGCCACCAGCACCGGCGACAATCGTAAATACTGCATCATTTCGATCATACTTACCCTTCCCTTGTGCAGCATCTTTAAGCTCTTCTAGTTCTTTGTACATGGCTTGGGCTGCTTGTGGGTCGTTCCAAAAATCTGGCCGCAGCTGGGCGGCTTCAATTTCGTCTATCCTAGTTTGAATATCTGAGTTATCTGACATGGGTTGAGTATACCAAAAAATAAAAGTACCGACACAATGCTGTGTCGGTACTTTTATTAAAGCAACTCTATGGAGTCAACACACGAAATCGTCCTGACGGTCACAAATTCGCTGACGCTCATAAGTGCCGCGGGACACACCTCACTCGTACGTCATTCTTCCTCACATCGCTCCGGCGTTCAATTCCAAGCGGAAGCAAAACTATTTGCTTTCTGTGTTGGCAAAACAATAAAACCCCTCACGGGGTTTTATTTATGGAGCCAACACACGGAATCGAACCGAGGACCTCATCCTTCGCTTACACCCGCATTTAGAAAACTAGATATTACGGGGCTAGACTGTATCTTGCACGGTCTCTAGTGAGCGACGCGCCCCTTTGTCAGTCGTTCGGGCCCTTACGTTGTAAGTGCCACGGTCTTGACCACTAGCAGGTTATTGACCGTTATTCAGGGTTCATGTACTACATTTCTGCAGTAGCAGGCAAGGGTTTGCGACCCACCATGGATGCGCTCTACCGACTGAGCTATGTTGGCAGCTTATTGTTTTGCAATTCGGTTATTGCGTTCACGATAGTATCACGAAGTTTGGTATTTGAGAAATGAAATATACGAACTCTGTATAAATGTATCTTCACTTTCAACCTTTCTATGACAGACTCTGCCTAGTTTTACCTTTCATGCATGTTGCCCTGATTGGTATTGCGAAATTAACTAAAACTGGGTATACTCTTGCCACTTACTTAGGTAAGAATAAGAAACCACAGCAAGCTTTCGAGTACTTGCGGTTGTAAGTAAAACTTTCATCCGCTGCATTCGAGCCAAGGATTAAAAAGTAAACTATTTAATCCGCCTCTCATTTGCGGTTGTAGCTCAGTTGGTTAGAGCGCCCGCCTGTCACGCGGGAGGTCGAGGGTTCAAATCCCTTCAACCGCGCAAAAAGAAAGCCCGTAAGGGCTTTTTTGGTGGTTGATCAAAATATGTGTGGGACACATATTTTGGGGATTTGAAGAGCTTTTTAGATAGATTTGACCAACGGGAAAATATATCAAAAAGGTGTACTGAACATGTAATGTTCAAATCCCTTCAACCGCGCAAAAGAAAGCCCCTAGCGGGCTTTTTTTTGTGGTTGACTCGATTAATGTGTGGGACACATTAATTGGGGATTTGAAAAGCTTTTGCGCTAGATTTGACCAACGGGAAAATCTAGCCAAAAGGTCTACTGAATCTGTAAGATTCAAATCCCTTCAACCGCACAGAAAAGAAAGCCCTAGCGGGCTTTTTTTTGGGAAAACTTGACACGATCAATGTATATTGTTAAATTTTGTTAGGTTGTTCAGAAACAAGGAGACACGATGATGTCGGCATTACAGTTAGTCGGAGAGTACTTTATCACAGGGCTTGCGTTTATAGTTACCTGCGTGGGATTGGTGGTTACTCTCTTAGTTCTTAGCTCTACTTTGCCCGGTAACCCGATTGAAAAAAGCCCAAACCGTATTATTTTCGGAGCTTCGGTGGCAGCACTCACCTTCGTTTACAGTTTTTTCTTTACGGGCTTGATACTGAAAGAAAAGATTCCTGACGAAAATCCGCTGGCGTACTCACTGATTATTGCTGCTGTGGTCAGTGTTGGGTTTGGGATAGTATGGCCTTATATGTTCTCAAAAATGATGATGAGATGAAGCCTTACCATAGATGAACGTAGCTATTTAAATTATAAAGAGAACAAGTCCTCCTTCCAGTTCTGGAAGGGGGACTTTTTATTTACACATTAGACACATTATTTCGATCGAAACAAATCCTTCAGTGAAAACAGTAACCAGACTACATTCAAGACCACAAACGGATAACTTTCGATCCAGTATGAATACCCGATCAGTATCAAACTTCCGATAGCGTTGATGCGTACATACACATGGTCACTAGCAGACCACCAACGCATTCGATTACCAACAAAACCAAGGAGCACAAAAGCCGCTCCAAGAGTTCCGATTACTGTTACAACATTTAACATTTGTGCCGACGGGTAGAGTCGAACCACCGTCTAGGGTTTATGAGTCCCTCGTTCTAACCGTTGAACTACGCCGGCAAGTTTAATACGCGCTAGCATAACAAAAATATACCCAACTAGCTAGTGTCTACATGCACTAATCAGCTCCTGAATACGGTATTTTAGATAAGTTCCTTTCTGTACTCGTAACGCCAGAACTCCGAAATAGGAATCGTGATTTTCAAACTGCTTTTTATTCTTTTTAGTGGTGTAGAATGGTCCCTTAAAATGCTTTTGCGGGATATTGAGTAGCGTAGACCAATATAAAATGATTTCGGGCGCACGCTTTTTATGTGATTCTGAAATATATACGTACGGTCTAAAGTCTTCCGGATTAACGCCCAGGCATTGCTCAAACCAACGCTTGCCAAGCACTAGTAGATCAGGATCCGAATTAATCAGACTTGCACCACCGCTACGGGATTTTAAACCCTCGCCCCAATACAAACCAATGCCAAGTAATAGCAACTCTCGCTTTGACAGTGTAGCTATTTCTTCTTTAGCGACCACTCGTAAATTATGTATAGTGTCTAACCGTTTTTGCTTATTAACGTTAGCACCGCGTATGCGACCAGCATGTCCAGCAGCCACCTGTTTTTTTCGTAGGTTGTCTTGTTGTTTCTTAGTTAATACAATCTCCTGACACCAAGCGCTGACCGAACCTTTCGAAACCGACAACTGCACCGCTATGTCTTTGATACCCCAACCTTGTCTGCGTAATGCTTGAGCCTTATTTTTTTCTTGAACCTTAGACATACGTTTGTATTAACATATGACTGAATCACAGACGCGCCTCTAGTCCTTTTCCAGCAGTACTTCTGCTCGTTCAATATCTTCTGGGTATCCGATTGGTATCCAAAGGTTTTGTTCTACTACGGCAATTGGGTATTGCTTCGCGTATTCACGGGTCATATCAGTGTGGTAAAACTCCCCATTTGTCAGTACTTTCGGTTCAAAATCAAAGATATGTTCATCAAACACAAACACTCCAGTTGAAGCTAGGTTTGATGGTGCATGCTCTGGCTTTTCAACAAATTCTGCCAGTGTTCCATCAGGGTGTCGTACGACAATTCCGAATCGTTCTGGAGTCTCGGTCGACAGCGCCAGCATCCCCCGCGAGAATGACGCTACTCGGGCCAGATCATCTTTACCGTGAATATCGTCGGCAAACATAAAAAGAAAACGGCCTTTGATTAAATCTTTACATAACCACAAAGCATGACCAGTTCCCTTTTGTTCTTCTTGGTGTACATAGGTGATTTTGCGACCATTATATTCCTCCCCAAAATGGTCGTGTAGCTGTTCTTCTAAGTATCCAGTTACCATAATAATTTCATCGACTGAGCTCGGCAATGCTTCAAAAACATGATCAAGCAGCGCTTTGCCAGCGACCTCTACTAATGGTTTTGGAGTATTTTCAGTAAGTGGACGGAGGCGGGTTCCTTTCCCCGCCGCCAAGATAACGCATTGCATATGTATTCCTTTATACCATTCTCAGCGTAAAAAGGTTATAACTAACTGTGTATGCAACCTTCATTTGGTCAGCGAGTCTACGATCTGGCACTCAGTGTTCCACCTGGCTACATCACTACCTATGGTGGACTAGCCAAAGCAGCTGGTGGCGGCGCAATGGCGGCGCGAAGTGTCACAGGCATTCTGAGCAAAGCTCCCAGTCAATCCAGTATCCCCTATCACCGGATTGTGTATGCTGGTGGCAAGGTCTGGCTACCGGCCGGCCATGAAGATGCGAGAAGAGCAATGTACGCCGCCGAAGACATCATCGTTGACGTGAATGGAAAGATCCAAGACTTCGAAGAAATAGTATGGGAATTTAATTAAGACTTACTCAAGAACATACATTCCAGTCTCTTTAAGATAATTAGTCGACAACTCAGAGAAGAACTCTCCTCTTACTATACATTCGATTGCTACTTTGACATGTGGAGTGGTATTGGTTGGCATAGTAGTCGGTGTAACCCATAGCAAATCATCACATTTTTCTGGCTCAGTATTGGTAACTTCTCCTTCCCATCGATCAACCTCAAAATAGTAATCAACTCGGTCTCCAGTAGAATCAGCTTTGGGTCTAAATCCGGTATGAACAAACCGAATATATTCCGGCTTAATGGTAATTCCAATTTCTTCTTTCATTTCTCTAATCAGCGCTTCAGTCGGCAGCTCGCCAGCATCAATATGCCCAGCCGGAACTTGATAGTTACCATCTTGGTAACCAGTATTACAGCGTCGCATTAATAATATTTCTTCCCCTTTTTTTAAGATAAGGTAAGAAGCGGTTGCCGCAGGATTACGTAAAGCGTTTGTCATAACACGATTATAACAAAGAAAGACCAGCCAAGGCCAGTCTTTCTTATTTTTGTTGTGGGGCCCGGAATCGAGTCACAAATCACTAAG
>Ga0306899_1001123_pt1 | contig 11086 bp, 10 predicted proteins | sample AntRauMFilla3764_FD_190407 | JGI IMG/M metagenome (GOLD analysis project Ga0306899, IMG submission 190407) | Saline lake microbial communities from Rauer Islands, Antarctica - Metagenome Filla 3 #764 (v2) (version 2) | ecosystem: Environmental > Aquatic > Non-marine Saline and Alkaline > Saline ... | reverse complement strand
ATCATTGACGGGAGCGTCGATATTCGAGTTTGGTACTGAGACTATTTCTCCACTTTGTATCTGTGCTATCAGTGCAGCCAACTCTTCATTTTCTTGGTTGGTTTGTTGCACTGTTTCTAACTGCACTAAAGCCAAGTCTGACTGATCATTATCTACGTAGGCCAGAGCCAAGAAGTAGCGCGCATTTGCATATTCTGGGTCCCGAGCAATAGCTGCCTGGAAGGCGGTTATCGCTTGCGGAACATTTTCATCTGCCAAGAGCAGGACTCCGAGTTGGAAGTAGCGGGTTGGATTATTTGGCTCTAGAGCAATAATCGCTTGCGTGGTTGAGATGGCTGCCTCGGTATTTCCTTCTGAGATATCTAGTTGCGCAGATAGGTAGAGCGCTTGGGTGTAGTTACGCTTGAGATTCAGCGAAGCTGCTATTTCTGTCCTGGCTTTTTCTGTGTCGCCAGAGCGAATGGCTATTTGGGCTGCAAGTAGCTTATAGGTTGGATTCAGTGGATCTAATGCCTGAGCCGTGGCGAGAGATGCGGCGGCACGTTCTTGTGCCCCTTGGAATCCAGCTGAAGCCAACGTGCTGAAGAGTCCTGCCAACACAGCATGATTGTCCGGGTTGGTAGAATCGGCTTGCACTGCTTGTTGTGCCAATATTCCAGCTTTCTCAGCAGCAGCAACAAACTGCTGTTGTTGTTCTTCAGTCGGCTCAGCAATCGCAATAATGGAATTGAGCGTAGTCAGTTGCACTTGCGCCTGAGCACTGGCGAATCTATCATCAGCGAAAAGTGCAAAAGCAGTCGCTGCCGCCTGTTCAAATTCTGCCACAGAAGAAGCGGTTGCTTGAGCTTCAGAAAATCGAGCTTGCGCCGTATACTGCTGAGCAATTGTAAACAACGCTCCTATTGTCGCAATAATAATGATGATAACTGCTGCCATCAAGAAAAATCCTCGCTGACGACTGCTGGAAAGGGGTATGGAAACCACTGGTGCAGCAGAGCTTGATCCATACGCTACAAACGTAAATCCGGTCAACAAAGCAGTCAACAGCAGAATACTTACTCCCGGCACATACACGTAAGACATACCCCACAAGAAAACGGCACCGGTAAATGACAAGAGACCAAAGTACCGCCAGTAGGGGTCACGTATACTATTTTTCAAGAACATGCGGTACCCTAAGAGTAAAAAGAAAACATGAAAGATAACCAGCAAGACTGCCCCCAACGCACCAAGAGTGACAAAAAGCGTAGGGACATAGCCACTGCCCGACCCAAAGTCAGTGTCCCAAAAAATGGTGCCGTTGATACTGACATCTTTATGTAGCCGCCACGCATCAGCAAATCGATTGGGGCCGACTCCGAACAAAATATTTTCACTGTAGACGGCTTTGGTGATACCCAGAGTCGCCTCGACTGACGGTCGGACTTCGATGTAATCTATGTTCGTCAACGAACTTATTTTGCTTCCAACATATTCGCCACTGACAATAAAGGTCGCGCTCACGACACATACAATGGCCGTGGTGACCAGTAGCATCTTAGACAACGGTTGTACGTTCTCCTCTTCGGCATCACTTAAGAACAACGTGTCTCTTGCGAGTAGATACACAAACAGCAAAAGTCCAAAAAATCCCACTACCAGCCAGATATCGAAGAAATTAACCACCGCCAAGACACACAGTCCTAGGTAGATAAGGAACGCCAACGCACCTTGAATCACCCCTCGCAAAGGCAGCTGGAGCAGTGTAATCAGACCCAAAATGACAACCAGACCAGCAAACAATGCCAGGTCATTGAATCCTCCAATGGGCGAAACAGTCACCACGTCAAAGGAACCAAACGATAAGAATTCAGCTCCAAATATCACCCGCAGGATAGTGTATGTCAGCAGCAAACCTGATACACCACCAAACACCGCCAAGGCTTTGATGGTCATTATCTTTGACCGCTGCAGCACGAGCGACAACGTCATGACCAGCGCCATGAGCGCTAAAAACCCGGCGGTTTGTGGACCAAACACAGAGCCGACGAGAGCGTCTTGCATGTCGCCCGAGAGCAGTGCCGAGACCAACGCCGCTGCGGCTACTCCCCAAAAGATACCCAAAGACACCGGCAGTACGGTTTGTACGCTGCGGCTGCGCAGAGCCAGAAAAGAAATTGAAATCACCGCCAGGGCACACAGTCCAACAGCAAAGATAGCCTTATCAAATCCCAGAGATGCCCATATCCCGGGGGTGAAAAAGATTGCCCCGAACCCAAACAGGGTCAGTAGTGCGTATTGCGCCACTTTCAGCAGCAACCCACCCACCGCATCTGGTTTGGTTGGCTGAGTATCAGTAGTGGCTTTTGGTTCTGCAGGCGCTACTTTTAGATTTGGAGTGAATACGCTTCTACTCATACAAAGAATTATAGCTTATCGATAATAACTAATAATACCACACACAAAAGAACACCCGTGCGGGTGTTCTTTGCTCACATAAGCCGGATTCTGTCGACCCAGAATAAACTGAATCGGATGATTATTTACCTCGAATGAATATTGCTATTCATCTCTTGCGACTCTCCTGAACGATGTCAGGCACGGTCTTGCACACTGGTAAGGATTTAGCCGTTTCACCTTGAAAGTTACCAATCAAGCTATTCCCCGAGAGGAATTCCCTCGCTTTCGCTATAGGACGTCTCTGCTCGCACCTCGTATATTGCTATAGACGGGTATTACCCGCTACCATTCTCCAACTTATAATTAAGTTGGGTGTGTCCGGACTTTCCTCCCTCTCCAAAAAGGAAAAGGCAATCATCGTGTGTTTTTATTATACAATAATTTAGTATTATTGCAACAAATCTAGCTCTATTGTCCGGGAATCACTACTTCATCACCGATTGCTATCTGATTTTGTTCTACAAAACCCGCATTTGCTTCCACCACAAACCAGGCTGGTGTCGGTGAGGAAAAAGAGGTTGGGAACGAGTCGGGAGACACATTCTCTTCAATGTGTACTATCTCACCTCCTTCCGCTGCCCAAAGAATATCTAAACTGTAGTTCATATCTTTCATCCAGATAGAGTGTGACCCTGGAGCGCCAAACGCAAAGAGCTTCACTACTCCTTCAGGCAAGAACGGGGTGTCTGATAAACCGGTGATTCTCTTGGAGAGTGTGTCGGCTACTGAGGCTTGCACCACCACAGACCCGATGGTGAGCGAGATAGTATTAGGATATATCGCTCGCCAATCTTCAGTTTCGTCTTCTCGCACAACATCCGGTACGTCAGGAATCTGATATTCCCCTCTAGCAACCGATTCTCGCACTTCTGCACGTTCACTTTGAACTGCGATGTAGCCCCAAACTCCACCACCTATCAATACAAAAACCAACAACAGCATCACAATTCGTTCAGTCCATTTCATACGCAAAATTAAATCAGTGAGTACACGTAGTACGTTACGGTTGAGACCAGAGCGCCCAGCACCGTACCCCACAAAATATCAACTGGTACCATAGCCAACGGCCAGCCCTTGAGCGTTGCGAGATTCGTCATCTCGTAGGTTGCGTAGGTAAAAAAGCCAAACAATGCGCCGTATATACACGCCGTTTTCCAAGAACCTTCTAACACTCCCGGGTACACTGCAAAAATAATCAGCCCCACGAGGTACACCAGATAAAACGCGATTGCTGGAGTCCAGCTGACTTGCATCATCGAACCTAGTTGGTTTTTATAAAAGGAACTAGCAACGACACCCAACCAAATCATGTCGACAACAAAGAAGATTGGCACACTGATAAAGTACAAGGCGATAAAAGTTTGAAAATTCATAACGTTTATTATACCAAAAATACGCTAGCCAGGCCAAGCAAGAAAAAGAGTCCGAGCACGTCAGTAGCGGTGGTGATAAAAATAGTAGACGTGGCGGCTGGGTCTTTTCCTAAATGCTTCATCAAAAGCGGGATGAAGGACCCGGCTATTCCAGCGACCATATGTGCTCCCACCAACGCCACCCCAACCACTGCACCCAACATTGGATTCCCATTCCACACGACAGAAATAAGCGCAACTATCGACCCAATGATAATTCCATTGACCACCCCAGCGCCAAATTCTCTCCAGATAGCCGGCTTAGCTGTCTGGAGCGAAATAGTGCCCAACGTCAGTCCCCGCACCATAATGGCAAAAGACTGGGTCGCAGCATTTCCACCCATTCCAGCGATAATTGGAATATAGACTGACAGAATAACGACTGCATCAAGGGTTTCTTGAAATGACAATACTACTGAACCAGCCAAGAAACTGGTGGCAAGATTTAAAATGAGCCATTTATAGCGGTTTTTCACTTTACGACCAATGGTGTCAAAAGGTTTTTCACTATCGTCCACTCCGGCAAAGTCATACAAAGACTCAGCCGGCAGATCCCCAAACAACGCCTTAGCTGCATCAGAATAAATAATACCCAACACGCTCGTGTCGTGATCGAGGACGACTATTTTTCGCTTTCCCGTGGAGACCAAAATTTCAACCACTTTATTAATCTCGGCCTGGTAGGTGATGCTGTCGATAAATTTTACGTGTTTGCGTAACGCACTGGTATTACGCTCTCGCACCAATGATGCCAACGGCACCTCTCCCAGCAACTCTCCAAACTGATGCACCAAAATTTCCGGATATTTTCCAGTCTCTTGATAATGCTCATCAATAATACCCGCGGCTTCCGCAACCGTCATCGAGGCGTCGAGAAAAAGATAATTAAAGTTAATCAGGGCGAGCGTAGCTTTGGGATGAAATCGCAAGAAATACTCCATTTTTTCTTTTATGTCTCCTTTGAGTTTCTGAACAATCTTTTCCCGACGTTTGGCACTGGGAATCCGCTTGATAACGTGTTCAGCTTGCTGCATATCCATATGATCCAACATATCGACAATTTGATTTGACTTGAGCTGCCGCAAGATTGACTGCTGGACATAGGGAGACAACTTCTCAAAGACGGCACTTTGTTCCGGAACGGATAGTGCGCGTAGAATATTCATTCTTTCGTCTGCCTGATACGTCAGTCGATGAGCGACTGACTGTTTTTCTTTTTTCTTTGGCATTTTGTGTAGTATAGCAAGCCCTGACTGCAATTTACTTTCCTGTAAACAAAAAAGCTAGCGTTTAGCTAGCTTTTTAAAGTGCTCAAGCAAGACGTTAGATGAGTTCAATCTCAGCGTCTGTCTTTAGCGTGGTTAGGTAGGCATCAATCACTTCTTGTTCTTTAGTACCTCGTACCTGCTCTTGGATTTGTTCACTCACTGTTTCCAGTGGTGGCAATTCAGCACCTTCGCCGCCAGCTGAATCATATACTTGCTGAATCTCTTCTTCAGTGACGGTAATCTCTGCCTCTGCAAACAAAGTGTCAAGCAAGGTTTGGATAACCAACTCTTCCTCGATATCTTCTTCTAAATCAGCATACGTCAATCCCAACTCAGTTATTCGGGCTTGCAAAGCTTCTTCACCACCAATCTCGGTCTGGATAGTGTCTAATCGTTCTGCGGTTGCCTCTGCAGAGACTTCAATACCTTGCTCTTGAGCTGCTTGCCTCAAGAGTGTGGTGTTCACGAGCACATCTAGTGCTTGAGTGCGGATATCTGCTATAACCTCTGGACTGGAAGTATCTACTCCTTGTGCTACAGCTGCTTGCTTGAACTGCTGAATGCTGGTGTTGAGGTCAGTGCCGGTGATTTCCTCTCCGTTGACAACCGCCACTACCGCACTATTTTCTTGAGCCGCCAAGTAAGAATCGAATACTCCCGTCGATGAACGACCTTCTTTCTCCATCATAAATAGAACAACCAAAAACGTTAACGCAACAATCACAATTGCAGCGATATACATTCCAGTTTTACTTTTTGCTTTTGTTTCTGGTTCTGCTGGCACGTAGGTTGCTTCGACTTTAGATGGTTCTGCTGCTGGGGTTGGCTGACTTTCTGGCGCACCACCTTGTTCTGGAGCAGCTGACGGCTGCTTGTTTACATCACGTTCTTGTTCACTCATATTCTATATAGATTATTACAATAACCGATTGCTTTTTTCATAGCAAAAAGACTTAATACCCGAGTATGATACACCACCAATTTAAGATGACAAAGCGTTCCCGTGTTGAGCACTCCAGCTGGCCAAGACAATGGCCGTAGCCGCAGCAGCGTTTAAAGACTCACATTGAGGATGGGTAGGGATAGAAATCAACTCATCGCACACCTCTTTAGTTTTTTCGCGCAAACCAGTTCCCTCGTTCCCTAGTACGAACACTGATGGTCGGGTGAATTGTTCCGTCACGGTAGTAGTGGTTCCGTCTCCTTCTAGGCCATACACCCAATATCCTTCGCTCTGTAAGTCGCGTAATACAGTGTTCACATTTGAGATGGTCACGAGTGGGATTTTAAAAGCCATGCCAGCTGACACCTTGACCACAGTTCCAGTCACCGGAGCTTGATTGTGAGGCGGAATTAATACCCCTTTGAGACCAAACGCTGCGGCCGAGCGAATCACTGCCCCTACATTGTGCGGGTCTTGTACTTCTCCCAGCACCAACAGTGCTGTATGGTCATCCTTTTGTAAACTCGCTTTAAATTCTTTGTACGCAACGGTCAGCTTCTCTGCTTTAATACCCGCCACAATACCTTGATGAGCTGCCTTGGAAGATACTCCTCTTGGTGGGTTATTCAGATTCAGAGGCTTGAGCGGAATACGCTTTTTTTCGGCCAATCGTAAAATGTCTTCCGCTGAAAAATCAGCTGAAGCATGCACCTCCTGCACCACATCGGGCCGCATCAATAGTACTTCGCGCACGGCATGCTTCCCAAAAATATATTCAATTGGCTCTTTCATAGATGATGGCACTGTACCACGATTTTACGTTCTGGCAATAGACGCAGAAACATAACTTAACGTGCGTTCGTTTTTTATATACTCTGCTACTGTAGAGGCAGACATAGATTTGTACGTTCCACACTCAATCCTCTATATACCTATTTGCGACGCGTTGACTGCTATACTTTGGTCATATGGAATTCTTACCTTTCTTTCTCATTCTCCTGGCTACGGTACTGTTCGCAGCCGCGTTCCGTCGCTTTCACTTACCTTGGGTACTGGCACTGATTACCGCCGGAGTGGTGGTAGGACCGTACGGGCTTGAAGTCGCTGAAGTGACTCCGACTCTGGGATTTCTCAGTCAAATCGGACTGATTTTTCTCATGTTTATGGCTGGTCTGGAAACCAAATTTGATAGCTTTAAAGAACTCAAATACGACATTGGCTGGCTCTCGGCCCTGAACAGTCTGATTCCGCTGGCGGCAGGGATTGCGCTGGGATTCTGGTTTGAATTCTCTCTTACGGCTTCGCTGTTGATTGGTATTATTTTCATGTCGTCATCGATTGCAGTAATTATCCCGACGTTGGAGTCACTGAATTTAACCCACACAAAACTCGGCAAATCAATCGTATCCTCAACGATTATTGAGGATGTATTGAGTCTCATCCTGCTCTCAATTTTACTGCAATCAGTCAACCCCTTAACTTCGCTGCCGCTTCCGTCTTTTTATTTCTTACTCGCACTTATCATGGGCGGCTTTGCCTACGGACTTCCCAAGATTAGAGCTCTCATTCCCCACCATAGAGACGAGAAAGATTTGTTTGAGTCAGAAGTAAGACTCATCTTTGCCTTGATGATTGGGGTAGTAGTGACATTTGAACTGCTTGGCCTACACCCCATCATTGCTGGATTCTTTGCTGGACTCGTACTTTCAGAGTCCATCAAAAGTGAAATCTTAATCGAAAAGCTGCGGACGATGAGCTACGGGATTTTTATACCCGTTTTTTTTGTAGTCATCGGCATGGAAACAAATATTGGCATATTGACCGAAAGCGCTGCTGTCTTAGGTCTTATCGCGACTATCGTGTGTGTATCAGTCGGCACCAAGTTTTTCAGTGGCTGGATTGGTGGAAAAATCATTGGCTTTAAAAACAAAGAAGCTTCTATTATCGGTCTAGCGACTATTCCCCAACTCTCCACCACCCTAGCGGTTGTCTTTACGGCCGTAGAAACCGGCTTGTTGCCGGAAGAACTCATTGCAGCAATGGTCGCTTTAAGTATCGTGACGACTTTGATTGCACCAATCGGTTTACGAATACTATCCAAATAACATTTACCAGCGGGGTTTCCCAAAGCGCTCTTCAATGTAGAGAATCCTCCAATACCGCAGGCCACCAAAGACACCACCTGCCAAACCAGCCACCCATAGCAAGGTCCCTCCAATCGCGTGAATTGTGTCCCAGTTCTGCCACACAAAACTCTCGCTATAGGCAGCAAAATTATTGGTTATTATCCATAACGCCGGCCACTCTAACGCCGCGTGAACCAATAGTGAAAGGAGCAGGGTAAATACAGTAAAAAGAAATATATAGAAACTCTTTTTCATATTCCTAGTATACATTCGAACAAGTATTATTGACAAAAACTCAAAATGTATTATTGTACCGGGACGCTTTTGTAACTCGTGTGGGGCACAATCGCTGCAGACGTCTGACTGATACCCTTTCAGGTTTCTGAAATTTACTTATCCTGCACGCCCCGGAGTGATAAAATGTTTAAAAATGCCCTTTTGGTATATTTTAACCCTCCATTAACTACACAAATTTAGATGCCAACAAACACATCAAGACGTCCAGCAACTGGACGCCGACCTTATTCTGGTTCAGCCAAATCAGGTAACTCTTCTTTTAATCGTAATTCACGTTCTGGTGGCGGTCGCTCAAGTGGGGGCAGCCGATCAGGCGGTGGTCGACCAGGAGGTGGTGGGCGCGGAAGAAGCGGTGGTGGAGCTCGGAAGATGCCTTCATTTGACCCTTCACAGTTCATCAACAAAAATCCCGTTGAGATTAAAGAAGAAATATACGTACCAAAGCACAAGTTCTCAGAATTTGGCTTCCATGCAGATATTGCGAACACCGTGGCCAAACTCGGTATCGAAAATCCATCTCCAATTCAAGACCAGTCTATTCCCCACATTTTGATGGGAAAAGACGTCATTGGAATTGCCGAAACTGGGACGGGTAAAACCGCTGCGTTTCTGCTCCCGCTTATCCAAAAAACGCTGACTGAACGAAACCAGCAGACACTTATCCTGACTCCGACTCGAGAACTCGCGCTTCAAGCTGAAGCTGAATTTCGAAAGTTTGGTGCTGGATTCAAATTGTACGCAACATCATGCGTCGGCGGAACCAGTATCCGACCACAAATTCGAGCCCTCAAGCGAAACAATCACTTCATCATCGGAACTCCCGGACGAATCTTGGACCTGATTAATCGAGGAGATTTGCGACCTGACCGTATTACCAACGTCGTGCTCGATGAAGCTGACCGAATGCTCGATATGGGATTCATCCACGACATGCGTAAGATTCTAGAAGACGTCCGAAAAGACCGACAAACCCTCTTCTTCTCAGCTACTATGACCGACGAAGCAAACCGACTGGTAAATGACTTCATGAAAGAACCAGTGACGGTTTCAGTACGGAAAAAAGACGTAACTGACAGTATTGCCCAAGACGTGGTGCCCTATATGCACGCGCACAAATTCGACACACTCATGAAGCTACTAGAAAATGACGAACTCAAACGAGTGATTATCTTTGGTGCTATGAAACACAGTGTTGAAAAACTTTCCCAAGAACTTACTCGCAACGGAGTAAAAGCTGACTCTATCCACGGAAACAAGAGCCATGGTCAGAGACAGCGTTCCCTCAATGCATTTAAGAGCGGAAACGCTCGCGTGCTCGTCGCCACCGACGTAGCAGCTCGCGGTATTCACGTTGATAACATCACTCATGTTATCAACTACGACTTACCTGGAACCTTCGAGGATTACGTACACCGTATTGGACGAACTGGTCGTGGAGTAGAAAAAGGACAAGCCTTGACCTTCGTTCCCAAAAAGTAACTCATTACTTTTCTGATAAAAAACAGCCGCGTTCTCGCGGCTGTTTTTTTATTGTCTACAACGTTTCTGTGCCAATAAATATCATTGATTTACCCCAAGTAACTATCGAAGTAAATCGCATGGCAGGTGTAGCCACCGGGATTCTTCACTAGATAATCTTGATGATACTCTTCGGCCGGCCAAAACCTATCCAACGGCTCCAGCGTGGTCACCACCGAGTCGTCCCACCGTTGTGATTCGTTTACGATATCAATCATAGCTTGCGCAGTCTGTTTCTCTTCTTCAGAGGAATAAAATATGGCTGAACGATACGCAGTACCTTTGTCATTGCCTTGTTGGTTGAGCGTGGTTGGATTGTGAATCTGAAAAAAGAAATCCAGAAGGTGCTGATAATCAATTTTTTCAGCATCATACTCAATCTCCAACGCTTCTGCATGGCCAGGGTGATGTTCGTACGTCGGGTTGTCGTTTTCTCCACCAGTGTAGCCAGCGGTCGTATCAACTACCCCGTTGAGATTGCGGAGCAAGTCTTCCAGCCCCCAGAAACATCCACCGGCTACTACTACTTTTTTAATCATATCAATATGGTTGGTTAGCTACTTTTTTATTACCTCCAGATTGGTACATTATTTCACACACTACCCTGCACTACAAAAGTAATTCAGTGTTTGCGTGCTTGTAAGAAAGGGGGTACTCGTGCATCTTAAAGACCAGATAATACCTCAGGTTCTTTTTAAGGAACTCAAACCTTACAGACACATAGGCCACGTAATGTATACGTTTTTAACCACTAGTGCTTTTGTCTTTACACTCATTGTCAGCAGTTTGCTGACCAGCAGTGTACAGGCAAAAGTTTCTCAAGCAGCTCTGCAGTCTCTCCAGGCTCAAAATACGTTTATTCGTAGCAAGATAAGGGAGTATATCGGTAACGATTCACTGCTGAAAATCATCGCTGGATGTGAATCTACTGGCAACCCACACCTCATCAAACACTGGGACGAGGACGGCACTTGCTTGAAAACTCAACGTTGAGCGCCAGTGTATCAGCTCAGGTGCTACTCAAGTACCATAGCGACTGGATACAACCGGCTGGTAAGAATACGAGAAACATCGATGAATACG
>Ga0306899_1001120_pt1 | contig 11095 bp, 9 predicted proteins | sample AntRauMFilla3764_FD_190407 | JGI IMG/M metagenome (GOLD analysis project Ga0306899, IMG submission 190407) | Saline lake microbial communities from Rauer Islands, Antarctica - Metagenome Filla 3 #764 (v2) (version 2) | ecosystem: Environmental > Aquatic > Non-marine Saline and Alkaline > Saline ... | reverse complement strand
AGCATATCTAGTCTATAAAAAACGGGTTGTAAGTGAGTAATCGCTCAAGAAACAGCCAATTCCCACATCTACGTAGCAGCTGTGTCACTGCTAAAAGTGTTAGTTCAATAGGATTTCAACAAAGCCAGGGCGGCAACTCGCAGGCGGCTCGCGAGATGGCCGCGAAACACTCGGATGTCCTCTTTATCAACGGCGGCAGCCTCCAAGAGATCCGCGCCGTCATCGAGGATGTCGAGTCGTACGCCGCGGAGTTCGGTACCGAGGCGCCGCGGTTCGCCGCGAACGCGTTCGTCATCCAGCGCGAGACGGAGGCCGAGGCCAAGGCCGTCTTGGAGGGGATCATCGAGAACGCCACCGACGAGGCCGTCGACGCGTTCCGCGAGCAGGTGAAAGAGGCCGGCCAGTCGTCCGCAGAGGGCGACGGAATGTGGGCCGACTCGGAGTTCGAGGACCTCGTTCAGTACAACGACGGCTTCAAAACCGGACTCATCGGGACCGACGAGCAGATTATCGAGCGCGTCCGGAAGCTCGACGCGATCGGGGTCGACGTCGTTCTCACGGGCTTTCTCGACTTCGGCGAGGAGCTCGAACGCTTCGGCGAGACGATCATCCCGGCGGTCGAGGCGGCCGACCCGCTCGATCCCGATGAGGTCGACGGCGTCGACGAAATCGAGACGATCGGCGGCGCGAAGGTGGCCCGATAGATGGCCGATCGAACGCTCCTCGGGATCGTCGGCAGCGTCTCGGCCGACTCCCGAACGCGGACCGCCGTCGAGTTCGCGCTTGAGGCGGCCGCCGACGCACACGACGTGGAGACCGAACTCCTCCACCTCGCCGACTACGACCTCGCGACCGCGGACGGCCGCGGTATCGACAACTACGCGGGCGACACCGCCGACGCGCTCGAACTAATCGTCGACGCCGACGCGTACGTCGTCGGCACGCCCGTCTACCGTGGCTCGTACTCGGGCGCGCTCAAGAACCTCCTCGACATGGTGCCGCGCGGGCAGTGGCAGGGCGACGTCGCTCCCTTCGAGAACGCGGCGGTCGGACTCCTCGCGACCGGCGCGACGGACCATCACTTCCTCGCCGTCGACCAGGAGCTTCGCCCGGCGTTCGCGTTCTTCGGCGCGCACCCAGTGGGCGGCGCCACGTACGCGACCGATGACGACTTCGAGGACGGCGACCTCGTCGAGGAGGCACTTCGAGAGCGTCTCGCGACGCTCGGCGAGGCCACTATCGAGCTAGCGGCGGCGATAGACGAAAGCGAAGCGCTCGGGTCGCTCGGACCGGCGATTTGAACTCAGGAGGTAGCCACCGATCCGACCGGCGACTCGATGCTCTCGCTACTCCGCGGGCGACGACACCCGCACCACCTGCTTGCCGATATTGTCACCCGAGAATAGTCCGAGGAAGGCGTCAGGCGCATTCTCTAACCCCTCCACGATCGTCTCGCGGTGTTCGAGTTCGTCGCTCGCGACCCACTGCCCCAGTCGCTCGCTGGCCTCGCCGAATCGGGAGGCGAAGTCGCTCACCAGCAACCCCTGGACCCGCGCTCGCGGCGCGATAATTTGCGGGAGCTTTCGGGGGCCGGTCGGTACTTCCTCGTCGTTGTAGTGGGCGATCTGCCCGCAGACGGCGACGCGCGCGTCGAGGTTTAGTTGTGTGAACACGGCGTCAGTGATCGGACCGCCGACGTTGTCGAAGTAGACGTCGACGCCGTCGGGCGCGGCCGACTCGAGCGCGGCGCGGTAGTCGTCGGTCGTCTTGTAGTTGATCGCGGCATCGAAGTCGAGGTCGTCGGTGAGCCACGCCGTCTTCTCGTCGGAGCCTGCGAAGCCGACCACGCGGCAGCCGTTGCGTTTTGCGATCTGGCCGACGACGGAGCCGACCGCGCCCGCCGCACCGGAGACGACGACCGTGTCGCCGGGCTTCGGCTCGCCGACCTCCAGTAGGCCGAAGTAGGCGGTCCGTCCCGGCATCCCGAGGACGCCGAGGTACGCCTCCGGGTCGGCGACCGCGGGGTCGACCGGCGCGACCGCGTCGGCATCGAGAACCGCGTAGTCGCCCCACGTCCCTTCGCCCGTGACGAGGTCGCCCGCGTCGTAGGCGTCGCTCGCGCTCTCGACGACCTCGCCGACGATGCCGCCGCGGAGGACGTCACCCACGTCCCACGGCTCGGCGTACGACTCGGCGTCGCGCATCCGGCCGCGCATGTACGGGTCGACGGAGAGGAACCGGGTTCGTACGAGCAGTTCGCCGGGGTTGGGATCCGGTACCTCGGTCTCTCGAAGGTCGAAACAGTCCAGGTCGGGCTCGCCAGCCGGGCGCTCGGCGAGGACCCACTCGCGGTTGGTGTTCGTCACGGTCCGTATTGGACCGTCGGACCCAATAGGGTTTGGACGCCAGCAGGGAGCGGAGGCCATCGACCGAGCAGCGCCCGGTCAGTACTCGATCGTCGCAGAGTACCGGTCGAGCACGAGTACGAGCGCCGCCCCGGCGAGCGCGGCGACCGCGAATCGAGGGGCCGCCGCCCGCCACGACTCGCCGCTCTCCGCGAGTCGGATCGACACCTCGACGAGGGGCGCTCGGAGCGCGCCGACGATCAGGCTCACGAGGAATGCGAGCGTCGCGGCCCGCGCCCGCGAGAGGGCGTACTTGACGGCGTGAGCGATCGTGAACACGCCGAGGACGCCGCCGGCGAGGAAGGTGACGACGGAGGGGACCGTTTCGGTGAGCGCGTTCGTCCCGTTCCCGAGCGCGAGCGCGACGAGCCCGTCGACGAACCGACTCACCGTGCCGGACATGTACTCGTACTGGCCGAGCACGACGAGCAGCAGCGAGCCGGAGACGCCCGGGAGGATCATCGCACTGACCGCGACCGCACCGGCGACGAAGACGACCGGCAGCGAGGTCGTGAGGGCGGTCGAGGCGTACCCCGAGGCGAGAAACGCGAGGAGGAAGCCGCCGCCCGCGGCCGCCTTCCGTCGGGGGGTGTCGAGTTCGACGTCGTCGAACAGGACCGCCGCGCTCGCCGCGATGAGCCCGAAGAAGAACCCGTACGTCGCGACCGGGCGCGTTTCGAGCAGGTAGTCGACACCGCTGAGCACGACGACGACCGCGGTGCCGATCCCGGCGAGCAACACCGCGAGGAAGGCGCCGTCGACCTCGTGGAACGCGGCGCGCGCGTCGGGGAGGTTTCGGGGCCGGGCGCCCGACAGTACGCGCACGATGCGGTCCGGGTCGACCGCCGTGACCGCCGCGATCAGGCGCTCGTAGATGCCGAGAATGAGCGCGATGGTGCCCCCGGAGACGCCGGGGACCGCGTCCGCGCTCCCCATGGCGATGCCCTTCAGATACAGGGTCACCCAGTCTCGGAGGCCAGCCATGGTTGGGGGTTAGGCGCTCGCCCCGACGAGCGTGGTCGCGGCCGTCACGACCGGGACGGCCAGCGACGCGGAGTCGTTGCCGGTGTCGTTTCCGGACGTGTCGCCGTCACCAGAGGTGCTGCTGTCACCGTCGGCGGTGTCGCCCTCGTCGCCGACTGGGCACGCGGGATCGCCCGACGGACAGTCGATGATCTCCTCGTCGAGTTCGACGGTCGCCGGCGTGTCGTCCTCGCCGATCACCTGTGCTTCGGTGACGGTGAGATTGCCGGTGTTCGCGGTGGTGTAGAGGTCGTCGTCGGTCGTCGCCTCGGTGGTGACCTCGTAGTCGCCCGTCGCGCGGACGCTCGTGTTCGTGTACCCCTCCTCGGGGCCGAACTCGTCGTAGCCCGTCGTCGAGTACGGGAGCGTGAACTCGAAGTTCCCGTCCGCGTCGGCCTCGGCGTACTGCGTGTACTCGAACGTCTGTCCCGAGGGCTTCTCGAGTTCGACGGTCGCTTCGACCTCCTGGCCGGGCTCCGCGCCGGAGCCTTCGACGGTCGCGCCGGGGACGCGCTCGAACGTTTTCACCCAGTCGTCCTGGAAGGCTTCGAGCAGCGACTCGCCGAGGACGCTCTCGATATCGAGACCGAGCTGTTGGAGCAGGCTCACCTGGAACGCCGAGGGCGACTGTCCCTGCGACTCGGTCGCGTGGACGAGCCGGTAGTGTTCGAGCGCGTCGACGCGCTCTTCGGGGAGCGCGCCAACGCCGCCGATCTGGGCGCTCCCGTCCTCTTCGACGTAGGCCTCGGCCGCCGACACGTTGTCGAACTGGCGGACGAGGTTCGCGGGCTCAGCCGGGAGCACGGCGATGTCTATCTGGCCGCCGTCGGCGGTCTGGGCGGTGCGCGACTCCCAGTCGACGACGACCGGCTCGGGGTCGACCGCGCTGCCGTGGTGCTCGTACAGACGGATCATCTGGCTTTCGTGATAGCGCTGGGTGTTCACCTGCGTCAGCGTGCGGAAGCCGCCCTGCTGGGTCTCCTGGTAGATGACCCGGTTGAAGTCCGAGCGCGTCTCGTTGCCGGAGTAGAACGTGACGGGCGCGCCGAACTTGGAGTTCGGCGAGGCCATCTGGCGATCGACCATCACGTAGCGGGTGTTCGCGCCCTCGTCGCTCTGGCTTGCGAGTACCTCCGCGGCCTCCGCCTCACTCGGCGCGAGGAGGTAGTCCGCCGCTTCGCCCGCGTTCTGCTGGAACGGGTTCGCGTTCGGGATGCGTTCGGCGCGCGTGGTGATCCAGTGGCCGTAGTCCCACCACGACTGCACGCCGTAGGCGCCCTCGGGGTAGTCGAAGTCGCCGTCGGCGGGGCGCTCGTAGGTGCCGTACAGCTCCATCGGGTTGTCCGCGCCTTCGAGTTCGCCCGGCTGGGGCGTCTCGTCGTTCATCCACTGGAGGCTCTCGTCCCACTGGACGACGCTGCCCGGGCCGGTGTTCGCGCCCGCCGCCCAGACGGGGGTGGCCATCGCGACTAGCGGGACGATGAGGACGATCACGAGGGCGATCGCGCCCATCGCCTGCCACCCCTCGACGTCGCGGACGTTTTCGATCGACGGGAGCGAGAGGAAGTCGATCGCGAGCTGCAGGAAGTACGCCGCGCCGACCGCGACGATCACCGCGAGGTAGTAGTTGAAGCGGACCTGCGTGAACGCGGCGCTCCCGATGAAGGCCGCCCACACGACGAAGTAGAGCTTCTCGGCGTCGTACTCGACGAGGAACGTTGCGCCGACGAGGAAGGCGGCCGCGATGACGAGCCCGACCACCTGCCAGCTCACGCCGACGACGCCGCCGACGGCGTCGTACAGTTGGGGCACCGCGTAGACGGAGCCGACCACGGCGAGCGCGACGATGCCGTAGATCGTGTGGTTGGCGTCGTCGGAGCGGTAGAGGGGACGCGCCATGATGATGAGCACCGCAAAGAGCGCGAGGAAGAACGCGAGCCCGTACTGGCTGAAGACGAAGTCGGCGAAGGAGGCGCTCTGGAGCGGGGGTTGGGCCTCACCGATGGTGCGGGCGCCCGCACTGGCTGAGAAGCCGACGGTGTTGAGGAGGCTCCCCGTGAGCGTCGACCACAGCGCCGGAACGGCGAGCCAGACGACGGCCGCCGACGCGAGGATGAGTCCGCCGACCGCGGGCGGGTACGTCGAGGCGTCGAGATCGCGCGACTCCCACTGGCGGGCGAGCCACGCGAGGAAGACGGCACCGAGTGCGACGACGAGCGGGAGGACGATCTGAAGGAACGAGTACTCACTCACCGCGAAGCGGTACGTGTCGAGCGGGACGATCTGCATCAGTCCGGCGACGACCATCGACACCGCGCCAGCGAAGGCGATTGGTTCGGGACTCTTTCCGTGGAAGGTGTCGCTCGTGATCTTGACCGCGAGGAAGATGCCCGTGAAGCCGACCATGAGAACGCCCGGCTGCCACGTCCAGATGTAGAGGCCGAGCGCGACACCCGCGGCGGCCGCGTACGCGGCGGGGCGTTTCAGGGCGTCCCAGTCGCGATCGACGACGAGCTCCCAGACGGGTGCCTCGCGCTCGGCGACCGCGAAGGCGACGAGGAACGCGAGGACGGCGAGACTCTGGAAGAGAACTTCGGCCGCGCTATGGTCCGGGAAGCCGACGAGCGAGTAGCTGAAGAAGGTCCCCGGCAGGAGCGCGAGGACAACGACCGCGGCGAGAGCCGCGAAGCGATCGACGAACCGGCGCGCGATGAAGTAGGTCGGAATTGCGACGAGGGCGCCGGCGATGGGAGCCATGACGAGCATGACCTCTTCGGTGCTGCCCATGATCGGGCGAGCGATCCAGATGCTAACCACCATGATGTGGTCCCACAGGGTCCCGAACTGACCCGCCTGGTTCCCGAGCGGGAACCCGGTCCAGACGTCGAACGGCATCCGGTTCGGGTAGTTCTGCATGATGTACATCGTCTCGCGGAAATGGTACCATGGGTCATTCCCGCGGAAGTACACCTCGCCGTTCCGGACGAAGTTGCCGTACGATTGCAGTCGCGTCCACAGCATGAACGCGAAGACCCCGAGAAGCACCGGGACGTGGTACCACCGTTTGAGCAGATCGGAGGGGGACCGGTCCGGTCCGTCTGGTGGATCGTTCGAGTCGCTCATTACCGCAAGGAACTGTGAAAACGCGCATAAGGCTTGTCATATCCTCACGTTCGAGCGCCGAAATAGCGTGAATTCGCGGCAGTATCAGGGTATCCGGAGACGGCGAGACGGAAGGCCTAAGCGCTCCTGACGAGGAACGTGTCGGTGTGAAGGTCTCGGTCGTCCTCTGTACGTACACGCTCGACATGTACGAGCACTTCCGCGAGGCCGCCGACAGCGTCCTCGATCAGACGCACGACGACGTCGAGCTCGTCGTGATCGTCGACGGGACGCCGGAGGTGTACGAGCAGGTGGTCGACGACTATGGTGACCGCGAGAACGCGGTCATCGAATGCAACGACGAGAATGTGGGACTCTTGGCGAGTCGGAATCGCGGCGCGGAGCTGGCGACGGGCGACGTGGTCGCATTTATCGATGACGACGCGATCGCTGACGAGGAGTGGGTCGAACGGCTGGTCCGTGCCTACGAGGAGGAAGACGCGATCGCAGCCGGCGGGAAGATGACGCCCGAATGGGTCGCGGGGAAGCCGTCGTTTCTTCCCGAGGAGTTCTACTGGCTGATCGGGGTGACGCACAGGGGGTTCGCGGACGGGCCGGGCGAGGTGCGGAACACGTTCGGATCGAACATCTCGTTCCGGGCGGACGTGTTCGCGGAGTTGGGCGGGTTCGACGTCGACATCGGCGGTCGGAAGGGCGATAAGAACCTCCAGGGAGGCGAGACGGAATTGTGCGCGCGAATGCGAGAGCGATACGGTCAGGGAGTGTGGTACGATCCCGAAGCGGAGGTTGCGCACAAGGTGTTCGAGTACCGGACGGAGTTCCGGTGGTTGGTCGATCGGGCGTTCTGGCAGGGGTATTCGAAGCGGGCGATGGAGTCGATGGTTGAGGATGACGGTGGTGAGGAGGGGGCGTTTCTTAAATACATTCTCACGAATACAACCCCTCGGCGAGTAAAACGCCTCGTGTCGAGAGAGCCGCTCACGGAGATCAAACTGTTCGTTATGGTCTACCTGCTTACTGGTTTGGTCGGGTTCGGATATCTCTACGGTACACTCACTTACTCAGCATAACCGAGCATACGAAGACGTTCGTTTGTGGCTTCATCAATCTCCTGTCCTTCAATTTCTGGTGGCTCTGCGACGATTTCTTTCCGATCATCGTTGGTGTGTGTAAGCCACGGAACTTCCGTGAGTGGTGGGATCAGAATACCGAGAGGGTGACCGTACACGCGAATTGGGAACGGCCACGCCCGTTCACCCATTGCGTTTCCGTGGTCCGACGTTACGGCCGTGAGACCGGGGAGCTCGTTGAGGAGTTGGTTTACAGCCGGCCATGCGAATTCGAGGTTCGAACGGTAGGCACCCCACACCTCTTTCTGGGTTACTTCTCCGGCGTCGAGCATCTCGAAGGGGGTCCGATGGCGTGTGGTCGCGTCAGTGTCGCCGAGTGCCTGCTCACGGATAGCAAATGTATCTCGCTGGCCCAGAGTAACGTCGCCAACGAATGGAGTATGTGGCTGGAGAAAATGGATTATGATACGCTTGTTTGGGTAGTCTTCAGCTATTTCCATAGCTCGATTGGCCATTGTAGCCGGATGAATTGTCTGGAGGTCGTCATCCCAGCCATCTTTCCAGACTGACTCGACAGCGTGAAAGGTTTTATCGGGGAGATTCATGTTCACATACGGATTTCCAGTGACATAGACAATATCATCAAATTGCTCGTCATCAAAATTTTCTGATAGAAATCCTGGCGTTCCCGACTCCACACTCTGTCGTTTCTCCAACATTCCTGGAAGTGAGTTTTCCTCAAATAATTCCGCAAATAGGTCGTATCGGCATGCGTCCAAAATGATCAAATTATCCCAATCCTCCTCGGTGATCGGATCAGATACAGGCCGTCCTATTCCGGTGAAATACCTACTTACGACGTGCGTCAGGAACCGTTTCCGCCACCATGTTCGATCAAGGCCATGATGTCGTATCTCAGACAGAGCGTAAGGAAGGTTCATATTCGTATATCCGCCGGAGACCATTTAATATGTTATCAACGGAGCGTTCTTATTGGTGGAAGAAGTCATTCAGATGTGACTCAGGCGAACCCCAAAGTTCGGTGGTTTACTCCAGATAAACCGGACAACATCAGTGTTGGGAGAGAACGAATTGCCTCCCATCTCCGACAAAACGAGGGGTTTCACGTTAATGTTGTGGGAACTACACTACCAACTGTCCGAACAGCGATCAGAGAACGTGATCGATACGACGTGATCCTTGGAACCACTCGTGCAGGGGCGATTGCCGGGACACTGATCGGACGCGTAACCGGAAAGACCGTGATTGTTGACCACGTGGATCCCATTCGACAGTTTCGTGAAAACAACTCTCCGTTCTTTTCGATCCCAGTTCGAATAGCCGAAAATATCTCATTCGCGCTAGCCGAGTTGGTACTGTACGTGTACGAGGAAGAGTACGATCGGGTTTCTCGTTACGCTAGCCAGCATATGAAAACCGAACTCGGTGTTGATTATCGTCGGTTTGCTAGTCCCAATTCAGAGATCATTGATTCTGTTCAGGATCAGTTAGTCGAATACGAGCTTCGTGAAAATGTAGCGATCTACGTCGGCGGGCTTGAACCCATATATCACATCAGAGAGTTACTGATGGCGATGTCGTATCTTCCTGACTGGTCGTTGATTGTTCTCGGAGAGGGCAGTCTCAGAGGAATGCTTGAAGAGGTGGATGACGACCAAGAGAACATTCACTATTTAGGACTCGTTCCACACGAGACCATCCCTGGGTATCTCAATGTGGCTGATGTCGGCGTTTCATTGGTTGATGACCCTCATACACTCAAGATATTAGAGTACGGTGCTGCGGGACTATCGGTCGTTCAAGCTAGTGGACAAGCGGAAGAGAGATTCCGGGAACGGGTGGAATATGCCGATCCCGATCCAAAATCTATAGCGGATGCTATCAGGCGTGCCGGAGAGCGTGAAAACGTTGAACAACTCCAGTCATTCATATCTGAATTTGATTGGAAACAGATCGCTGGAGATTATGCGGATGCGCTCAAAAGCATAAAATAGGTCGCTAGCAACACCTGAATATATGCGCGATATCGTTTTAGTAACAGTCGACTCGTTACGCGCCGGTCACGTCGGCTGGCACGGCTACGATCGGAATACAACGCCAAATCTTGACCAGCGCGCGGCATCGGCCCAGACGTTCACGTCCGCCTTTGCCCACGCATGTTCAACACGACCTTCGTTTCCGTCTATTATGACTTCGTCGTACGCTCTTGAGTACGGAGGATTCGAACGACTCTCCTCGAAACGAACCACAATCGCCGAACTTTTAGAAGAGGCTGGGTACGAGACTGCTGGCTTCCACTCGAACCTCTATCTCTCTGCTGATTTTGGCTACGATAGAGGATTCAGTCGGTTCTTTGATTCGAAATCGGACCCAGGGACACTCGCTAAACTTCGACAGGAGGTCAAAACACACCTTGACTCCGATGGCCATCTCTACGGTTTTCTTCAGCAGGCGTTCAACGCAACGGAGAAACGAGCAGGTATTGAACTCGGTTCTGCCTACATCGACGCTGAGGAAATCACCGATCGTGCGCTCTCTTGGGCGTCTTCAACGAGTAGCAATCCCCGCTTCCTTTGGGTGCACTACATGGATGTCCACCATCCGTACGTCCCACCAGCGGAGCATCAGCGACGATTCCGCGATGAACCTGTCACCGACCGTGACGCCGTTCAACTTCGGAGGAAGATGTTGGAATCACCAGAGGAGATAACTGATCAGGAGTTCAACACTCTCATTGACCTCTATGACTCCGAAATCGCCTATGTTGACGCACAAGTGGATCGGCTGATCGAAACACTTCAGACGGAGTGGGAAAATGATCCCGTAATCGCGTTCACTGCTGATCACGGTGAGGAGTTCCTTGACCACGGTGGATTCAGTCACAGTGCTACCTTCCACGACGAAGTAATTCATGTGCCGCTGTTAGTTGGGACTGGGGAAGAAGAAACAGGAGAAAGCGACAATCTCGTCGGCTTGATGGATCTGGCACCTACTCTCGCTGATAAAGCAGATGTCGATCGACCGTGGACCTATCGGGGTCAACCGCTGAGTCAAGTTGAGGACCAGTGGAACCGGTCAGAAGTCATCGCCGAATGGGCCGACACCGACACAGATGATCGTCGGTTTGCCGTTCGGACCACGAACTGGAAGTATATCCGCGAGGAAAACGGAGCTGAGCAACTTTACGACCTTACCGCTGATCCGGAGGAGATGAACGATCTTGCTACTGGGAATCCCAACGTATTATCGGACCTCCGCGAAACGCTTGAGGATCATCTGGCGACGTTAGACGAAAGCCGCGAGGACCTCGGTGATGTCGAGATGGACGAGGAGGTGCGCCAGCGACTTCGCGACCTCGGATATCAGGAGTAGCGCAGGTTCGACCGCTGACTATGTATCGAGTACTCGTTCCCAGACATCGACGTGACCAGCGGCGCACTCCTCGTTGTACGT
>Ga0306899_1001118_pt1 | contig 11101 bp, 19 predicted proteins | sample AntRauMFilla3764_FD_190407 | JGI IMG/M metagenome (GOLD analysis project Ga0306899, IMG submission 190407) | Saline lake microbial communities from Rauer Islands, Antarctica - Metagenome Filla 3 #764 (v2) (version 2) | ecosystem: Environmental > Aquatic > Non-marine Saline and Alkaline > Saline ... | reverse complement strand
GTGTGTGTGTGTGTGTGTGTGTGTGTGTGTGTGTGTGTGTGTGTGTGTGTGTGTGTGTGTGTGCGCGCGCGTGATCAAGCTCCTGTCGCTGTCTTACGAAAGGCAGCCACACTCTCAACAAGGAGCACGGCAGATCTCAACAGCTGGAAGCGTTACATCTTAAGCTTGCCCACCATAAAAGCTTCAAGCGGTAGGCAAGCTAATGCGCAAGTTGTAGCCAGGTTTACTTGGCATGCCTCGAGCAAAATGACCAGCATCCAATGTTTGAGAACGGGGCGTCTACCCTTGTTGAACAATAAATAATAACAATAGGGATTAGGTTTACCTAAACCCTAATACATCCTAGCAATACATAATAATTAGGGTTGGCCAATTCCGTATGCGTATATATACGCCGTCTATTTTGGCTGGCTGGCCGTATCCGTATCCGTATACATATACGTTTTGGGGGGGTGTATATATACGGTTATTTCCGTATATATACAGGTATAAGTACGGTTTTGCGGATGATGGCGTACATCCGCACCAACAGCAGCAGTGGGCTGAAGGGAGCAGATGAGGAGATCTTGCTCTCAGTCATGGATGTGCTTGATGAGGAAGAGGAGGTGGCAGAGTAGGGGGTGGGGGGCAAAGTGACATGGCTATGGGGTTGGGGGGAGGGGGGCTCAGGCTGGGCTTCATGGTTTGCCCAAACCTTGCTTTTGTTGGCTGCATCTTTACGCGTGCAGCACTTCATTTCTTCAAACACGGTTGGGTTTGCACAAGGAAGTGCATAGTGCTGAAGGTGGACTGAATTGGACTGAGATTGAATGAACTGAACTGGGCATCATGGTCTGCTCGCGCCTTGCTTGTGATGACTGCACCTTTGGGCTTGCACAGCCATCTCGCATTTCATTTTTTTGGCAAACTAAATTGGGTACGCACAATCAGCTCTTTGAGAGCTGCAAAATGGTGTCACTTTCATTTAATTCTGAGGTGTTGCGATATTTATACGTATACGGTTATACGGTTATACGGGGATATATACGGGGATATACGGGGATATACGGGTATACAGGAATCCCATATACGGTTTTGGCCAACCCTAATAATAATCCATGCTCAGAACCAAAGCACTCATACAGCACAGCACGCACCGTTGCGTCTATGGCTGCAGCACCACAAATCTCAGCACCACCCGGCTGGCAAGGGGAAAGGGGGGCATTGACCCAGGCAGCATCATCAGCTGTCGTCCTCTGCAAGTGGGCAAGCAGGCAAGGGGGTGGGGAGGTGCATGGGTAGGGATGGGGGTGGGGAGGGCCTGGCTGAGGGTGGTCGCCTGAGTTATTATACCCTTAGATGCAAACAAAAGCACAAGCGCACAAGCACACGCAGGGAAGCACCGCATGCTGCACACCCCGCACCCACCGCAGCAAAACCAAACGCAAGGTTGACAGTGGTGGTTGTAGAGGGGACGGTGGAGGACTGCAGCAGCTCACGCCCCATTCCCAGCAGGCGACGCCCCGTGCCTGTTGCATGAGGGAGGGTGTGAGGCAAGGTCGGCATGTTTTGTGCTGTTGCATGAGGGATGGTGTGAGGCAAGGTCGGCATGTTTTGTGCTGTTGCATGAGGGATGGTGTGAGGCAAGGTCGGCATGTTTTGTGCTGTTGCATGAGGGATGGAGGGAGATTGGCACTGTTAAGTGGTGGTGTGAGGTGATGCCTTTGAATTTGTTAAATACACATATTTTACACAGGGGAAGTCAGGACATGCAAGTATTGTATCTCATATTGATCCCTATTAATCTTATGTTCTGGTTCAGCTGCTGCTTATGTGGAAGTTGGATGCTTGTTTTGGTGGTAAATTACTTGGTTCAATCTTGCCGGGAAGAGCCTGCATGTCACCTTCTGCTTGCATGCTCATATCTTAACCTGCTCTTCTCACCAAAGTGTCCTTGTATCGCAGCTTGCCGTAACTACCTGCTTTTCTCTCTTCTGGAAGCATGGGTTATGAACAAAACAACATCATCACACATTTCCAAGTTGTTCAGCCCGCATGTGCTCATCCACCTGCTTTGCCCCCCTACTTCAAACCCTGAACCCCTACCTGCTTTACTCTCCTCTGGCAGCGTGGGCACAAACATGTTGACTGGATCCAGCACGCGGTCTGCACTGTTTGGCCTCTCTGCCTGGAAGGTCGAGAACTCGGGGGTGTCGGTATCCCCTGAGCGCTCCGGGGCCCCGATGTCTCTCCATTGCTGGCAGGGGAGCTGCATGCACAACAGGGGGGCAGGCAAACACACATCAACCATGTAATTGGTGGTGGAGAGGAGTCAATAGCAAGGGAGCAGCGTGCAGGTGCAGAATAATAGGGTACACAGGTGCAGACAAGGCATCAGATATCCATTGCTAGCAGGGGAGCTTCATGCATGGCAATGGGGATCAATCATGGCAGATTCAGTTACTATAGGAAACACACACCATTGCAAGGCAGATGTGGTAAACAAAAGTTGCGCATACTACCTTAAAATTAAAAAATCACACTCAATGTATGGAGTTGCTGCATCCCAGTACCACCACTGCAAGGGCCCCTTTATTCACTTGTTCAGCAAGTACCCCACACATAGGAGCCAGAGGCACACGTACCGCAACGCAACGGAATGCGACTTTCCCTTGATCAGGCGCATTGCACCTGTGTGTGTATGTGTGTGTGCGTGTGTGTGTGTTATTGAAACTTATGTTTGTACATTGGTGCATGTATCATTTCCATTTACTTGCACGAGCAGGTGGGCATGAAAGCGCGTAGACAGGCATGCAATGTTTGCTTGCAAGCAGTCTTTGCTCTGTATTGCATGTGGTGCTACCCACAAAGTCTCAGCAAAACACGTGCTTACTGCTCGCCACCTCAGCACTAGCCTCACAGTTTAAAGAGGACTTGCAAGTGTGAAAGAACATCCTAGGCATGTCACATACCACAGAACTTATGTGACGCTAATGTGCTTCTGTGACACATGCTTCTGTGACATAAGCATGCATTCACTTGAGCCTACACATGGCAGGCACACCCTTGTATAATGCAGCCCTTTTTGACACATCCCCCTAAAACAGTACAATGCAACATGACAAGCACCCGCACCAGAGGACATGCATGCACGGACATTACTGTGTACATGTATGTGTATGTGTTGCAACATGTAGCATATGCATGTGTAGTGCGTGAAGCGACATGTAGTATGTGAAGCAACTTACCAGAAGGGTTGGTCATCAGATGGGCACTGCCTTCCGGTGGTCACTGTACGCCGGATCTCAGATGTGCTGTGGAGTGGTAGACAGTCATGTGGACAACGTGTGCATGCGTGTGTGTGCGTGTGCACCCATTGCGTATGTAAAGAAAAGACAGGGCAAGCAGTGGATTACAGATACTATTCGACCTGAGCAGAAGTAAGGCAGCAGCTGCGTCTTGCATATGCACAAATAGAAGCAGCTGGCTCTTGCACACAAGCAGGCAAGGTATCATCCAGGCTACAATTAGTATAATGAAAAGAAGGGCATGCTGTTCTGGAGACACTGTTGAGCAGAAGACATTGTGACACAACAAGGGAATAAGCATGATGAACTTTGTAGGCATATTGGAGCAGCAGCAGGGACATGGGCATCTGCAGCAGAGCAGGGGGTGAAGCATGTACTGGTTACACTGCTATTATGGAAACATTGCAGCACAACCACAGGGAGATGAAGGCGAAAGCAGAAGGTCAGGCGGTATGTGCTAAAATCATTGTTATGAAGACGCAAGGAGTCGGTGATAATACATTTGTCTAACTTAGACTGGTAGGCAGGTGAACTAAGAATGAATTTGCTGGGTTGTAGTGCTTGGGAGGATGTTGGCGGGACAAACTAATGAAGGATGTTTTGCTTTGCGACGAGTTTAGCCCAACTCAAAACCATCAGTACAAGAAGAAATGGGGCAAAAGTGGTGGGTATAGTACATGAAGAAGCACGGTCCTGGAGATGGGATGTAGATGCTTTGGTGAGCACTCTAGCCTGGGATAGCACACATGCAGCCATCTATGCAGCAGTGATGGGCCAAACACTAAAGGAAGGATACTCACAGGCCATTGTTCGCAACCGCCACAAACGGAATTTGGTATGTGTCGCCCTCGACAAAACTCGTTTGTCCGTCTGTTGCAGAGTGAGCAACAATGGGGCTGACATCATGAGTAAGGTTACAAGCTTGAGGTGACGCAGAGGGGTGCATAAGCAGTGAGCAGGCTGCTCCTAAGATAGCACACATGCTCACCCAGAGAGTGTGTCCAGATGGATTTGATAACTGAACTACAAATTAAGGTATAGAGTGTATGCAAAAGCGGTTCCTCTTAGTGCACGCGTGTAAGAATTGGATGCATCCTACAGCATCACAGGAGCTGACAAGAAGGAACTGCGCTTAGCCGAAGAAAATGTTATAGCCCAACAGGTACTTGCAGGCAATCAGCTATATTGCAAGCTCATGCACTCATCACGCACGCAGGGCGCAATGTGGAAAGTGCAGACAAACAGCAGCAGCGTTACCTGGAAGATCAAACTTGCAGTAAGAAAGACCAGCCACACTGAATCCGTAGGTATCAAAGGGGCAGTCGCTGGGGCTGGCCAGGCAGTTGGCGGGCATGAGAGGAGACAGGGGGCATGCCCACACCTGTGCGCGTGATTTCGTGTGCATGCAAGTGCGTATGACACTGTGCCAGGTGCAGACACACATCCAAGCCATGCGGTAGGCTTATGCAAGTGTATACACACCATAAATTTGGCTTATGCAAGTGTATACACACCATAAATATGCAGTTTACATAATTCCAATGCCTTGTGAACTTAGACTGATCCATCAAAATCCGGCAACCATATACAGCTGCTCCAAACTTTTCTCACTTTTTGCATGGACTGCGCGATGCACAATTGGCGTGGCTCACTTCAATATGACTCCTTTTTATAACTGCGAGTTCTAAGCATTGCAACCAGTCATTCTCTCAGCCTGCTCAAGCCCACAGCCCAAACCAATATGGCACTTGCAGGGCAATATAAGGCTTGCGTCTTAGCGTTTCAATTGAGAGAGAAACGACTGGATCACATTGTTCCAAAGCACGCAGAGCCAAGGATGAAAGGAGCAACCAAGGCTGCAGCACCAGCAACACAAGGAATCACAAGAATGCTAAGGCCAGCTTCTGTGAACTTTGCTGTGCTCAACGCGCATCAGGAACCGGCACAGCAATGCACCATGCTTCCCACCGTCATACATGCACAAATGAAACCAGCACATGAGCTCACCCTGTCAGGGATGTTGCCTGTCTCGTCTCTGGCATCCGCTCCTGCAGTGATTTGTAAAGGAGAGTGAAATCCCATGTTTGCAGGTGTGCGTCCAAAGGGCACCACCGCGCATTATGAAGGAACAGGGGGCTGTGGTTCAGTGCTGCTGCATGAGTGGCATTCACAGGGCATGTCCTGAACAAGACTGGAAGAGGCTGGTACCCATGCAACAAAGGCAGCTACAAAGACAAGACAAGGAATCAGGGTGTGTATGCTACACCTCCGTTACCCTGGCGCTCAGAAGGGAGTCTGTGGCAGCAAGAAATTGAGCACAAGGGTTGCAGAGGGACAACCACAGCTTTTGTAACCATGGGAGTTTAGGCATAAGGGTCACAAGGGGAGCAACGGTGGAGTTGCCAGTGCTTGTATAAGTACTTGAAATTCAGCTGCCGTGAACAGTGATATGGCTGGGACATCACAAGCTGTAGCATCGTCCATCGAGCACACGGCCTCTGGCCTCTCACCTGGCTCGCATGTTTCTCCCGCGCCCGCCTCGTTACAGCCCTTGTACTCCAGTCCCTCACGCACGATGATGCTTGCACCCGCTCCGCCTGCGCAAGGGCCCCGTGAAAACACACAAAGCGGTAGTGAGCAGCATCACGCGGCAAGGATGCCATGCTTTTGCTGGCTGTGTGTCAATGAGCGGCATGTGCTCAGCAGGGGCCTCAATGAGAGGGGGACGCATCATGTCATGATCTGTAAGGCCACTGCAACACAGTGCACGACTAAGCAGGGTGCAAGGAGTACTCAGCCTATGCCATCACAGCATCCAAAATCTTGCCACATATCACTGCTGCAACAAGGGCAGAAGCCTGGATTTTCTGCTGCAGCTCTAGCGTGTGTATAGCCAGCCACACAATTGCCTGCATGTCGCACCCATTCAGCACAGCACAGTCCTGCAAAGCCCAGCTATTGTGGGTGCCTGTGCTGGAACCACTCCCAACACAGCATGCCCAGCCGGGGAGTCCCACCCCACACCCTGGCCATGCCCAGACCACCCACCTTGCCCCTCCACATCACGCAGACCGATCCAGGGCGGCAGTGCTTGCGCCACAGTTGCAGCAGCGGTGTCTGTGATCTCATCGTTATCGTCAGCAAAGAGCGCGCACTGGTCCTCCCCTGTGCAAGGAAACAGGCAAGGCCGTGTGACAAATAAGAGGGGCAGGCTTGCTTCCGACACAACTTGGGCAGTTTGCTTTTCTGCAACACAGTCAGAAAGGAACAGGCAAAGCCATTGGTGCTATGTGATCGTTAAAAGGGCAGGCTTGGGCCATCAGGCACGACCCAAACGGGCAGCTGTCAAGAGCCAGCCATCGGCCAGGCAAAGCGTACAGCATGTGCGCAGGTCCTTGCCTGAACGGATAAGAGAAACAAGAGAAGTAAGAGCATCAGCTCACGGGCCGACCCTGCTCAATTGCACACAACGCTGGCTCTCTAAGCCCATAGATGGCTTTCCATGCAATCACGAGCTGGCTTTTGACTTACTTGTAATTTCAACACATTTGCAAGCGGGCGTAAGTGGGGCTAGCATGCCGATCTCCATACCTGTGCATCACACACACACACACATACACACACACACCACGCCCTAGCATGCACACACACACCAAGACCCTAGCATGCGCAAATGCCCAGCTGCACATCCTAAGCCTCGATGCATTGCACTCTCCTCTTATGCACAGGCACACCATACCCAGCACACCACTCAACCTGCACACACACACACACACACACCACGCACCCTGCACACACGCACACACACACATGCACACCATACCCAGCACACCACTCAACCTGCACACACACACACACATGCACACACACACATGCACCCCATACCCAGCACACCACTCACCCTGCACACACACACACTCGTCGCAGAGGAACTCTCCGCCGGGGCAGACCTCTTGAACCTTAACGGTCTTTGTCACAGACGAGGTGAAGCCTGCGGTGCTGGTGACCTGTGATTTCGGGGGACAAGCGAGCGGGGTAGGGGAGTGAGCACAGGAATAGTGAACCAGCCTTCAATGCAGGTCGGCACGTGGCCAAAGGTATGGGAAGGGTGTTCCTGAGAAGCATAGTTTAATTTGAGGTGACTGACACCATGGAAGTGACCAAGAAGGAGCATCCTGGGATTAAGTACTCTTTAGAAACCACGGGAGCAACTGTGTGATTGATGTGCTGTAGAGGCTGCAATTGAAAGGTAGGGACAGAGTGCTGTACAAGGCAAGCACTGGCCATGTTAAGATAATGCAGTTAAGGGTTTAGCAAGACAGGACAGTGTGCAGGCCATGTCAAGATTAGGCAGTGCACATGCAGCTAAGCAATTCAGCCGCTTGCTCATAAATTTGTCTGCTGCTGCTTGCACCATGTGATTTTCGTGAGTGTTTGGGTCCCATGTAGGCAGTGCTTCAGCTCAAGCATATGGCAGCACTTCATCAGGCAGCACTTCAGCTTGAGCACATGGCGAAGGCTGTTGAGGCAGTGGAGGCAAAGGTGGGCTGCTGCAGCTGAGCTGTGTGTGCCACCCATATGCGCACACCTCATATCGGAGCAGCCATTCCCCAGGGCTGTTTGTCGTGAAGCCGCAGGCACTCAAGCCCTCAGACAGGTCGACAGGGGCACTGAAGTCTTGCACCTGCATCAGTGCGCAGGGGTTGAAGGCAGGAGATAAGGTTAGCAGGAAAAGGCTTGCGCAAGTAGCCAGCACATTTGTGCACACTTGACAATCACCACAGCTGTCCAACACACCCGTTTCCATTACTGTCACATGCTATGTTGAGGGGGCACTTGTGCTGCACGGCAATGCTAAGCTGCACACCTCAAAGGTGCGGCAAGAAGTGAACTGGCACTGGACTTTCACACGGTTGGAGATATCCAGCACGCGTGTCCCTGTGGACGTTTGGACGGTGTCCGTGGCGGTGGCGCCCCTGCATGCACGAGTGCAGATTGTCAATGGTTTTGATGCTTCACGACAAAGCAGCAGGACCTGACAAGCATACACAGCAGCAGCAGCCCTTTAGATTAAACACGATCCCATAATGCACTGTGAGTTTGGACCCTGTCTGAGGCAAACAAGCACAAGTACACAAATAAACAGGACCTGAGGGCATATGCAATTGCAAGGAGCTACTCACGGCTCGCAGGTTGTGGTTGCCGCGGTCCCATCTTGGGGGCACAGCTGGTACGCGATTCTGGCGTTCAACACCACCGAGGATCCACCCTCTTCGGGAAGTGTGATCACAGGGGGCGTGCGGTTGCTGGTGGTGTCCAGCTCCTCCGAGTCAGTGAATTGGATGCAGTAGCCGGCGGTGGAGCAGTAGCTGCTGGTGCCCTCCTGGTCCTGGCACACCACCTCATCCTGTGTGTGCGTGCGTCAGGCAGACTGGGTTGAACAGCTGCTTTTGGAGTGATGCAAGAGCACTGCAATGCAGTAAGCAAAAGCACACCATCAATCATGCTTGCACAATGCGCTGCGGCTTACCCCTGAGCACACCACCACAATCTCACGGATCAGGGGCGTCGCAAGGTCACGCCACGCCCATGCATCACTCTTGTCCACTGAGTACCGAATGAGCCAGGGCCGGTCAGGGAGGGTGGGCTGGGTCCGGGGAACGCTGACCTGCACAGTGCAAGGTATGTGTGTGTGTGTGTGTGTGTCACTCCCTTACTTTACATGTATAAAGCAGACGTTGCATTGGGGACTTGAAAGCTCAGAATGTGTTGCACCTGCAGAGTGGATGCAGTGAATGCAAGCCTTTTTGAAGGCAAGCCATCCCATCCCATCCCACACCATATTATATGAATCATCTGGCTTATTGTGCTTTATTGAAAGCAAACCGCAGGCCTTGAGCCAGTGAAGACTTATATTTTTCATGCTTCTGGCGCGGCTGGTGTGTAAGGCAAGCAGCTTGGAGCATCTGCACCATAACAAAGTGACCCTGCTCTTTGTAATTGGGCATGCAAGCGCCTGCTCACAGCTCAACAAACACCCCAGCATGGCTCACCTTGTTCTTTGTACTTGGGCATGCAAGCACCTGCTCACAGCTCAACACACAATAGCCCAGCTCACCTTGCTCTTTGTCACTGTCCGGAAGGTGGTTTCTCCCGCCAGGAAGAGGTGGGAGGTGATCTATGGTCACAAGCAGGGCAATAGGTAAGGACACATTGTAAGTGGATGCATGTGGACGCAACAGCCTCATGCTCTTACCCTTACAGCTAGAATGTAAGGTTACAGCCTGAGAGTGTGCTTGGAAGCAGCAGCTCTAAAACATGGCCTGACTGCGCACGGGGCAGAAAAGCATGAAAGCAAGCAAGCTGCAGCAGACACTGAAGCAGAGACATGAAGTCAACATGTCACCAAACAACTTGCTATCTTTGGCACACTGTTCAAGACAGCGAGACACTAATTTGAACAAGGCCAAGGCATCAGCTTCAATGCAAAGGGTGGAACATGGATGGTCAAGCTCACATAATCCAAGATGCAAGCAACACCAGCAATGGGCTGTGCTCTTCTATTGTTGCAACACAATCAAATTCACCCATGCTCTTGATCAAAACCTCACACCACAGCCAAGCATTACACTTGCTGACACCCAAAACATGTGTGCATGCACTATCATCGATGACCACATCCCCCTGCAGGCTCTCCTGCACTCATCTCCCAAACCCATACCCACCTGCAGGCCATCCTGCACGTCATCCACTGTGGCTGCGCCTGGATCCTGGAAAGCGTCCAGACCCACCCCTATGACTGTGCGCTGCCCTGTTAACACCGAGCTGGAGTCCAGCAGCGGGTCAGGCCGCGCAACTGCCTCCTCACTGATAACCCCATCAGGCAAGACGATGCTCAGCATGGGTGCCGAGGTGTATGGCACAGGTGGGGGCGGGGGGCTTGCTGCAGGCAGATGTGTGCGGGGGCATGGGCAATTATTTGGATCCAATCCGGATTCAATGCAAAGGGAGCGGACTAAGTAGATGAGAGGCCTAAACAGGCAAAGACGGGCACAAGCAATGGGACTTTATAACGGGAGGACTCTGCAGGAAGTCCAGAGCCTGAACATGGTAGTGGCTCAGGCTTAAGTTGCAGAGAAGGCTTCAATTGCTTCGACAAATGCATGAATTAAGGTCAGCTGCACGCATGTCAGCGCAACAATTTAACTCAGCAAATCACCACATCATGCAGAGTCAAGTGTTCTGTGCTATCCTGACTTGCCAAGCTTCCACAGGCTGGTTATCATGCCACATGTTTTGATCGTGCAAAGCAAGCAAGCCACTGCTTGCTACTGGGACCGGTAGAACATTAGGGGCCTCAGATTGCAATTGGAAAGGTGCCCCGACAGGAAGGCAGTGCACTTCACTTCATTGTGCACACAATGGCACCAAGGCACGCAGCAGCAAGGCATGAACAATTTAATGATATAATTTAGATAGAGCACCTACACAAGTACAAACTTACGTGGAGGAGGCGGCGGTGGACGAGGTGCGCCAGCAACAAAGGGAGGAGGAGAAGGAGATGGGGATGGTGGGGGAGGAGGTGGGGAAGGAGGAGGGGGACCTGCCAGATAAGCACAAGATACACCAGTTTGGACAAGGTGGCGCCACACTTGCTGAAGCACACATGTGGGGTTCTGGTGTTGGCTGTACTGCACAGCTATTTCAATAAGTACAGCCTTCAGGTAGTACTTGCCTCAACATAGTAAGGCGACCAATGCAGGTGCTGCTTGATCAGGGCATTGTACCAGAATGCATACTGCATACAAAGAAAA
>Ga0306899_1001111_pt1 | contig 11154 bp, 10 predicted proteins | sample AntRauMFilla3764_FD_190407 | JGI IMG/M metagenome (GOLD analysis project Ga0306899, IMG submission 190407) | Saline lake microbial communities from Rauer Islands, Antarctica - Metagenome Filla 3 #764 (v2) (version 2) | ecosystem: Environmental > Aquatic > Non-marine Saline and Alkaline > Saline ... | reverse complement strand
GTGTGCCACACTAGCAGTGCAAAAGAATCCAGCTGAGCTGGAGACCGCTTATAGGCCCTTATTAACGCTTATAGAAAAACTGAATAAGGAGCCGCTTGTTTCATTTGGGGATGTATTCTTTCAGGATAAAACGCTCCCACTCTAGCTTTTCGGGTTCATCTATTACACAGGGTATTTAAAGTTCCTTGTGCGTCTGAGGCCCGAAAGAGCGTCGCCCTGATTCAAGCCATTTATGAATCCGCACAAAATGGCGGAAAGCTGGTTCAGCTTTAATCAGAACTAATGCCCCGGGCAGCATCCCATGTTGGGCATTTCAATCTTCGCGCTGGGCGTGGTATCGGCTTTCAAGTCGCCACATGTAAACTGGATTCCGGCGAGGTAGTGCTTCAGTAGCATGGGATTCCAGTAGATGTGGTGGTTATGGCCCAAGCTAGTGTAAAACACCCGGCCCTTGCCCACCTGCTGAACCCAGGCGACGGCGTAGTCGTTGTCCTCGCGTTTTTTGCCCTTCACCTCGGCACTACGCTCGGGATCAAGATGCAGGAGAATGCGCAGTCGCTCACGTGAATAGGGCTCCGGTTTAAACTGGTAAATTTCTTCGATCAACTCGAAGTCTTTGGTGTCGCCAAAGACCGGCTTGTTTGTGGCATGCTCGGGATCTTCCACCACGATGGTCACCTTACTATTTGCTCCCCAGGGATGCCCCCAGAAGTAGCCCCCGATCGTCTTCCCATACGCTTCGTGGTTGTAGCAACTGTCGGTCGCGGCATGAATCCCCATCAATCCACCACCTTGCTCAACATAGTGAACCAGATTATCCATCAAGCGATCCTGGCGACCTTGTAGCCAAGCCCAGTCCTCTTCGGAGTAATCGCTTTTCTTGCGATTGTTGGGCATGAAGAAGTCTTGGGTGGTATTCAACAAGACAACCGTGTCAAAGCCTGCCAGAGCCTCCGGTTCAAAGTTTGCCGGATCATCGCTGATGACTGCTTCGTAGGCGCCGGACGACAAACCCATCTTCTCAAGGGTGAAATTCCCCGTGGGAATGGACTTATGCCGGAAACCCGAGGTCGCACTGACGACTAAAATTCGCCGTTGGGACTTCGGCTCGACGATAGGACCAGTGGGTAGAGCCGCCTCAATCTTCGCCATAAACTCCTCGGAGACCGGCTTGTCACTAAAGCTTGGGATGAAATTGACCGCAGCTTGCAGGCTGACTGCGGCGAGGAGAAACAGGGGGGCTATAATTTTCACAGGAGGAGACAATTACCGGTTAACGGGCCGCAGCCCTATTGTTTCGACTTATCAAAGGCGGCGTCAAAAGCAACATCGCTGGGAGAGAAGTCTAGGGCACGCGTAAATGCACAGGCCTCAGCACCTCCAGCCAAGCGATCCATCCGGCCATCCTCCCATTCGATCGAGAGCGGGCCGTGGTAGCCGATGTCATTGAGCGCGACAATGACCTCTTCGAAATTGACATCGCCACGACCCGGAGAACGGAAGTCCCAATAACGGCGGTAATCACCAAAATCGGTATGTCCGCCAAAGACACCCACATCGCCGTTGGAGTGCCCCCACCAAGCGTCTTTGACGTGGGCATGGAAGATACGATCGCGGAACTCGTAGATGAACTTAATGTAATCGACCCCTTGGTAGCCGAGGTGGCTCGGGTCGTAGTTAAAGCCAAAGCGTTTGTGCCCGCCAATCGCTTCAAGGGCACGCGCGGCACTGGCGATATCGAAGGCGATTTCAGTGGGGTGGACCTCCAGGCCGTAGTAAACATCTTCAGCCTCAAAAGCATCCATAATCGGCTTCCAGCGCTTGGCAAAATCCTCGAAGCCCGCCTCGATTTGACCAGGAACCACCGGCGGAAACGAATAGAGCAGATGCCAGATGGAGGAACCGGTGAAACCGTTGACCACGACACGTTCCGGGGCACCGCCCGGCTTGGCATCGAAAAACTTGCGGGCCGCTTTTCCAGTATCGATTATTTCCTGGGCCGCTCGCTGGCGAACCCCTTCGGGGTCGCCGTCGCCCCAAACTTCCGGGCTCAAAATAGCTTTGTGGCGCTCGTCGATCCGGTCACATACCGCCTGGCTCACGAGGTGGTTCGAGATTGAAAAGCAGCTCAGTCCGTTCGCTTCCAGTAGTTCCCACTTTTTCGCGATGTAGTCCGGTTCGTTCAGTGCCTTTTGCACATCGAAATGGTCACCCCAACAGGCGAGTTCGAGGCCGTCGTAGCCCATTTCCTTAGCCTTAGGTGCCAATTCGGCAATTGGGAGGTCGGCCCATTGGCCGGTGAAGAGTGTAACGTGTCTTGACATAGTTTTATCGATTTTGGGGTTTATAGGGTTGATCAGCGCTTTTTCCAGTCCTGCTCCTTGCAGATCCGGTCGACAACGGCTAGCGCTTCATGCTTATCTCCGATAAAGTGGTATTTATTCAGATACTGGAGTGCCCGGTCGAGCTCTAGCATCTTATTACGGTAAGAGCCGACTTGATCGGCTGGTGCTGCGGCAAACTCATCCAGATAAGCTCGGAGCAATTGTTCGGCCTCGGCACGCGCCCGAGCATTTTCGTGATAGACAAGTGACTCGAAGAGACGAAGCGACCTGTCGATCCCGCTCATACGCTGCGCATCGGAGCGGATGCTTTCCGCGATCTCAGCGCGCTTGTCCATGGTCGCCTCAATAGACAAGCGGCCATCGGTTCCGCCATCAGGGGCACGCGGACGAAGCGGACGAACCCATATATTTCTGAAGCGGACGGGGTCACCATGGTCTTGCAGTCGCAGGCTACCCTTTTCAGGGAAGACCCGGTCCAAGGCTTGGCGCTTCTTGTAGCCACCACCACCCTCAAGCGGCGTGCTATCCTGAATGACGACCCCATTGAGCAGGACAGTGAGCCGACCGCTATCGAGCACCTGCCCATCACGAACGATCGGACGGCGAAAGATGATGTCGTAGCTCTGCCATTCGCCGGAGGGCCGGAGGGCATTGGCTGCCGGCGGCATCACTCCATAAACCGAACCGGCACTACCGTCCGGGTAAGTTGGATTGCGATAGTTGTCCAGCACCTGAACTTCCACCATCCCATTCAAAAAGAAAACGCCACTGTTCCCACGGCCCTGCCCGCTACCGTTGGCTTCAACAGGTGACGCCCATTCGATGTGGAGCTGACAATCACCAAACTCTTGCTTGGTCGCGAGCGTTCCGGCACCGCGAACAGATTGCATGACACCATCTTTAAATAACCAATCCTGCTTCCTTTTGTCATCGGGCCTAAGGTGATCCCAATTTTCGATACTCGCCTCCGTGCCGTCGAAGAGAACAACGGCGTCCGAGGGGGGATTACCATAATTGGCACCTGGCTTCACCATCGGGGGCTGGGGACGATTACTATCATGGACGGCCCACGGATGATGCGCATCGGGGGGATCGCCAAAGAAACGCTCCGCTTGGAGGTTGGTAAAGCCCGCAACAAATGCCAGGGCGATCAAATATCTTTTAAGACTATTCATGTTTTTGGGACTTTCTATATAAAGAACTCGGGTAGGACTATTTCAGCAATTTGACGGCTACTTCGTTTTTACTACGCACGGCCACATCGTAGGCGGTATCACCCTCTGTGGCTTGGACACTCGGATCGATGCCTTGAGCCAATAAAAATTGGATCAACTCAGCACCCGCACTCGCAGCCGCTTCATGTAGCGGGGTGCCCCCCCGCTCACTGAGGACTTTGAGGTCGGCCCCGCCGGAAACCAGAACTTTAGTGACCGCCAACCGGTTTTTTGCCGCTGCATTATGCAGAGGGGTCCAACCGGCTTTGTCCCATTCGTTCGGCTTTGCGCCAGCCTTCAGCAAGGCAGCCGTAACCTCGGGCAAATTCCGATCCACACAAAGGTGGAGGGGAGTCCGCTGTGAGGGATCGGCCACATTTACATCTGCTCCGGCATCAATAAGGACGAGCGCGATCTCGCCTTTCTTCCGCAGGATGGCCTGATGCAGCGGGGTCAGCTTGGGATGCTCACCCCGCATGGCACGTTCCGGATAAGTCTCTAGCTGGAGTTGCACATCCTGCAAGTCCCCCTGGGCGATGGCTTCATCAATCGTGCCGTAAGCGGGCTCGTTAGTCGGGCCACAGGCCGTGCCAGCGAGAACACCCACGAACAGCAGGTAGCGAAGAATGCACTGGGAAATCTTCATCCGCTGACTTTCTGCCCGAGATCGACCTTAGTCCAATCGTTGTTGTTTTTATGAGAGGTAACTGCGGCATCAATGAAGGCTAGCCCCATGCGCCCGTCCTCGACATTAGCATAACGGCTACCATCACATTTCCAAGGCTCGCCTGCCTGACATGCCCGAACGTCCTTTTCAAACTCGCGGTGGAGCCGTGCATAGGCGTCGTGGAAGGCCTCAACGTGTCCGAACGGAATCGTGGGCTCATCGAGCAGCCATTGCGGCACATCTCCGAGGAAGCCGTCGTTCGCCTCGACACAAGCTCGGTAATAGGTGCGGTCCGGCTGACCCGGCAGGCAAATTGTGACGGCTTCGGCATCTTCCTGACGCCATTTGAGCGTGCCCTTTGTGCCGATGATAACGATTCCAAGGTCATTCTTTGACCCGTGGGAGATTTGGGAAGCACGCACCAGACAGCGGCCGCCGTTGGAGAGTTTACCGTAAACCGTGAAGTGATCGTCAATCGGGCGGCCCGGCACCATGCACTCACAGTGCGCCGAGACTTCAGTTACTTCCAGACCGGTGACAAAGCGCAGCTGCTCCAGAGCATGACTGCCGATATCTCCGCCCGCACCTGAGGCACCAGCCTGCTTGGGGTCGGTCCGCCAGGAAGCTTGCTGTTGGCCAGTATCCTCCAACTTGTCGGCCAGCCAGCCCTGCATGTAGTAGCTATCCGCCCAGCGAATTTCGCCAAGGAGCCCGCTCTGCACGATAAAGCGACTAAACCAACTCGTCCAGTGACCGATATAAGTGTAGGCCACTGCGAAAGGGATGTTCTTCTCTTTGGCTTTGGCAACGAGCTTGTCGGCCTCTTCTAAGTTAAGCGTAAGCGGCTTTTCACAAATGACAGGAATACCTGCCTCAAGCGCCTTATAAGATGGATCGAAGTGGACGAAGTTCGGCGTCACTACCAAAATGTAGTCGAGACGCTCCTCCGGCGGCAGATCCTTTTGAGCAGCGATCATTTGATCGTAGCTTTCGTATCCTTTTACCGGATAGGGCCAGTTCTCCGCCTCGTCCATCGCGACCTTGGGGTCGGGATGCAGGGCGACGGAGTGAACCTTGCGGGTTCCGTCGAAGTGAATTGCTTTTTGGTGGGGGTTGGCGATGAAAGCGCCGCCGCCGCCACCGATCATGCCGACTTTGAGTGGTTGTTTGGATGCCATAATAATTTTGTTTTTTGAGTTAAGATTCTATTACTGGGCCGCCCCTTCGAGGACCTTGGGCTTGTAGCCGCCCTTGCTTTTGAAGTAAACAATTAATCCGATGTAGCAGATTAACATGAAGGCGGGGAACATCGTCATCTTGGCCAACGCACCCTGAGTTTCACGCTCTTTGATGGTGGTTACATTCGCTTGCGACTCCTCGGACAGCTTGTAAACGGCGGTATTATCCAGCGCAGTGTAGGTCCCAAGAACGTATTCATTCTCCACCGTGACTGCTTCATAGATCTCGGGAAATTCTTCCTTGATCCCGGCCGTGACTGAACTTTCCTGCAACAGCCCGATGAATGGCCCGCCCAGAATCCCGACACTCAGCATACCGATGCCGGCAATGGCATTGAGGGTCAACGCACCACCTTTCGGTGTCTGCTCAGCAACTACGCCCAGCATGGTGGGCCAGAAGTAAGACTTGGCGATGCCGTAAACGGTCGCGGAGATAAAGATAAAGAAGACGGCCTGAGCGAACGAAAGCAGATAAAGTCCGACAATCGCCAAAGCCGAGCAACTGGCGAGCAAGCCGAGCGGGCCAAAGAACTTGATGACAGGCCCCGCATTGAACCGAAGAACCATCATAATCGCAGAGGTGTAAACTAGCACCCAGGTTGCGTTCGCACCGATGGCATGCATGGGTTTTTCCATCAAGGCTGAGATCCAGCCGTCGGTGCCAAGTTCCGTAATCGCGAGCGGTAACATGATGATCACTAGCGCAATTAACAATGGACTGCCGAGCGAGCGGCAATAAGCACCATAAGCGATGACAGAGATCGCAACGAGTCCCCAGGCGAGCATATGCGACCAGCCAAAGACCGCGCCAAGCTGCGAGAAGATCAGAGAGAAGGCAATAATGGCACCGACGATACCGAATTCCGCTAACATGTCGCGGTAGCTGGAACCGGCCGCAACCCGCTCGTTGACCGGAAATTTCGCCTTAGCCAGCATGACCAGGTAAATGACTGCCGGAATAAACAGCGCCCAGATCAAAATACGCCAGTCATCAGCCACCATACCACTGAGTCCGATGGCCAAGACCCCACCGAACACGAGACCGGCCGGCCAGCCGGCGTGTAGTATGTTGAGCCACTTGGACTTCTCATCCTTAAACAACGTCGCCACCACCGGGTTGATAAAGGCCTCTACCGTGCCATTGCCCAACCCTAGGATGACGGAACCCCAGTAAAGGAAACCATAAGCCTTAGCCTGCGCCGCCGCCAGATCAGAGACATCGCCATTGACGATCGAATAAGCCGCCATCGCCATGCCGGCAAACGCGGCATAGCAGACAAAACTAAAATACATGGCGAACTTATAGCCCACCCGGTCGATGATCAGGCTAAAAAGAATGATACTGATGGCAAAGGGCCAGATGCCGGCACCGAAGAGTTCACCACTCTTGACTTTATCCAAGCCAAATTCAGTCGGCCATAGACTGCCGTCGTTAATTAAAAACACCCGAATAATGAAGGCCATCGAGGTGGTGATCAGGGCGATAAAAGAGCCCCAGAATACTAATTTGTCGTTTTTGCTATGTTCCATGGATTGTTGGTTGAGGTAATTAAGAATGAGCGAAAGCAGGGACTGGCATATTTCTTCGACGGGATCGAATTTCTAAACTCTGAAGCGAATCGCTACTGAAGCGTCGGCGATAGCGCAATGGTGTAATTTTTAATTCGATCCGAAAAGCCCGCGTCATGTTGGTCTGATCATTGAACCCACATTGCACCGCAATGTCCGACAAACCCTCGTCCGTCTCACGCAATAACTTGCAGGCCGCGTTGAGACGTGTTTTGCGCAGATACATCAGAGGTGTCAGGCCAAAGGTCTTGCGAAACAGACGCTCCTGTGAACTCACGGAAATACCAGCCACTCGGGCCATGCCCGCCACAGATATTTTTTCCCGGTAGCGCGCGCGCACATGATCAACAATCCGGTGCATTTCAGGGTGCTCCGCATAGACCGCATCCGAATCGCAAATTATCCTGGAGACTCCGGCCATGCCCACGACCTCGCCTTCGACATTCCTCAGCGGAATTTTCGACGTGCACAACCAGTCCAAAGAGCCATCCGCAGAGGGCACCAGCTCGACCTGATTGAAAATCGACGCGCCCGTAGCCATCACCTCCTGGTCATCACGATAAAACGCATCCGCCAGGAAATCCGGGCTGTAATCGTAATCGGTTTTGCCGATCATGGCATCCACCTGCGCTTCACCTAGGGTCCGAGCAAAGCTGCGACTCCCCCCCATAAATCGGCTCTTTCGATCCTTTACAAAAAAGTAGGTGCCAGGCACACTTTCAAATAGTTCTTCCATCAAAGAATCAGGTGACAAGGAATTAAGGAATGCTTTGCGAACATCCATCTTACTTTTAATGTCATACCTTAGAGGCTCCATTGTATTATGCCTTCTAATAGAGACGCCTTTGACGATATTTGACAAGAATAAAACTTAAAGCAAGGCAGATTAAACTTATTCAACTCAGAAAATCCAGTATTAGAAATAGTTTAAGCATCTAATATTTAAACACTTACACACTATATCTAGGCAAATACAGCACATAATTATTATACATTTCCCTCTCTGATCTCATTATTTTGTTTGCATCGCAAGCAGGATTATTGTCAAATTCACCCCTCACGCTCATACATTAACACACTCCCAGTCATGGCAAACGATACACAAGATCAAGATCTCGGATTCACTCTAGGCATGCTCACGCTGCGCATTTGGCTCGCCTTTCGCGCTATTCAAACAGGCATTGAAAAATTTGCTGGAACCGGGAGCACTGCAAAAGCAGTTCAAATTGACGGCGCAGCCAACGACTATGGATTGACCGAAGCGGCCAGCTACAAGGTCTATGCCTTTTCCAATTACCAAGGTGTGCCCGGACCGCTCTACGACAAGTTTGCCGGAGAACCATTGATTCCGACCTGGGGCCTCAATCTTTACAACGTCATCCTCGGCCCAGCCCTCCTCATCCTCGGATTCGCTCTACTGATCGGCCTAGCGACGCGCTACACCCTTTTTGCCATGGGCCTACTTTACACCAGTTTAACCTTCGGCCTCATACTGATCAAACAAGACGCAGGAATCGCCTGGCTAGGCACCCACATTATTATGATTGTGGCCGCCCTCGCTTTGGCGAAATATAATCGCTTCGTCGTGTTGAAAAAATGGTAGTTTGGCCTCAAACTTAATATGCTATGAATACTGAGGCCATTTCCACACTATCGCGTCGCGATTTCATCACCAGAGGCACCGCGGGCGCTGGCATGCTGCTCGGTGCCCCTTCCATCCTAAAAGCCAGCACGGCCGCTGCTCCCTCCGACGAGATCCGGGTCGGATTTATCGGATGCGGCAAGCAGCACGAAGTGCTGTTCAATGCCATGGTCAATCTCCCCGGCATCCGCTATGTTGCCGCCTGCGACATTATGGGCGAACGCCTGAAGGCCACTCTTGGCCGTGTTCGCTCACGATTCGACTACATGCCTAACCACTACACCGACGCGGAAGAGATGCTTGACAAGGAGCAGGGCAACATGGACGCCGTCTTCATCGCAACGCCGGACTTTTGGCACGCCCCACACACCATCATGGCGCTCGATGCCGGCTACGATGTGTATTGCGAAAAAATGATGTCTCACGACATCAATGAGGCCCGCAAGATGGTCGCTGCGATGGACCGCTCCGGCAAGCTCTGCCAAATCGGCCACCAGCGCCGCAGTAACCCACGCTACCGCTACGTGCTCAATGAGTTGATGCATAAGCACGACATTTTCGGGCGGATCATTAACATGAATGGCCAGTGGAACCGTGCGCTGTCCTCCTCACAGGATATCGCTTACGGTAAGCCAGACAATCTGCCCGATGCAGAAACGCTTCTGCGCTACGGGTTCGATACAGGTGCGGACAAGAAGCTTTCTCTGGAAGAATTACGCCACCGCTTCTTGAACTGGCGTTTCTACACCGCCCTCTCCGGCGGGCCGATTTCCGACCTCGGCGCTCACCAAATCGACATTTTCAACTGGTTTATGGGCGTGCCGCCGAAATCGGTCATGGCATCCGGAGGGCGCAGTTACTTCAAGGATCGTGAACATTTCGACAACGTGATGTGTATTTTTGATTTCGATACACCTAAGGGTAACGCGCGAGCTTTTTACCAAGTGCTGACCACCACCAGTGCAGGCGGCGGCTACTACGAGACTTTCATGGGCACAGAAGGGACGCTCGAGATTTCTGAGCGAGAAGCCTACACCAACCTCTACAAAGAGTCCGGTGCCAATAACGGCCCTCTCTGGGACGAGATGGTGGGCCGTGGCTTCCTAAAGAAGGAAGCCGTAGGACAAGCCGCTGGCGGTAGCGATGCCATTGCCTCCTACGAATCGGCTCCACCCGACAAATATGCCTTGCCCGGCGGCCTCGACAAGCCACCGCACCAGCCACACATTGAAAACTTCTTGAACACAATGCGCGGAAAAGAAAAATTAACTTGCGATGCGCGCCACGCGCTGGAATCTGAAGCTCCGATCTACTGGGTCAACCCAGCCGCGAACAGCCGTCAAATTATTGAATTCACCGACGAACACTTACATACCTAAATAAATTATGAAACAAATCCTACTACTTACTCTTTCTGCAAGCGCCCTACTTTTGGCTGCCTGCGGTGATAAAGGTGGCGCTTCCGACGAGGCGTCCACTTCCAACGCGGCATCTGCCTCATCTGCCTCATCTGGTGGCAGCATGGCGCTCACTACGGAAATCCCGCCCGAACTCATCGAGGGCACCCCGCAACCGATCAAGGTGCCAAATTTGGAGCAAGCGCCGAAAAGCGCTCCCGTTCTCATGGTCCCAGAAGGCACTACCCTCCTTTCTGCGGGTAAGCCTATCACCGGCTCCGACGACTTTCCTATCATTGGCGAGCTCGCTTACATCACTGACGGCGACAAAGAAGCCGGTGAAGGTTACTTCGTCGAACTTATGGATGGTTTGCAGTGGGTCCAAATCGATTTGGGTGCCCCAGCTGAATTGAGCGCAATCTGGCTTTGGCACTACCACTCACAAGCACGCGCTTACCATGACGTGATCGTGCAGGTTTCCAACGATCCAAAATTCGAGAGCGGTGTCACGACTCTGTTCAACAATGACTACGACAATTCTGCCGAAATCGGTAAAGGCTCTGATAAGCCCTATGTAGAAACCCGATTCGGCAAGCTCGTAGATGCTAAGGGCGAGCAAGCCCAATACGTGCGCCTCTACAGCAACGGCAATACGGCAAACGACATGAACCACTACATCGAAGTAGAGGTTTACGGCATTGCCGAATAGTAAACGCTTAAGCTGATTTTCAAAAAGCCCGCTGATTTCAGCGGGCTTTTTTATTGGCCAATGGGTTCTTTCCTTAACCACTGATGGACAGATCCGGTAGCTGCCTGTCGTGCCAAGCTTTGATCCCTGTCCTGATTCTGTAGCGATGCGACGCCAGTCGCGTCTCCGCACCGGACATGAGCTTCGCAACCCTACCTGATTCTGTAGCGATGCGACGCCAGTCGCGTCTCCGCACCGGACATGAGCTTCGCAACCTGCCTGATTCTGTAGCGATGCGACGCCAGTCGCGTCTCCGCACCGGACATGAGCTTCGCAACCTGCCTGATTCTGTAGCGATGCGACGCCAGTCGCGTCTCCGCGCCGGAACTGACAT
>Ga0306899_1001102_pt1 | contig 11216 bp, 10 predicted proteins | sample AntRauMFilla3764_FD_190407 | JGI IMG/M metagenome (GOLD analysis project Ga0306899, IMG submission 190407) | Saline lake microbial communities from Rauer Islands, Antarctica - Metagenome Filla 3 #764 (v2) (version 2) | ecosystem: Environmental > Aquatic > Non-marine Saline and Alkaline > Saline ... | reverse complement strand
GAGCCGCCGAAGATCGTGAATTGACTTGCCGTACGTACCGTCTTGGGTGAGGTAGTTGAGGAGTTCCTTGTAACCGAACCCGCTTTTGGTGTCGATGGTACCGTCCTCGATCCCGTCTTCGATGTTGGACAGGAGTTTCCCATGCGGTTCATCCCAGTCGGGCTCGCCCCCGAGGGCCAGTAGCATGAGAATCGAGTGGCGGATATTCGATCCACCGCGAGGTGCGAGGATCGATTTGCCAGCGAGCGTTGGATGAGCCCAGACATAGTGGTCTTCGGTCGCAAACTGCTGCTTGTGGGCCTCGATGGCGTTTTCCGCCGCCTCGCCAGCAACACGCTCCTTGAGTTGGGCATACAGCGTCTCGATCGTTGTCCGTTGCTCACGCCGGAGCTCTTTGGACAGGAGGCTATCGATTTGGTCTTCGGTCGCTGTGGACGCATCAAGTTCCGCGCTGAGGAGGGCCTCTAGCTGTACGATGAACGTCCAGACTCGTGTTGTCGGGACGGACACTATTGACAGCACTTTGTGTTGCTTGAGTGGCTGTGCCAACTGCACAGTATCGAGTGCAGCTTCCGTATCGACGCTGTCGTCTACCAATACCACGACAGGATGTGTCGGATCCGGCGAGAGCTGTTCGAGTTGGACTGCGAGTGACGCTTCCGTCGGACAGGCATACACCGTCGATGGAGCGTCTACCGACAGTTCGATGCCGCCTTTCACCTCGGAATCCCACTCTTCGAGTAGCGTTTCAGTCTGTTGTCCCGTGAGTCGAGAGGGGTCGGTCGCCAGCGGCGGGTAGGTCTGTTCGAGCAGCGACGGGCGCAGAGTCCACGTTTTACCAGCAGACGCACCGACAGGGGCGATCGCTGTGTCGTATCGCTGTTTGAACCCTGCTTTCGTATCTTCCAGTGCGTCAAACGCTATGCCACGCGCGTCTCGCTCGGCTTCGAAGGCCAAGAGGATATCCTGAGCAAGCGATAAGAACGCCCGTCCCTCTGATCGGTCATCCTGAGGACTCGTCAGCCAGCCCGTCGGAACAGCTGTGTCGGTATCGGACGGCCCGATCGAGGGGCCGACTGCGATACCGTCGACGACCCGTTTGATACTCTCGCGTACGAGTTGCCTGGCTTCAAGCGTGGCGTCGGCATCCGGGTCTTCCGTACTGAAGGCATCCGTATTACAGACGATCGACTCGATTTTTTCGACGATCACGTCTGCTGGATACCAATTGTCGCTCTCGACGAGCCAGTCGGAGTCACCACCGTCGTCGAACGCTACCGACGCCGCAGCTGCTTGAGGATCATCGACGTCAGTGTGTTCCCACACCCGACGAACGGTTCGGAACTCGGCAGACTTCTCGTCGGCGAGACCAGCGAGCCATCGGGAGAGGCCCTCCTGGTCTTCGAACGAGATCTGGTTTCGCGCTGCGTCTGTCACGACCTGATGGACGTGTGCGGCACGCCCACGAGTGAGCCAAAAGACAACGCGATCCAAGGCAGGATCTAGGCCACGCTCTTCGAGGAGTGCGCGAATGTGGCTAATGGTGACCGGTGGAATCGAGACCGGGTCTGTCCGCTTCATATCGGCAAACCCGACGAACTGCATCGCCGAGATCTGTCCCATAGAAAGTACCGGGAACAGGCTCCACTTGTCGAGGAGGACCCGTAACGGATTGCCGTCATCGACCCCAGTCGCGTTCAAGAACTCCGTGTATTTCTGCTCGACTTCGTCAATGAGGAGCACAACGCGGTCCGTTGTCGTTGCTGATATTCCCTCATGCCACGTTTTGAGTGTCCCCATTCTATCGTTGGGGAGCCAGTCGACTTCCTCTATGTCGCCTGCGACAAGTGAGGCCACCTGTGATTGGGCTTGCTGGTCGACCCAGTCACCGAAGGATTGCCCGTCTACGTCCTCAAACTGTGCTAAGAGGGTACTCGCCTCGACATAGAGTGCGGGGACACCCTGGTCCCATGCATAACAGAACATGTGGTACTGGAGTGCGGTTTTGCCGGACCTGAGGGGCCCCCGGATTGATGGCGGCGTCGGGTTCCCATCGCGTGCTATCTCGTCGACTGCTCTTTCGACTGTCTCTCGTGCACGTTGGTGTGCGTCCGATATGTCCTCAAACTGTTTCGACAGGGTCGGCTCTTGACCAAGTTCTACAGGCGGTTCGTCATGGCCGTTCTCAGTCATGGAAATCACCCATATCAGTCGGACAGTGTGTGCTCTCTGCTAGTCGTTCCTCATTGCGAGGTGGTGCATTTGGATGCATTGGTTATGTTCCTACATGCGAAGTCATCAACCGGTGACAACTCGCAGTGACTCAAACAAATGGGAGATAGGTAATAAATGTTCTGCAGGTGTGACAAATTATGCCATGGATATGTTGCAACCAACCCTAAAATATCAACGCTGGTCTGTTGAGTCTGTGACCAAACTGAACTGAGAGCAATTCTATGTCGACGACCGCCAATTGTCACACAATATGTGCCAAAATCTGTGTCGACAGCGCAGATTCTCTGGGGTGTTTTCTGGACTCTCGCGTCATCACACAATATGTGCTATCTTTTTCTAATGACATAGTAGCACACTTGATGTGCCTTTAAATACTCCGAGTAAGATCAGTTTACGGTGCATGGCTCTCCTATCATGGCAACACTCATTCGTGAGTCGACCGTGATCGACTCGTCGACGTCCGAGTGATTGTCGATGTTGAAGCAGACGTGCTCTCGGAAGGCCACAAGATCGCCTACGAGAATCGGCCACGGTAGGTGGTGGTCGACGATCCGCTGGAGGGACTCTGTGATCAGTCGACGGTGCATAATATTCGTCACCAAGGGTCGACATCGCCGAAATAAGCAGATGGTTCGAGACACAGTATGGCCTCAGATGGTATGCCCTGTAACCTTGCTTCCTGGAGCCACCCGGTCGCAACAACCCGGACCGCACAGCCACGGGCGAGTTCGCTGATGTATTCGAGCAGTCGACTGCGCGCTCGGGCGTCGGCGGTCGTAAGATGCGATCCTGCAGGGGACTGTCGATGTCGAAGAGTTCGGCATGGAGATCGGAAGCGGTCGTGACCCCCGGAATGTGGATGTCGGCGTGGGTCTGGGGTTGCGTTATGGATGTGAGGTCGCCGGTGTCTTCTTGGGCAGTATGGAGCACTCGCCCAGCGTCTGTCTTGGGCAGTGTATGGTCGCTGGCTGGCTCTACCGTGGTGGGCTCTCGGTCGGTCCCGTAGTACGCTGCAAACGGGTCGTCTGCGTCGACAACGTCCCCAAGCACCGCTTCAGCGGGCGCTGCGAAGCGGTCGCGATAGGCCTCAAGATGATCCTCAATTTGTGGTTGGAAGCGCTGTTGGTAGGCCTCCAGCGAACAGTCGACCAACTCGGCGAAGCGGTCCCGATAGGGAGTTGTCTCGATCTCTTCGACGAAGGCCGCATCGAAGCGCTGGAAATACTCGTCGACACGCTCGCGCTGGTCCCAGTAGGGGCCTTCTCTCTCGTAGGCCTGTAGTTCCCCCGCACGATCCGCAAGGAGCCGTGCACGTAGTTCACTGGCCTCTGCGTGGTCTTCTCGTTCGGCGAGTGGGCGCAGCCGTTTCGTTTGGTGGGTGTGGCCACATTGTCGACACTGGGCAGTCTGGCGTCCTGCAGGTCTTCGAGGATCCACAGGCACTCACAGTGGCGACGGCCGACGACGGCGTAGGTCGACTTCTGGGTGGCCATTAGAGAGGCCTCCCACCGACGTGGGGTTGGCTGGCCGCTGGCCCAGCGGCCCCACACGAATCCCGGGTGGACATGGCTGGCTACCCGATCTCCGACCACTCGTCGTCGTGGGCAGCCTGGATGCCCGCGCCGGTGATGCTGTAGGCTTCGACCTCAAACCCATTGCGTGGGATTTCTTGGGCCTCGAACCACTCGGGGTAGTTCTCGACGGCGACTTCCACGATCCGGGGCGGCACGTCGACGGCTGCGGCGACCTGGCGTTTGGATTCGATATCGTCGAGTTTGATGAGATAGTCACGAATGTCGCGGGCCGCGCCACGAGCCCAACAGGCCCTGACATGTGGATCGGAGACACCGCCGCCGGTACCCTTGGTCGTGGGTGTCTCGTCGGTCGCGTCCGTGGTGGTCTGCCTCGACTGAGTTGTAGTGTTCGTCGACGTGGCGCTGGACGTCGACGCTGTTGTTGGTGTGGTCGCTATGGCCGTCGTCGACGCTTGGTCGGCTGCGGTGGGCTTGGTCTCGACTGTGTCTTCGTCGCCCTTCAACTCCGACAGAGGGACTAAATCGAGATACTGGGCTTCCAGCTCACAGAGGACAGCCTTCCCGACCGGCGTAAGGCCCGTTTTGAACGCCCGCTTGTCGGTCTCCGAATCTGTTTTGAAGACCAGCCCCTCGGTGTGGAGCTTGCTGAGGACGCGATAGACCTGGCTGATCGAGAAATTATCCGGGCGCTCTGAGAGGATTCGATCGCCGACGGCCTCGCCCGCAGGCAAGCCCTCGTGGGTCGCTTGCAGGGTGGCGACTGTCCGGATGATATCGCGTTCGGTGCCATTGAGGTCAGTGTAATGCGGTGGGCGATCGCTCATGGCTGGCCTCCGATGTGGGCTTCGAGTTCGGCCCGGGTGGTCAGCATGGCGACGACTTCTTCGATCGCTCCGGATTCGATGGCCGTGATGCGTTGGAGTCGACGGGTCTCGAAGGCATGAGCTGTTGAGACGAAGGCCTCGGCCGCATAGGGGCCCTCAACCTGGGCCCGTGGACTGACCGCCCACAGTTCGACAAAGCGGTCGAACTCGTGGTTCTGGAGTTCGACGAGGGTGTCGAGGTTGGGGTAGAGTCGACCGTGGTTGACGTCGTCGTCCAGCGTTTGGGAGATGGCCTTCTGGATCCCCAGGCCGTGTGGCTCGTCGGTGTCCATGCGGTAGATCTCCAAGAGAAGATCGCGCTGGAACCCAGAGAGGTTGGTCCACTGGGTGCCGCCGTCTGCAATGGGGGTTGGGTTGGTGTGGTCCAGAGTGCAGCCGCAGGGGTCGATACGGTGGGTCGACGGGCCGCGGGCGTCGACGCCTTCGATTGTAGCGTTGCATGTCGGGCAGTTGGTGAGCGATGCGACTGTGGGCGTGCCGGGAGTTTCAAGACCCGGCGAGGTTTTGTCGTACATGGCTTTCGTGTCTATCTCACGGAAGCCCACGCGGGCCCGATGTCCCAGCATCGAGGTCCGCTACGTTCTACAGTAGACCCATCACCGAGTGACGGGTCCGCGAATGCTTCCGATACAAACAGTACTGTATGTCTGCCATATAAATCTTACCTACAGAACTGTTTGTTAGACAAATCGTATAATTTGCTCAATCCATGCGATGAAAATAGTAAAGCAAGTGCCGTACAGATGGGTCGATAATGCACCCACAGCTCGCTTCATGGATGACTCCTGTTGACAGGGATATCCTCGAGCGGCTGGAAAATGAGGGTAACCGAGAGTTGGTTCTAACTCCTGCGCTGATTGCTGAAAACACTGATTGGGGTCATCAAACGATCCGAGAACATGTTACTGTTCTACGTAACCACCATCTTATCGAGTATCATGATGAGAAGCGTGGTATTTACTGCCTATCTGAACGTGGTAAGGAATACTTGCAAGGAAAAATCGAACCCACTGAATTGGAAGACTGAATTCAGGTTCTGTAGCAAAGCAGGTAGATTATGTGGTTGAGATCTTAACCATCAGAGATAGACAATCGACAGCCTCTATTGAGTACAGAGGTTCACTTGTCGACTCGCATCACAATCATACCCCAAACGTCGACAATAAGTCCTATCGACGAGCTGCAGGACTGTCGAGCGAGTGCCTCGCAACAGCCTGTTTAGGAGGCTCAACAGCAGGTCGACAGAGCGATCGAGTTGGTCGACGAGCTGTCGGGGCACGAACTACTGGAATGTCCTATATCCGGCCGAATGAGCCTCCCGGAACGAATCGTCGACGGGTAACCTAGAAAATCCTCGGAATGTTGGAATCTGAGCCCGGAGAATCATCGATCTCTAGGTGAGTAGATAGACTCACTGACTACTGACTTACCCTTCTTCGACCGGCCGCCACTGACTCAGTTCGGAATAAAACGTCGCCAGCGGTCGACCACGAGCCTCTTCATCTCGGAGTCGCTGCAGCAATCTTGTATCCACCCACGAATTGAGAAGGACGTAGGCCGCCCCATTTGCGACAGCCTGTGTTCGCCACCTAACGTATCGCTGGACCAACCTCGAGGGAACATCGGTACAGAGGACCGCATTTCGCCACGCCAATTGTCGACTCTGTCGAAATCCGAACACAGCGAGTTGTTCGTCGAATGATCCGAGTAGTTCGTCTAATTCAGCGATCCCAAGTGCTGAATACACGGCTACGAGTGTATCCTGGACAACGTCGACTAGCCGCCCGAGAATCTCGTTAATCCGGTCGTGGTCGGCCCGCTTGGATTCGCGGTCGGGATCGATAGACAACTCCGTAAGCGTATAGGTGAGATCGTAGTTGATGTGGGCGTTAATACCCAGTAAGGCATCCTGTGCGACAAGGGTCTCGCCTTGTATCGCAGCGACAAATGCGAGTTGCCATGGTCGTGGAACTGACTCGAAGTCCCGACGTTCAAAGGCGACTGCGGCTCGCCGATAGTACTCTGCGAAGGTGATGACATAATCTCGAACCCAATCGGGGTCTGTGAAAAACCTCGATTGGATGCCCGACTGAACGTTGGCCGTCATGGTCGTATAGACGGTCAGAAATACCGACCGTCGATCCTGGAGGTTGCGAAGATAGCGTTCTGCCTGTCCTAATCGCATAGCAGTATCGTCGAGAGAGCGAAACGGATCCTTTAGGAGCTCGACGAGGTGTTCATCCGACGGTCTCGCCGAAAGCTCATGAATACCTGCTGTTGTCTCGTGGCGGCGATACCGGTACTTCGAGGCAATCGCCCAGAGTTCGGCTGTTGTTGGGAGGACAGTGCGGAAGGGAATCATGAGAGAAAGTCAATCTCTCAAGACTGGTTTCGATACTAAAGCTATCGGCCTCACTGACCATCGTACAGGCGCAATGGACCGGACAGCGTGTCTTAACCAACAAGACACGGTATTCTGCTCTTATGTTGGTTAAGCGATTTCTCAAAAAGCTCGTGAAAAGTGGTGTGTCTGTACGAGCTTTCACTTGCCATCTGGGGTGTGGTCGACCTCAATCACTGGACATCACCACACCACCGCCGCCAGAGAATTTTTTCGTGCCCCCAAGGGGTGTGGCACTCATCATGAGTGTCCCATCCTACAATGACTCAATCACTCCTTGAGAGACTCAGTCCAACGAACCGTGTCCTGAAACGAGCCCAGTACGAAGCCTTCGCGTTCTCGCTGTACGATGGTGATGTCCTCGTTCGAAATGAGAGCCATCTCAATCCTGCCGATCACGAATACCGTGTCACCGTCGTCGACGGGATACCAACAACCTGCGAATGCCCTGCGGACAAGCGATTTGAAGGCCCGTGCAAGCACCGAACAGCAATCGCGATCCGACCAATAATACTCACTGTCGCCACGCAGATGCAGCTGGTCGCAGACGGTGGGCTGACTGTCAAGAAAGCACCACTCAAACCAGAAGACGACAGTGAACTCCAGGAGTGCGACTGCCAGTACCTCAACGATGATTTTCCGTGTTGGGAGTGTGTGAAGACTGGTCGACGCGAACTCCCTGAGTAGACCGCTCCGCGTATTTTTTCACCCCCTGAGCGGTGCGGGGTGTGCAGAGAGCACTTCGCGTGTTTCCGATGGCTACCAGAGAAATCTACGCCCAAACGTTCGACGAGGATGTATCGAGTGACCGAACTGCGACCTGCGCTGAGTGCGGTGGTCAGGTACGGACAAATAGCATTGAAACCGCCTGTGAGGACTGTGGACTCATTATCGACGAACCCCAGATCGACCACGGTCCTGAGTGGCGGAGCTACAAAGAGAAGATAGACTCACAAAGTCGAGTGGGGCCACCACGGACGGTGGCTCGTCACGACCGGGGGTTGTCGACCGAAATCGGGCGGTGGAGAGATGGAAACGGCAACCAACTCGCTGGATCGAAGCGCGGTCGACTTTCCAGGATGCGCCGGGAGCACAGTCGTGGACGATTCGGGTCAAAAGCAGAGCGGAACCTTGCACACGGACTCGGTGAGGTCCGTCGAATCACGAGCGCCCTTGGACTTTCAGAGTCGATCCGAAATCAAGCCTGTCAGCTCTTCCGAAGTGCGCAGAACGAAGAGCTCCTTCGCGGCCGTTCAATCGAGTCGATAGCAGCAGGAAGTGTGTATGCAACGTGTCGATGCAACGGGCTTGGTCGAACAATCGAGGAGATCGTGGCGTTGGCCCGAGTGAATCAGCATCGAGTGATGAATGCATACAAAGTGTTGAATCAGGAACTCGGATTGCCTACTCAACCAATTCGTCCCAGTCGATTCGTTCCACGACTTGCATCCGAACTCGGTGTCTCGGATCAGGTTCGACATCGAGCTCAGCGGTTGGCCGAACACTCGGAGACAGTCGGTGTCCGCCCCTCTGGGTTCGCCGCAGCGTGTCTCTACTGGGCTAGTCAGGAATACAGCCAGCCGCTCACACAACGGGAAGCCGCCGATGCTGCAGGTGTGACGCCAACAACTGTCCGAGCACATCGAGATACGATTGAAGGACTGCCTCTCTGAACGAGTGTCTGAGAGTGCGAAACTGATTCACTTCTATGCGACAATGAGTGAGGTTTGAGTCTGAAGTATATATGCGAAGACGGGCCAACCACTATCAGACGGACTATGAAGGACTATCAATCGGATTTTGAGGAACTCCGACCACTTGGCGAAGCAACATCGACTCCTGATGCTGAACTGTCTGAGCGTACTGCCGAAGAGTCGGTCGACGATTCTACTACCAAATATCCTCCAGGATACCCATACGAGATCGTTTCAACAGAGAGTGAATGTTCTTCTTGTGGTACCTCTATCCCCGCCACCCAAACGAAGTGTGAATTCTGTCTCACCTATCACCTCGATAGCCCCGATGACAAGCAACATCGCTCAAATAGTGAGTCGAAACTCCTCCACGTTGTCCATTTCCTCGTTGAGGCCTCAACGTTCTATGCGGCTGTGGCAAAGGGATCTGCAGCAGCTACGCTGCTGTCGAAGCCTGACAAAGATCCCGCAGTCGACGAGTGCCTGATGATCTACGATCTCGATGAGGAACCTGCACTACAGCTAGCTGACCGTTGGCCTTCACTTCCCGAAGCAGTGCAGGTCACGTCTGAAGAGAGCCAACAGTTGCTCGCTGCTGCTCGTGATAGGACTATGTGGACAGATGAACTGCAGTCGCGCCGTGACGACCGACATGGGACATTCCTGTACGATGAGGCGGGATATGCGATCACCGAGACAAATCAGCTCACAAGCCAGCTAGAGAATCCAGACGGGCTCTGGTTAGTTCCCGCAATTGCGCTCCAGGACTCGGTCGGCGATGTCCACGAAGAGAGCCACCAACCGAGTGTGCCAACGAAACACTGTATGGAGTGTTGGGAGTGCGATCAGGTGACTGAACATCGCTTCGACGAGTTCGAATCTCTCCCTTCTGAGGAATGGAGTGGCCAACCGATTTGGGAATGTCGAGTATGTGGTAATCCTCGCTATGGACCACAGCCGGAATAGAACAGTCGACTGGCCCAATCTTAACCTACAATAGCCGTCTATTCTCAACGTTGTTGGTTAAGATAGTAGAACAACCACTGAGAGACTTACCGAGCCGCTTGCGAGTTTTATCACCCCCTGAGAGGTGCGAGGCCGATCAGAGAGCCTTGTATAAATTGTATGTCCAACTCGCAACACCCAGAAACCGATACCACAGAATCGTCGACAACCCAATCCCAGCCAGACCACACAGAGTATGTCAAGCGGAGCGACGTCGGTGTCTCGCTTACTGTGCAACTCACTCGTGGGACAGGGACACGAGATCAAGACAAGATAACGGCGAAGGTGAAAGCAAAAACCTTGGAAGAGGCTCGAACCGACATGGAAACTCTTCGAGAATATATCGACGACCTTGCAGCGTCGACACGCCAGATCCAACCAGCAGAGGTACCCCAGTAGCGAGTCGACCAGATTTTTTTCATCGCCTCACCAGGGGTGGAGGCGAATTCCATTGAGCAACTCAGCAGATCAACCCACACAACCGAGTGACCTCACCCCACAGCAGCGTCTCGAATCGTCGAACACACGGCTCGTCGACGCAGGCATTGCGACGATCAAGGATATGGAGACGCTGCGGGCGTGTGTCGCTTACGAAAATGCGAACCGACGTAGAGTTCAAATTCTCCACCGGCTTAAGCGACGAGCCGACGAGATCCGGGCCGAGGTTGAATAAAAGAGCACTCACTGATTCTTTCTGGTCCCACGTGCTGTTAACCAACAAACAGTGGTAACTACGAATACTGTTAGTTAAGACTGCTACTGATGACGATATTTTTTCGCGCCCCAAGGGGGTGCGGCGCGTTCTGAAGAAGCAGAACTCGTCGTGTGAATATCATGGCTACTAGTGAGACGTCGGTTTCCTTCGAGGAGAGTGACACCCGACACGATGAGATGCACAGCACGATTGAACACTGGATCGGCGAGCTCGTCGACCACGTTGATGATGCACAGGAAAGCAAAGAGTTCCAAGAGTGGCTCGATGTCCAGAGTCGTTTCCATGAGTACTCACATCGAAATACGCTGTTGATCAAACTCCAGTGTCCCGAGGCAACGAGAGTCGCTGGCTACCATACCTGGCGGAACGACTTCGATCGGTATGTCCAGAAGGGCGAACAGGCGATCTGGATTTGGGCTCCGATCATCACCAAACGCTGTCCGAAGTGCAAGAATGCACCCAGCTACCACGATCAGATCGACTGTGAGTACGACGAGAGGCCTCCAGGAGAGTGGTCGAAAGGGCTAGTCGGGTTCAGACCTACGACTGTCTTTGATGTCTCTCAGACGGAGGGTGAGCCCCTTCCCGAGTTGGAGACTGCGGCGACTGGGGACGCTGGTGATCTCGTGGTGAGGCTCACAGAGGTAGCCGAAGACCTCCGTGTAACCGTTCGCATTGTTGAGGCCGAGGAGTGGGAGTACGGAGAGGCGATGGGTGTCTGCAAGTACCGATGCATCCACTCGTTTC
>Ga0306899_1001095_pt1 | contig 11252 bp, 9 predicted proteins | sample AntRauMFilla3764_FD_190407 | JGI IMG/M metagenome (GOLD analysis project Ga0306899, IMG submission 190407) | Saline lake microbial communities from Rauer Islands, Antarctica - Metagenome Filla 3 #764 (v2) (version 2) | ecosystem: Environmental > Aquatic > Non-marine Saline and Alkaline > Saline ... | reverse complement strand
AAGTTCCGGAGACCGCGTAACCTAAAATAATGAGTTGAACCGTTCCTACGTCGCTCTTCGAGCTATGAGGGACGCAGTAATTTACGTGAATTAGAATGAAGTCCCCTTAGAACGCCCTTTCAGGGCTTCATATCTTTAACCCATTAATACCTAGGGCGTTGCCCTAGGCTATCTTAGTTTACCCCGTTGGGGCGTGGAGGAGAAATCTAAGGACAGGCACTTATGAACATCGGACATCGAACGTTCAACATCGAACGTCGAACATTGAACGCTCAACATTGAACATCGAACATTGAACGTTCAACGTTGAACGTTGAAATAATAAATCTAGGGACGGGCACTTATTTAAGAGCCCTGTGCCTCATTTCATCGAGCCGCAAGGAAGCAAAAAACATAAGCGTCAATTAGCGAATATAAGCGGTTTCCGGCTACGCCGGAGTGCCACACTAGCAACGCAAAAGAATCCAGCGGAGCTGGTTCATATATTACACGGGGTATTTTAAAGTTCCAGGGTATTTAAAGTTCTTAGAATGTGTGGACTGTCCCATCGGCCCCTCAGATCGATGGCCTTCCCTTACTAGGACCGGGCAAACTTGATCGCAGAAAGCTAAAATCTTTCGTCGCGCCTATTTAATTTTAGCTTGCATTTTTGACTGTTTTATTTTTATAATTTCCTATACTCTTCACGATGACCGACCTGTATATAAACTGCTTAAAAAAAATATGGAAAACACCCCACCCACCACTTATGCCGCCACAGGCGGTGCTTCTCGGAAACCAGGTCGCGGAGGTTTGATCCTCACCCTCGGCATCCTCAGTCTCATCATTTGCGGCTTGCTCGGGCCATTCGCATGGATCATGGGCAAGGGCGACTTGCAAAAGATGGACCAGGGGCTGATGGAGGAGAGGGACCGGGGCACTACCAAAGCGGGCATGATCTGCGGTATCATAGCAACCATCCTGATCGTGTGCGGCATCGCCATCACCATATTGTATGCCTTGTTCGTCGGAGCGTCGTCAATCTGAGGGGCAAACAGGTAGGGATGGCTGCTCCGCCCGCACTTCAACCATCGGTGAACCGGCGGCCGCTCGAGCCCGGTCGCGGCGGCATCGTCCTCACCCTCGGCATCCTCAGCCTCATGACTTGCGCGCTGCTTGGGCCCTTCGCATGGGTGATGGGCAAGGATGATTTGCGAAAAATGGAGAACGGGCTGATGGATGACCGTGACCGCAGCATCACCCAAGGGGGCATGATCTGCGGTATTATTGCGTCGGCATTGCTCATCTTGACCTTGTTTTTAATCGTGGTCTGGTTTGTTGGGGTGTTACTGTTAGGATCATTCACTGTGCATCTTACTTAGTATTTTGAAAATCCAACTGGAAAACCGCCCCCGTATTCCTCGCCTGCCGTTGGTGCCGGTTGTGCTTGCGGCCGCGTGGGGTGCGCTGGTGCTTGTCGCGGTCACTGCATCGGCAACCATCGGAGTGGACATGACAACCTGTCATGTTTTGGCTGCGACGAATTTTCCTTGCCCCACCTGTGGCGGAACCCGCGCTGGCCTGGCGCTGCTCGGCGGAGATGTCGGCGGAGCGTTTCACTACAATCCATTGATCACGCTGACGCTTTTACTCGGCGGCGCCGTCGCGGCACTCCGCGGGCTCGGCGGCCGCCAGATCGTCTGGAACCTAAGCCGTGGAGAGTGGAGGTGTGTCACGCTTTTGTTGGTCACGGCGGTAGCGCTTAACTGGTATTACGTGGCCCGCGTCAACCCCACATACTGAAGATTGAGGTTCATCTATTACACAGGGTATTTAAAGTTCGGGACAAGTTCCGGAGACCGCTTAACCTAAAATAATGAGTTGAACCGTTCCTACGTCGCTCTTCGAGCTATGAGGGACGCAGTAATTTACGTGAATTAGAATGAAGTCCTCTTAGAACGCCCTTTCAGGGCTCGATATCTTTAACCCATTGATACCTAGGGCGTTGCCCTAGGCTATCGTAGTTTGCCCCGTTGGGGCGTAGAGGAGAAATCTAGGGACGGGCACTTTTGAACGTCGAACATCGAACGTTCAACATCGAAATAATAAATCTAGGGACGGGCACTTATTTAAGAACCCTATGCCTCATTTCATCGAGCCGCAAGGAAGCAAAAAACATAAGCGTCAATTAGCGAATATAAGCGGTTTCCGGCTACGCCGGAGTGCCACACTTGCAACGCAAAAGAATCCAGCGGAGCTGGAAACAGCTTAACCTACTGCGTGAAGCTTGTGGTTTGGTTTTGTTGGCGATGCCATGCGTAACTCCCGGAGCGAAGCATGGTGCGGGTAGAGAGAATCGAACTCTCAGCTCAACCTTGGGAAGGTCACGTGTTACCACTACACCATACCCGCAAAAACTGGGCAAATAAGTAGAGTCCGCAGGGATAGAGTCAATCCGGATTGGCAACTCATTTCTGTGACGGGGCCAGGGCATTCCTGCCTGTCGCCACCGCAGGAGCATTCCAACACACAAGGGCTAGCGGACAGGAATTTTCGCGCTCCCTACCGTCCCCGACGGATCTCGGAGCCCTTGAAGGTGACACGCACGCGATAGACGCGTTTGATGCGGATCTTAATTTTGAAGCTCTTGGGGTCGATCGACTCAGGGATTTCCTCGCGGTTGATATCAACAATGGCGTGGAAGCCACGCTCGGAAAAGATATCGATGAGCATAGCAAGAGCATCGGTGTCTTCGAAGACGGAGCTCTCCGAGTTGATCACCGCGCTCCCGGAAATGGCGTGGCGCATGATGATGGGAAGAAACTCTTCTTTGATCAGTTCAATGACTTTTTCAAAGAGCTCGGTCTGACGAGCCACGTAGGAATCAAGCCGGTCCACCAAATCCTGCCGGGCGTGCTGGGAGAGCATGGCGGCGACGGGGATCTGGGAGATGCGGTCGTAGGTGGCTTCGTCGAGTTCGAGGGAGCCTTGGTAGCGGAGCTCTTCGTCGATGCGCTGGCGCACTTCATCGATGAGCCCGTGAGCGTTGATAAAGTGGTAGAAAAAGATTTCACGCAGGTCCCTAAGGGCGCCGTATGTCTTTTCCTTGAAGGTGCGGTAGCGGTTCAGCGCGGCGCTGGGATCCAGATCAGTCGGCCGTAGCTCCATCATTTCACCGACACCGGTTTCCGTGACTTCGGCATTGTGCGACATGGTCTCGCGCCCGCGATGGAGTTGACGCTTCACACTCTCTTTTTCGTCGATGAAGAGCACTACGATATGGAAGTGTGGCTTTTTGAAATGCTCGGAATACAGGGTTTCGCCGAATTTATTACGCAAATCGATAAGCTTTTGGTAGAGCATCTTTACGCACTCAACCTGCACCTTGGTGCGGGGGAAACCATCGACCACCGCACCTGTTTTAAAGACGGGATCGAGCAAGCGGCGCAGCATGATCTCGATGACCTCGCGGTCACCCACGAGCATACCGGCGTCCTTCATCTTCTTGGCTTCCGCCGTGTCGAGCAGCGAACTCACGACCAGCGGCGGTGCCGTGAGGTCGCGGTATTGCATAATGAAGTCGGTATTCGTCCCTTTACCTGCACCGGGTGCGCCGTTCAGCCAGAAGATTTCTTTGGGAAAGCGCAGATTTTCGTCGCCGAGTTCCTCTTCAAGAGCAGACCAGACGGAGTTAAAAATAATATGGGCATCCTTGACCTCAAGGTCTTGGACTTTGTCATTTTTAGTGTTGGGCGCGGCAGCTTCTTCGGTCTGAGGCATTGTAAGTAGAGAGGGTGTTTTAGTGATGCGAAGGAACAGCACTGAAGCAAAGTGATCGATGCTTCAAGCTCAGATCGACATCGGATGCCTAGACTTCACTCACATATTCTGAATCTTGCAACCTACTAAGGCGCTCGCGTAATGGAAGGTTTTCTTGTTCGGGGCAGACAGATCCGGGCGACCGCCTCTTCAAAATCCTCCTTACCGGAAAGGATATCTATTTCTAGGCGGAGATAGTAGATTGGAATCGGCGCCTTCATATCCTCAAAGAGGCGGACGGCGTCCTTCTCGGTGGTCACGATCATGTCGAGGTCGAGGTCGCCCACTTGCTGGTAGAGGCGCTCGATTTCTCTGCGCGTAAATCGGTGGTGATCGAGGAAGCGTTGATTGTATCGGATCTCAGCGCCAAAGTCGCGGAGCATCTTCTCAAAGCTCTCGGGGGATGCGATACCACTAAATGCCGCAATATGGGCACCCTTCAGCGCGCCGAGTGGTAGCTGCTCATCGGTATCAACAGACTTCAGGTATTGGGGCTTGTGGGCGCACTCGATAATTTCAGCCTTCGGGTTATTTTCACGGATCAGTTCGAGCAGCGCCTCGTCACGAACACCGTCAGACTTGGTCAGAAAAATGTAGCTGGCGCGATTGAGGTGTTTGATCGGCTCGCGGAGGATACCACGGGGCAGAAGATGCTGATTGCCGAAAGGATTACTCTTATCGACAAGAAGAAGGTTCAGTTTACCCTTAAGCGGAAGGTATTGCAGCCCATCGTCGAGGATCAGCGTGTCGCAGCCAAATTTCCGTATGGCATAGGATCCAGCTTTGACGCGGTTCTTATCGCAAAGCACCACGACGCCGGGAAGGTTGCGTGCGAGCATGTAGGGCTCGTCGCCCGCGACCTCGGAGTCGAGCAGGACTTCCTTCCCATCGCTTACGATTTTAGGCGGAGTCTCCTCTCCATGCGTCAGTTTGCGCCAGAGTTTTTTCGGTAGGGGCTCTTTTTTACTCTTATACCCACGGCTGAGAATGGCGACCTTGCGCCCCCGCTCGGTCAGAATACGGGCAAACTTCTCGACAACGGGCGTCTTCCCCGTGCCACCGACGGTCAGGTTACCTACGACGACGACGAGGCACCCGAGTGGCTTGTTGCGCAGAATACGATGTTTGTAGAGATAGTAACGGAGCTGCACGATCCCGCTGAACAGAAACGACAGCACGTATAAGAAGTTCGCCATCAATTCAGCGGCCCGACCATGCCGCCGGTCGTAGATGACATCCGCCGTAAATTGGGCGAAATCATTGGCCCAACGAATGATTTTTTGACGGTATTCTCGAAGCTTTAACATTGAAGATTTGATGCCCTTAGTAAGACTAGTGTCATTTTGAAAAACCAGAAAGAAGATTGACGCCAGTATTAATCACCGCTTTCTACGCAAAAATTGAATAGCTCCCGGATTTCGCAGGGGCTTCGTCGCTTTTACCGCCTGTTCCCACATATTTTACATGAAATACCTGATCATTGCCGAAAAACCCTCCGTCGCAACCGACTTATCCAAGGCCCTTGCTGGCAAGCTCGGCAAGTTCAGCAAAAAGGGCAAGTCCCGGGATGCGCAGTATTTTGAGAATGACAATGCGGCCATCACTTCCGCAGTCGGGCACCTCGTCGAGCTGAAAATGCCTACTGGGCCCAACGGCAAGAACCTGCCCTGGAAATTTGATGTGCTCCCGGCCATCCCGAAGACTTTTGAACTGCAGCCGATTGAGAAGACCCAGGCACGACTCAAGCATGTGCTCGGACTGGCGAAGAAAAAAGAGTTCGACGTCATAGTGAACGCCTGTGACGCCGGCCGCGAGGGTGAGCTCATCTTCCAATATATCATGGATATTGGTGATATCCAGAAGCCGGTCAAACGCCTCTGGATGCAGTCCATGACGACCAGCGCGATTAAGGAAGCCTGGGATCACTTCCGCGACGGCGAGCAAATGAGCCATCTCGCCGATGCCGCCAAATGCCGCTCCGAGTCGGACTGGCTCGTCGGGCTCAACTCCACCCGTGCGCTGACCTGCTTCCGCTCCCGTCACGGCGGCTTTAACATCACCGCCGCTGGGCGCGTGCAAACCCCCACCCTCGCCATCCTAGCCAAGCGTGAGCGCGAGATCAAAGCCTTCAATCCGGAGGACTACTGGGAGGTGCATGCCGACTTCGCCGTGGCCAAAGGTAACTACGGGAGCCGCTGGATCGACCTGGACTTCAAAAAGGACTCGGCAAAGCCCCACGGCCGCGCTGAGCGCATCTGGGAGAAGTCGAGTGCCGTAGCCATCCAATCCCGCTGCGAGGGGAAGACCGGCATCGTCACCGAGGAGAAAAAACCCACCAAGCAAATCGCGCCCCAGCTCTACGACCTGACCACCTTGCAGCGCGAAGCCCCCTTCACGGCCAAGAATACCCTCTCGCTGGCCCAAGCACTCTACGAGCGCCACAAGATGCTGACCTATCCGCGGACCGATTCCCGCTACCTGACGGAAGACTACATCGCCCGGGTGAAGGAAACGACTCGCGAACTGGCCAAATCCGGACACCCCGTGGCCAAATGGGCGGCCGACTCGCTGGAGAACAACCGAATTCAGTTCAACAAGCGCATCTTCAACAATGCCAAGGTCTCCGATCACTTTGCCATCATCCCCACTGGCCGCGTGACCAAACTATCCGATGCCGAGGCCAAACTCTACGACATGGTGGTCAAACGCTTCATCGCGGTCTTTTTCCCCCAGGCCGAGTTTGAGGTCACCAAGCGGCTCACCACGATTAACCACGCGGACGCGACCGACACCTTCCTGACCAACGGCAAGACCCTTACAAATCCTGGCTGGCTCGCCGTCTATGGCCGGGTCGCCGGCGTGGCCACATCGAAGGACGAATTGGTCGCAGTCGAAGAAGGGGAAAACGCCAATGCCAATGCCGTCGAGGTCGAAGATAAAGCCACACAGCCGCCCGCCCGCTACACCGAGTCCACCCTGCTCTCCGCCATGGAAGGTGCCGGCAAACTCATCGACGACGACGAAATGCGGGAAGCCATGGCCGAACGGGGCCTCGGCACACCCGCCACCCGCGCCGCCACCATCGAGGGCCTGCTCCGCCAAAAATACATCGCCCGCGAAGGCCGCGACCTCAACGTCTCCGGCAAGGGGCTCCGGCTGATCGAACTCTGCGAAGAGATGGACATCAAGGCACTCAGCAGCCCGTCCATGACCGGCGACTGGGAAGCCAAGCTCAACAAGATGGAACGCGGTGAGTTCGACCGCGTCGCCTTCATGCAGGAGATCAACGACTTCACCACGGAAGTGGTGGAGAAAGCCCGCAGCCATATGCAGAATGCGGTCGACCGCGTGTTCCCGGTCTTGGAATGTCCCTGCCCGAACTGCGGCGCACCCCGCCTCAAGCAGACCGATGCCACCTACGAATGCCGCGAGGCTGAATGCGACTTCCGTGTCTCCAAACACGTGGCCGGCCGCACCCTCAGCACTGAGGAAGCCAAAGAACTCTTTACCACCAAAGCACTCCCCGAGCGCGACGGCTTCGTCTCCCGCTTTAACAAGCCCTTCAGCGCCGGCCTTAAGCTGGCTCAAAGCGTCAGCAAGACCGGCAAGATCGGCAAATGGAAGACTGAATTCGTCTTCGACCAGGACGAGCCCGATTCCGCTGAGGACCTGGCCGAAGATCAAATCATCAAGACGATGACGCTGAAAGACGGCACCGAGGCTAAACTCTACGCTACCGACAAGGCCTACCACGTGCCGCAGCTCAAGACCAAGGACGCCCCCGAAGGCTTTCGCCTGGGCAAGACCATCCTGCAGAAAGAGCTCCAGCCCGCCGAAGTCGAAAAGCTGTTCACCGAGGGCAAGACCCCGCTGCTCAACGGTTTCGTCTCCAAGCGCACCAAGCGCCCCTTCAAGGCCCACCTCACGCTCGACTTCGAGAGCGGAAAAATCGGCTTCGAGTTCGCCCCGCGCCCGGCCAAGAAGAAGGCCGCCAAGAAGGCGTAGCATCCGGACCGCGCCTGGATTGGCGCGGTGTCGCCTTGCAGCAAGCGCAGACCCGACTACACTACGAGCTGGTCACAATGAAGTGGGCGCACCTACCCGCCCCCGTTCAATAAAGCAACAATCCCGATCCTTAAAGTAGATGGAATCGGGCACATTATGCAGAAGCGTGGTGAGCAGTTCCTGATCCTGCCGACGTCCGAGATCCGCTCTGCGGTTTTCAATCGCACGGGTAATGCGCACCGGCAGTTCGCCCGGTTGTAGCGCATCGATCATCACAATGTCATCCACCAGTTGCAGCCGATCTTTATAATTCAACACCTGGCTGAAATCATTGCACAGGCAAATCAACACGACCGGGCATTGAATCTCACCGACCCATTCAATCGCCTCGGCCTCGTAACCTTCATCGCCTCGGCTATCCAAGATCACCGCATGGCAGTAGCTTGGCAGGTCAATCGCCTTAACCTTACTTAGAGAACTAAATGCCATGACATCATAGCATCAGGCAGCAACTTCAAAATCCAAGTCCGTGAATCTGTCGTTGACTAGGGCAATGTTGCCTCCTGTCTTCAAGATCTGAGTTCGTCAAAGGACTGACCCGCAACTTTCAACTAACTTTTTTTTAACTTACAACTTCTTTCAATGAAAGTCATGTCCCCAATTGAGGAGCTTCGCCACTCCTGTTCGCACGTGCTCGCCACCGCTATTCTCCGGCTCTATCCGGAAACGCAACTCGACATCGGCCCGCCCACCGACAACGGCTTTTACTACGACATCGATCTGGATAAGAAGCTCGACGCCTCCGACCTCGAAGCGATCGAGGCGGAAATGAGAAAAGTGATCAAAGAGAACCAAAAGTTCGAGCGCACTGAGTGCTCCCGCGAGGAGGCGGTGGCAAAAATCAAGGCCATCGGCCAGGAGCGCTACAAACTGGGCCGCCTCGACGACATCCCCGATGGCGAGCAGGTCAGCTTCTACCAGAACGGTGAATTTATCGATCTCTGCGCCGGCCCGCACGTAGGCTACACCAAAAAGATCAAAGCCTATAAGCTGCTCTCCATCGCCGGAGCCTACCATCGCGGCGACGAGAAGAACAAACAGCTCCAGCGTATTTACGGCACGGCTTTCCCGAGTAAAGAGGAACTCGCAGGCTACCTCGAACGGCTCGAACAGGCGAAAGCCCGCGACCACCGCAAGCTGGGCAAGGAACTCAAGCTCTTCCATATCGACGAAGCGGTCGGCTCGGGCATGGTGCTTTGGACGCCCAATGGTGCCGTCATTCGCCAGGAGCTGCAGAACTTCATCGCCGAAGAGCTGCGCATGGCCGACTACGATCAAGTCTTCACCCCGCACATCGGCAAGCTCGGCCTCTACCGCACCTCCGGCCACTTCCCCTACTACAAAGAGTCCCAGTTTCCACCCATTGTCGAACCCGGCACCGTGGATCGCCTCGCGCAGGAAGGCTGCTCCTGCGGCGACCTCTCCAACCAACTCAATTCCGGCGAGATCGACGGCTACCTGCTCAAGCCGATGAATTGCCCGATGCACATCAAGATTTTCGACAGCCAGCCGCACTCCTACCGCGACCTGCCCGTCCGGCTGGCCGAGTTCGGCACCGTTTACCGCTGGGAACAATCCGGCGAACTCAACGGGATGACCCGTGTGCGCGGCTTCACCCAAGACGACGCCCACATCTTCTGCACCGAGGAACAAGTCGGCCAAGAGATCAAAGGCTGCCTCGACCTCGTCAAACTCGTTTTCAACACCCTCGGCATGTCCGACTACCGCGTGCGCATCGGCCTACGTGATCCGGATTCCGATAAATACACCGGGGAGGCCGAGAAATGGAATAAGGCTGAAGCCGCCCTCCGCGAAGCCGCACAGACTCTCGATGTCGATTTCATTGAAGAGCCCGGCGAAGCAGCCTTCTACGGCCCCAAGATTGACTTCGTGGTCAAAGACGTCATCGGCCGCGAGTGGCAACTGGGCACCGTCCAAGTGGACTACAATCTGCCCGAACGCTTCGACTTAACCTACATTGGCGCGGACAATGAAAAGCACCGCCCCGTCATGATCCACCGCGCCCCCTTCGGCTCGATGGAACGCTTCTGCGGCGTGCTAATTGAGCACTTTGCCGGAAGCTTCCCCACCTGGCTCGCGCCCGAGCAGGTCCGCATTTTGCCGATGAACGACGACCTCGTTCCTCAAGCCCGCGAGATCGAAAAGCTCTTCAAGGCCGCCAAAATCCGCGTCACCGTCGATGAAGTGGCCGATAAACTCGGCGCAAAAATCCGTAAATGCCACATCGACAAGGTCCCGAACTTTATTGTCCTTGGCAAACAGGAAGCTGAGCAAGGCCTCGTCAAAGTGAACTCACGGGCGAACAAGGCTCTTGAAGGACTCAAGACGCCTGGAGAATTCCTCACGGAGTTGCTCGAAAATATCGCGAATAAGATACTACCTGACCCCAAGGAAAGTTGATACAGTCACTAAAACCGCCAGAAGTAACTTCATGTTAGGGCGTCTATCGTGAGCGCATCAACCCGCCGCGCGGGGGCACATCAGACGACGAGCGCATTATCTATCAGGCGGCTCAGGGAGCACACGTCGCCATCAAGGGCTCCGAAGTCATTGAGGGCTGGTATAAGGTTGGGGACGACACCTGGAAGTCGATCATCCCGAACGAATTCTTTGGCTCTTATAATCCTTACAGCACAAAAATTACGGGCGATTGATTTCGCCCTCTTCCGAAGCGCAGTGGTCGGGCCTATCACACAGGCACCGTTTATTTGGACGGCCACTGGTTGAAAGAGGCGGCCAACAAAGAGGCAGTGCTCGAGCGGGCAGGTGATGAAGCACTCTGGTTCAGCGAGGTGGACGAAAAACATACCACGATTTACGCCCAGTTTAAAGCCATCGATCCGAACCAGCACACGGTCGAGAACATGAGGATCGAGGGGAACCACTTCTCCGAAGCCGATACCCAACTGGTCCAAAAGGACCACGGTATTTATCTTCAGTTTGAATCAAATCCCGAACTCGCCGGAGATGAGAACCGGGAGATTGTAAGCAGCCAGACACTCGGCACCTCCATTATCTCAGGACTACCCTTTAAGCTGCCTGACGGAACCGACTTCATCATCGATAAAGACTACTTCGGGAAAGAACGCAACCATCGCAGCCCAGATCCAGGCCCTTTTCATGCTCCATCCAAAGAGAAGGTTTCGCTAAAGGTTTGGCCCGTAAAGTAGGGCCTTTAGAAAAAGGTTTGTAGCTTGTGAGGCAGCTCCCATGTAGCATCGGTCCGTAAGGCCGATGAAGCAGCAGCTCCCATGTAGCATCGGTCCGTAAGGCCGATGAAGCAGCGACTACTCGCTATAAAAAACTTTTAAATAGGTCGTAAAGTCCTTACCTAAAGTCCTTACCTAAAGTGCTTACCTAAAGTCCTT
>Ga0306899_1001094_pt1 | contig 11262 bp, 10 predicted proteins | sample AntRauMFilla3764_FD_190407 | JGI IMG/M metagenome (GOLD analysis project Ga0306899, IMG submission 190407) | Saline lake microbial communities from Rauer Islands, Antarctica - Metagenome Filla 3 #764 (v2) (version 2) | ecosystem: Environmental > Aquatic > Non-marine Saline and Alkaline > Saline ... | reverse complement strand
CCATCTACGCTCGCTCCGGCACGTTGTTCCGGATGAACTCGATCGTCTCCGCCATCGGCGTGCCGGGGCCGAACACCTCCGCGACGCCGAGTTCCTTGAGTTTCGCCTCGTCGTCGTCGGGGATGATCCCGCCCACCAAGATGAGGGTGTCGTCGAACGCGTCGTACGATTTGAGCCCCTCGATCACCTTCGGGACGAGGGTGTTGTGGGCACCCGAGAGGATCGATATCCCGAGCACGTCGACGTCCTCCTGTACCGCCGCCTGGACGATATCGTCGGGCGCGCGGTGGAGCCCGGAGTAGACCACTTCGAAGCCGGCGTCGCGGAACGCCCGCGCGATCACGTGTGCGCCCCGGTCGTGGCCGTCCAGCCCGACTTTCGCGACCAGACACCGGATGGCTCGCTCCTCCTGTTCGGCGCTCATGTCGGGTACTGCGTCGCGCCGCCGTTTGACTCTAACGGACGATCGGGATGAATCACGCCCCGACCGAGACGATCTTTCGGGATTCCGACCGACGGCTTGAACGCGCAGGCGACCCTCTCCGGGGGCATGACCGACGCTCCCACCACCGACCGTGTCCCCGACGACCGCGCCCAGACCGACCGTCTCCCTGACGGCGCGCGGATCGGTCGCGTCGCGCTCCACGTCGGTGACCTCGACGAGACGACCGCCTTCTACCGCGACGTCGTCGGCCTCGCCGTCCTCGACCGTGACGGCGACGAGGTCGTCTTGGGCGTTGACGGCGGGGACGCGGGCACCGTCCCCCTGCTCGTCGTACACCGCGATCCGGACCGCCCCGAACGCGGGCAGAGCGATGCGGGCCTCTTTCACACCGCGTTCCGGGTCCCCTCGCGAGGGGCGCTCGGCGAGGCGCTGGGCCGGGTCCGCGACCGTTGGCGCCTCGACGGCGCGTCCGACCACCTCGTCAGCGAGGCGCTGTACCTCACCGACCCGGAGGGGAACGGGGTGGAGATATACCGCGACCGTCCCCGCGAGGAGTGGCCGCTCGACGACGGGACGGTTCGGATGGCGACCGAGCCGCTCGATCTGCAAGAGATCGCCGCGGCCGCAGGCGACACCGCCCGCTCGACTCCGGTCGACCGCGCCCCGCGCGGAACCGACGTGGGCCACGTCCACCTCGAAGTCACGTCGCTGTCGGCGTTCGAGGCGGTGTACGTCGACGGTCTCGGCTTCGAGGTCGGCATGACCGGTCCGGACGTCAGGTTCGTCGCGGCCGGCGGCTACCACCACCACCTCGGCGCGAACACGTGGCGGGGGCGGACCACGCCGGCGGCGGGGCGCGGGCTCGCGTGGTTCGAGGTGGTCGTCGCAGACGCCGCCGCGGTGGACGCGGTACGGACCCGCCTCGACGCGGTCGCAGCCGACGGAGACGTCGAGTTCGACGTCGACAAACGAGACGACGGGATCGCCGTGACCGACGCCGACGGTATCGAGGTCCGCGTTCGGACGGCGTGACGACTCCGTTCGAGTAGTGACGGTGTTTATAAATACAGAAGCGGTGCGGCGGCGCACGTCCGACACTCGCAGCTTCGGACGCCGGATTAGTAGATCAGTTCGTCGTCGCTCTCGATCATGTACAGGGTCCGGGCGGCGATGTTGACGCCGTGGTCCCCGACACGTTCGAGGTCGCGGATCGCCAGCAGCGCGCGGGAGATCTCGTCGAGCGTGTCCGCGAGTTGGTCGGGGTCCGACTCGCCGGTCCCGTTCGCCGCGGCGCGAGCACGGTCGGTCTCTAAGAGTTCGCGTACAACCGCCTTGCTGGACTGTCGACACCGCTCGTCGAGGTCATCGTCTCGGTCGTCGATCTCTCGACAGGCGTCGGGGTCGACCGCTTCGTAGGCCGCGAGCGCGTCCGCGACCATCTCGCCGGCGTCGTCACCGAGCCCGCGGAAGTCGACGGCGGGGTGAATGCCACCGTCTTCGCCGCCGTACTCGGCGATGTTCGTCGCCAGATCGCCGACGCGTTCGAGGTCGGTGATGATCTTGAACGACGCCGTCACCAGCCGGAGGTCCCCGGCCACGGGCTGCTGGAGCGCGAGCAGCCCCGTACACGCCTCTTCGAGTTCGAGGTATCGGGCGTTGACCTCGTGGTCGCCGCCGACGACCTCGTCGACGAGGTCGTCGTCGCCCGTCTCGGCCGCGCGGAGGGCGGTCTCGTACCGTTCGAGGACCAGATCCCCCATCGCGACCACGTCGGCTCGGAGCTGGTCGAGCCGCTCTTGGTAGTTCTTGCGAGCCATCTATCCGAACTTCCCCGTGATGTAGTCCTCGACGCGCTGCTCTTCGGGGTCCTCGAAGATCTTGGTGGTGTCGTCGTACTCGACCAGTTCGCCGCCGGTGAGGAACACGGCCGTCCGGTCGGAGATACGGGCCGCCTGCTGCATGTTGTGCGTGACGATGATGACGGTGTACTCCTGCGCGAGGTCGTCGATGAGGTCCTCGATCTTCGAGGCCGCGACGGGGTCGAGCGCCGAGGTCGGCTCGTCCATCAGGATGACCTCCGGGTCGGGCGCGATGGCGCGGGCGATACAGAGCCGCTGCTGCTGTCCGCCGGAGAGCTCTAACCCCGAGGAGTCGAGTTGGTCTTTCACCTCGTCCCACAGCGCGGCGCCCTTCAGCGACTGCTCGACGCGCTCGTCGACGTCGCCGTCGAATCCCTGGATCTTCAAGCCGTACGCCACGTTGTCGCGGATCGACTTCGGGAAGGGGTTCGGCTTCTGGAACACCATCCCGATCTTCCGGCGCAGGGCGACCGGGTCGACGTCGTCGTCGTACACGTTCTTCCCGCCGAACTCGATGTCGCCCTCGACGCGGCAGATCTCGATCATGTCGTTCATCCGGTTGATACACCGGAGGAACGTCGACTTGCCACAGCCCGAGGGGCCGATAAGCGCCGTCACGCGCTTCTCGGGAATCTCCATCGACACGTCGTCGATCGCCTGCTCGTCGCCGTAGTAGACGTCGAGGTCACGCGCCGCCACCGCGGTCCCCGCGTCGGCGAGCGAGGGACGACTGTCGTTCGATTCCGTCTGTACCTCCGTCGTGATAAGCGAGTCGTCAGGTGTCGTGTTACTCATGTTAGCTCCCCCGCTCCGCGCGGTTCCGCAGCAGTATCGCCGTCCCGTTCATACCGACGAGAATGATAAGCAGCGTGATAACTCCGGCGGCAACGACGCCGTAGCGGAACTCCGCCTGCGGGAAGTTCGCCCACGCGTATATCTGCATCGGCATGGCACTGAATCGACTGAACAGGCTGTTCGGTGCGCTGAATACGGTCGTCGCCGCGCCGATCATGATGAGCGGCGCAGTCTCGCCGATCGCACGGCCGAGCGCGAGGATCGTCCCGGTGAGGATCCCCGGCATCGCCTCGGGCAGGACCACGTTCTTCGTCGTCTGCCAGCGCGTCGCGCCCATGGCGTCGGACCCCCGTCGCAGGTCGTCCGGGACCGACCGGATCGCCTCCTGTGCGGAGATGATCGTGATCGGGAGGATGAGAAGCGAGAGGGTCAGCGAGGCGGTCACCGCCGTGCCGAAGCCGAACCCGAGCAGGTTCGCGAACAGCCCCAGTCCGAGGAGGCCGTAGACGACCGACGGGATGGCGGCCAGGTTCGCGACGTTGATCTGTAGCAGCCGCGTCAGCGACCCGAAGATTCCGCTCTCCGGCGTGTACTCCTCCAAGAAGACGGAGGTGCCGACGCCGAGGGCGAACGACAGCACCGCGACGAGCGCGATGATGATGACGGAGCCGACGATGGCCGGATACAGTCCGGCCTCCTCCGGCGTCCGAGAGGGCGCCTCCGTGACGTACGAGGCGTCGAGCCACGGGTCGGGTGCCGGAACGCCCCACGCCTCGACGATCAGCGCCCCGGCGATCACGCCGACCGCGAGGAGGAGCGGGAGGCCGAGTCCGGTGAGTCCCTCATTGGCGGTGATCACGCGGGAGACGTACACTGCCGTCGGGACGCCGGTCAGGACGAGGACGAGCAGGACGGTCGGGGCCGGGAGTCCGGCACTCCCTGCCAGGAATCCGCCGGCAGTCGCGACGGCGAGCGGAACGCCGGCGACGACGCCGGCGACGGTTCGACCGCTGCGGTCGGCGACGACGAGCGCCCCGGCGGCCGCGACCGGGACCCCGATCGTCCAGAGGTAGATGATGAGGTCAGACGGGTACACCGCGATCACGCCGCGGAGGATCACCGCGGCGACGAGACCGACGAGTCCGACGGGGATCGCTGCGGTCATCGCGCCGCCCACCGAGCGCCGGTGACCGTACGCGTAGAGGGCGACGGCCGGCAAGACCCCGATCGTGTACGCGAGGAACCACACGAGCGGGTCGAACACTAAGAACAGCGTGCCGACCGCGAGTCCGATCGCGACGCCCCCGACGAGGCGGCCGAGTAGACCGAAGCCGACGGCGCCGGGGCGGCCGCGGCTCCCGACGTACGCGAGGTACGCGGTGACCGGGGTGACGACGACGAAGAGGTACGCGAGCTGCCAGTTGAGTCGCGGGATCGCTCCGACGATCGCTTCAATCGCGGTGAAGACGGCGGCGACGGCGACGAGCCCTCCGCCGAGCGCGCCCAGTGCGCGCCGCGTGACGCCCGGGTCGTCTGCGCTGTAGAGACAGAAGACGAGGAAGGGGACGACGAGCGTCACGAAGTACGTCAACAGCCACTCGGGGCTGGCGTTCGACAGGTCGAAGGCGTCGACCGAGACGTACACGAGCAGCACGCCGAGTGCGACGAGCCCGAACACGCTCGCGCCGAACGAGAGGTATTCGAAGAGGATTCCCCGAACCCGACTAACCTCGCCGAACCCGCCTCCGGTCGCGTTGTCAGTCGCCATCAGTACTCCTCCCGGTAGCGTTCCGCGATAATGTCACTGATCACGTTCATTACGAGGGTCACCACGAACAGCGAGAGTCCGAGCGCGAACATCGAGTCGTACGGGATCGTCCCGCCCGTCAGGTCGCCGCCGGCGATCTGGACCATCGCGACGGTGATCGTCATGCCCGAGTCGAGCAGGACGTCGGCCGGGTTGACGAACGGAATCCCGAAGGCGTTCTGGACCGCGGGCATCCGGGCCTGTGCGCCCATGGCGACGACGACGATCATCGTCTCGCCGATGGCGCGAGACACCGCGAGGATGTACGAGGAGGCGATCCCGGAGATCGACGCCGGAACCACGATCCCGGTCGACACCTCGAACTTCGTCGCTCCGAGGCCGTAGCCGGCCTGTCGCAGGTCGTCCGGCACCGCGCTCATAGCGTCCTCGGAGATGGACGACACCATCGGGATCGTCATGATGCCAACCATGATCGACGCCGACAGCGCGTTGAACGTGCTCATTTCCGGGAAGAGGGTCGCCTTCAGCGCCGGTGTGATGTACACCAGCGCGAAGTAGCCGTACACCACGGTCGGGATGCCGGCGAGGATCTCCAAGAGCGGTTTCAAGATCGAGCGCGCGTTCGAGGTCGCGTACTCGCTGAGGTAGATCGCCGTGAGGGTCCCGGTCGGGAGCGCGATGAACGCCGCCGTGACCGTCACGACGAGCGTTCCGATGAGCAGGGGAATGATGCCGAACGCCTGCCCCCCGCCGGCCGGGTTCGGGCTCCAGTTGGTGGTCGTCAGGAACTCGGTGATCGGCACCGCCGAGAAGAACACCACCGCGTCCGACAGAAGCGTTACGAAGATCGCAACTGTCGTGAGCAGCGTGGCCGCCGCGCACGCGGCGAACAGCCCGCCGTAGGTTCCCTCCTTCAGTCGTGTGAGCCCGCCCTGCCGGGTCAGGTCGGGACGTTCTGTGCTGTCAGTCACGAACGGTCGGGTATCGCACGCAGTCGTAAATCAATACACCGGTTCATACCGGCGGTTCAGCCCTGGGCCTGTTCGATCGCGTCTTCGAGGATTTCCATCTGCTCTTCTTGGGTCTCCTCGGTGGCGGGCACGTAGCCGACGTCGCCGGCGACGAGCTCTTCGTTCGTCGTCTGGCTCACGAAGTAGCGGGCGAACTCGGCGATGTGCTCCTCGCCGAGCGACGCGATCGACGGGTAGGTGAACAGGGGCCGAGACAGCGGGGTGTACTCGCCGCTCGCCGCCGTCTCGAGGCTCGGCTCGACCGGACCGTCGCCGGAGTCGATCCCGAGCGCCTTCAGCTGATCGGGGTTCTGGAAGTAGTACGCGAAGCCGAAGTAGCCGATGGCGTACTCGCTGCCGGAGACCCCCTGAGCGATCGTGTTGTCCTGCTCGGTCGCCTGGTAGTCGCTGGTGTGACCGTCCTCGCCGAGGATCGCCTCGATGAAGTAGTCGTAGGTGCCGGAGGTGTCGGCGGCGCCGTACCGCTCGATCTCCTCGTTCGGGAACTCGTCGCGGACCTCGTCCCACGTCTCGACGGAGTCGGACTGCCAGATCTGCTTGAGCTCCTCGACCGTGAGCGAGTCGATCCAGTCGGCCTCGGGGTTGACGACGACGGTGAGCGCGTCGGTCGCGGCGACGAGCTCGACGAACTCGACGCCGTTCTCGGCACACAGCTCCTCCTCTTCGGGCTGGATCGGTCGGCTCGCGTTGTTGAAGTCCGTCTCGCCGACGCAGAAGAAGTTCGAGAAGCCACCGCCCGACCCGGTCGAACTGACGTCGATCTGGACGTCGGGATGCTCCTCGGCGAAGTCCTCTGCGACCGCGGTCATCAGCGGGAACACCGTGCTCGACCCCGCGATGTTGATCGCTCCGGAGAGCTCGCCGCTCCCGCCGTCGGAGCCGTCTCCGGAGCCGTCGTCGGAGCCGTCTCCGGAGCCGCCGTCGGAGCCGTCTCCGGAGCCGCCGTCGGAGCCGTCTCCGGAGCTCTGCGTACACCCGGCGAGCGCCAGCGCACCTGCCCCACCAAGTGCTGCGAGCGATTGCCGCCGCGTGATGCCCTTCGCGTCCACGTCGTGGCTTGATGCCATCATCTGATCGACTGCGACGTCGATATAAGTAGTATGCTATGAGCGGTACTGTCGGGATGGTATCGCTCGATTGCAGTATATAGACTATATAGATCGTTCGCGCTTCTATCGCACTCGTCCAGGTGAGTCCGCCTCGTGTCGCACTCGTGGCACCGCTGTTCGTGTCGCATTCGCGGCACCGCTGTCCAATCACCGGGCACGCGCGACGCGCATCGCAGTGCCTGCGACGGTGGGTCCTCCTCAGACCGCTGCCGGCGACGAGCCGGCTTCCAGCGCCTCGATAAGCAGTTCCGCGACGTCGACGACGTCCACCTGATCCTCGAAGCCGCCCGTCTTCCGCCCGTCTTCGAACATCGTCGTGCACATCGGGCACGCGACGACGAACTTCTCGATGTCGCCGCCCGCGTCGGTGTCCTCGACCGCCTCGCGGAGTCGCTCCTCGCTCGGCTTGACGTCCTCGTCGTGCTCGGTCCAGAGGCCGCCACCGCCGCCGCCACAACAGAACGAGTCGTCGCGCGACCGCGGCATCTCGTAGAGGTCGGCACCGGTCGCCCGGATCAGTTCGCGGGGTGCCTCGTACTCGTCGTTGTACCGACCGAGGTGACAGGGGTCGTGGTAAGTGACCGTGTAGTCGAGTTCGTCGCCGGTCAGCCCGAGTCGGCCCGTCTCGACCAGTTCTTCGACCACCTGCGTCCAGTGGAACACGTCCACCTCGCCGCCGGCGTTCCACGGCTCCTCGCGGTCGAACGGCATCATCGGGTCGTCGGCGAACTCCGCGAAGTCGACCTCGGGGTACTCGTTTTTGATGGTGTTGTACGAGTGCGGGTCCGTACAGACGATGTTCTCGAACTCGCAGTCGGCGAACGTCTCCACGTGGTGGCCCGCCAGTTCGAGGTAGAGGAACTCCTCGCCGATCCGGCGGATGTCGTTGCCGTCCGTCTTCTCGTCGTCGAAGAGGATGCCGAACTCGACGCCCGCTTCGTCGAACAGCCGGGCGAGCGCGCGGGCGACCTTCTTGTTTCGGTCGTCGAAACTCGGGTAGTCGCCGACGTACCAGAGGTACTCCACCTCGCGCTCGCGGGCGTCCGGCACCGCCACGTCCTCCAATTCGTCCGCCCAGTCGCCGCGGGTCGACGGCGACTCGCCGAAGGTGTTCCCCTTCTGCATGACGTCTTGGAACACGCCTTGGAGGTTCGACTCCACGGCGCCCTCGTCGACGAGTTGACGATTCATCTTGGTGAAAGAGGTGAGGTGTTCGATGTCGACCGGACAGGCGTCCATGCAGGCCATACAGGACATACACGACTGCATCGACTCGCTGTCGATCACGCCGCCCTCGTCGGCGACGATGGGGACCGTGCCGCCGTCGGAGGCGGCGGCGGAGCTGGCCACGCCGCCGTCAGTCGCAACGCCGCTCCCGCCGCCGCGCCCCGCCACGGGGTCGTCGGTCACGGACTCGCGGTACGACTTCAGGTCGAGGATGACGTTCCGCGGGTCGAGGTTTCGGCCCACCGTGTCGGCCGGGCAGGCGTCGGTACACCGCCCGCACTTCGTGCAGGCGTCGCCGTCCATCAGCTCTTTCCAGGTGAAATCCTCGATCGACTCCGCGTTGGTGTGATCGAGGTCGGCCGGGACGTTCGGGAGCCGCGCGCCCGCCTTCTCGTCGCGGGCGACGACGTTCGCGAACGAGGAGATCATGTGGAACGGCTTGGCGTACGGGATCCACGCGATGAACGCGAACGCCAGCAGAGAGTGGCTCCACCAGACGACGCCGTATATCGCCTCGGCACCGGCGGGCGTCAGCCCGAGTCCCTGAAAGCCGGCGGCCATCGCCATGCCGACGAAGCTCACCGTCTCGTCGGCGCGCGCCGGCTGCCCGACGATGCCGAGCGCCTGCACCACGAAGCCGCCGACGCCGAGGGCGAAGAGCGTCCAGACGAACGCGTCGTCCTCCAGCGAGGTGTGTTTGCCCCACAGCCGCCCTTCGCGCTCGCGGTACCGACGGGCCATGGCCATACCGACGCCGATGACGAACAGCAGGCCGAACGCGTCGACGACGAACTGGTAGGCCAAATAGAAGTCGCCCACCCAGAACGACTCGCCGGCGATCGGGCGGTAGACGTCGATGTCGAACCCGAGAATCGTCGTCGCGACGAGCAGGGTGAGAAAGCCCCACAGCACGAACGTGTGCATCACGCCCGTGTACACGTCGCCGTCGAACTGGTTTTTATTCAAGAGCACGGTCCGCGTCGCCGCGACGGCCCGTGCTGGGAGGTCAGACAGCCGGTCACGAGGGTCCGCGCTCCCGCGGGCGTACGCCGCGAACCGGGCGTACACGCCGTACAGGAACACGAGGATCGCGACCGCGGCGAGCCAGTAGAACGCGGCCTTCCCGACCGGACCGATCGTCCAGAACGTCTCCCGGGTGGCCGCCTGCAAAGCAATCATGATCGATCAGGCGGATAGGGTCGGGTTAAAGCTTGTCACAACAGGGGAGACACCACCTTCTCTCGCGTTGACGTGTCCGCGCCTCTCGCCCGTGTCCGACCGCTCAGAGAACGGTCGTCAGCGCCGCCGCGAGGAGTCCGACCCCGACCGCCAACGCGACCGCGTCCGCCCGCCCGAACGCGAGTCGGGGGAGCGTCGGGTTCCACGCGAAACAGCGCGCGTTCAGCGCCGTCCCGAGCCGGTCCGCCCGCTCGAACGCCCGATTGACGCCCGCGACGGCGACGAGGCGCATCCGCTCGCGAACCGGACGCGCGCCGCCACCGCGGGCGCGGATCGCCTCCCGTGCCGTCAGCAGGTCTCGCTTCAACAGCGGCAGGAAGCGAAAGACGAGCGCGACGCCCACGCCGAGGAACTGGCCCGCCCTGCCGGGTACCGTGTGCTGGATCGCCGCTCGTGACTCGCGGACCGGCGTCGACCGAACGTACCCCGCGGCGACGACGAGGATGAGGAGCACGCGATAGCTCGCGAGCCCCGTGGTCGCGGCGCGGTCCGGTCGGAACCACGGCGCGCCGAGCGTCACACCGGCGACGAGGGGCGCGAGGACGAGCACCGGGAAGGCGAACCGGTAGGTCCACACGTCGCGAGCATCGCCGCCAGCGAGCCGCAGGCATCCGACCGCGAAGAGGGTGAGCACCGCGAGTCCGCGGGGCGTCGTGTACGCGTACGCCGCGGCCGCGACCCCGGCTTGCACGAGGAGTTTCGACCGCGGATCGAGCCGATGAGCGGGCGAGTTGCCGGGAACGTACGCGAGCGTCACGAGTCGCCCGACTCGTCGCCGTCCGCGCTCACCGGAACGCGCACGTCCAGTTCCGGGAGCGCTTCGACTGCGGCCTCCGGCGTCGCGTCGACCGCGACGCGTCCGTCCGCCAGTCCGACCACCCGATCTGCGAGTCCGAGCACGTCGCGGAGGTCGTGGGTGACGACGATCACGCCCATGCCCGCGCGGCGGCGCTCTTCGAGGCGTTCCACGACGGAGCGGCGGGCGGGTTCGTCGAGTCCGGTGAACGGTTCGTCTAAAACGAGGTGATCGGGCTCCATCGCCAACGCGCCGGCGATAGCGACGCGTTCGCGCTCGCCCCCGGATAGCGACGCGATCCGGTCGTCCTCGCGGCCGGTCATGTTCACGGCGTCGAGCGCCGCCGCGACGTTGCGAGCAATCTCGCCGTGGGAGCGGCCGAGGTTCTCCGGACCGAAGGCGACGTCGGCTCCGACGGTGGCCGCGACCAGTTGATCGCGCGGGTCCTGAAACACCATGCCGACCGCGCTTCGGGCGGCGACGAGGTCGTCCTCGACGGGCGTTCCGTTCACCGCGACCGTCCCAGAATCCGGCGTCGAGAGCCCGTTAAAGGTCCTAACGAGCGTCGTCTTCCCGGAGCCGTTCGCGCCCGCGACGATCAGGAACTCTCCGTCGGGGATCGTAAGGGACACCTCGTCGACGGCGGTGATCCCGGTCCCGTCGCCCGCGCCGCCGTACTGACAGGTAACGCCGTTGAGATCGATCATGCCATCACCTCACGCCGCCGCGATCGCGTCCGAGCGTACGATGCCGACCGCGGCGGCGATCTTCAGCGCCTCCGCGGGGAGGAACGCCGCGGCACCGACGGTCACCGCCTCGACCGGCCCGAGCGAGAGCACGACGGCGAGACCGGTAACCCCGACCGCGTAGATGATCGCGGTGCCGACCGTCATCGCGCCCACGAGCGTCGGGACTCCGACTCCATCGAGGTCGCGGAGCGTCGTGCCGCGGTGAACGATCGCCCCGATCGCGGCGGCGGCGACCGGGTACGAC
>Ga0306899_1001084_pt1 | contig 11316 bp, 6 predicted proteins | sample AntRauMFilla3764_FD_190407 | JGI IMG/M metagenome (GOLD analysis project Ga0306899, IMG submission 190407) | Saline lake microbial communities from Rauer Islands, Antarctica - Metagenome Filla 3 #764 (v2) (version 2) | ecosystem: Environmental > Aquatic > Non-marine Saline and Alkaline > Saline ... | reverse complement strand
ACTTTATTGGCAGGACTCACAGTATTAGGTCGCCGTGAGATTGAGATGGAAACCAGTCGTAAGGGAGCCGATTGGAAAGTGGCTCTTGCTCGCTACCTACGTGAACGCCATCTGACACCCTATCGCTGGATCGCAACAAATCTGAAAATGGGCGCACCTTCTTATGTGCAAAGCTTGGTCTGCCTTCACCGTAAAAACAAAGACTCGAAATTATGGAAACAATTATTAAAACAAGGATAATTGGACTGACCCCATCGACCCCCCAAGTTTGGACACGGGGGTTGTCGGCCTTTTTTGTCGATATTGCGTCAAGTCCGCATTTCGCCTTTTTACAGCTTAGACTTGAAAGAACACGAATAAACGGTTTACCGTTTATTCGTGAGTGTCAATATCAATAAGCAAACAAGTTTTATGCAAACCTTGGGGTATAAGAGTCCCATGGGACGCAAAACCGAAAAAACCAGACCAGAGCAAGGACAACGACTCTCGGAACTCCGTAAAGCTAGCGGATTGAGCCAATATCAATTGGCAAGTCGCATTGGCGTAACTCAATCCAGCGTTGGCTATTGGGAGATGAGTGACAAGCCTCCCAGGGCTGAGATTCTGCCCCAGCTTGCGCAAGCACTCGGCGTAACTGTGGAAGATATTTTAAACAGCAAAACCAAGAAGGATTCGCTTCCTGCTTTGAACGGCAAAGCGCGTAAAATGTTTGTTGAGATTTCTCAGATGCCTCGCAGCCAGCAGGATAAAATTTGCTCCATTCTAGAGCCTTACGTCAGCCAATATCGACAAGGCGAGGTTCAAGCAGATTAAGAAGGATACTTCTTCGACTGGTAGGCCGTAAATTTAGTTCTCTCATAAATGCGCGTATCGCTCAGGAGCGTCCAAAGGACGTTCCTCGGCTTGAGGTGTTTCGGTAACTTCTGGAAGCTTTCGCAGGGCATGGATTGCAAGGCTTCTTCGATGGTTGCTCGGTCGATTGGTTCGCGGTGACAAGAGACGCGTAGCGTCTCTTCACTGGCGATCTGATAATGGAACTCGCGGCCGCTCGGCATCAGGAACGGTTTGTCCTGGTGCGCTTCGATACGTTGCCAAACTGACGGGAAAGAGTTGTCCATTGCGGCCATTTTGGAAGACATCCAGCAGGATGAAAGCTTTTTCCTTTTAACCGCTGATCGCACTGCCTGAGCTTCGTAGCCCACCGAGTATTTTTTCGAGAAGCCCAAAGAGATCAAACCGGAGAGGCTCAAGGAGGAACGCAGCCAGCTTGCTGGCGAGTAGTCCTTGAACCGCGTAGGTACAATCTCGGCGGCGCACACGAAAAGAGGGACTTGCCTGCGGCTCTCGATACCGCGAAGGAAAGCGCTCGGGGCGAGGCCGAGCAAGACGGGGTGACGGTCGCGTCTGCGCGACGGGCATGGCTTTACATTTCCCTGCGGCCTTGGCCGCGTAGCTTTCACAGAGGATCTGTGCAGGGAGCCTGAGCGACTGGAGCAGTGCCTATGTGCTGCGGTGGATTGGCCATCGGCAGGTTGGCCAGCGGCGTGGTCGGGTTGACGCGCGGAAGCGCGACGCGGGGGCAACCCGCGCGCTGGTGGTCGGGGGAAGCTCCCCTTTGGGGGGCGCGTGGCGGGACACGGCACAGCGATGGAGATCGGAGACGAGGCACGAGGCTACGGGCGGCCAAACGTAGGCGCTCTTTCGGATCGGAGATAAATGCTTCAAACGGGTGAAGACCCGGGCGCGGGGGTTTGAACTGATGGCGAAGCCCTAACTGAATGACGGGGATGCTCAAGACGTAGACCCGGGAGCGACCACCCCGAACCGCCCGTCTGGCGTTCGACTCGCCTATCGCTCGCGAAGTCCTGAACCCAAGCGGCAAATTGGACATAATACGATTTTGTAAGTGGGAGGATTCCTATCGGAATCCGATAGGAGGGGCCTAATGACAAAATCTATTATGTCTCTTTTGCCGCTGTCCGTATTCACCGAAGAGTTGAAGCTTCACCGATGCCCAGCCAGACGGGCGGTTCGGGGTGGAAGTGGTTGATTGCAACCGTTGCTCGTGGATTGCCCGTTACGCCGTTGCCGAGTTGGCGCGTTGGACGCAGAGGCGGCTAAGAGATGGAAGGCATTGCCGAGGCTGCTTGGATTGCGCGGCAGCGAGTTGCCTGAGCGCAGGACGAAGGATCGCAATGCGATCCCAGAGGACGGAGCGAACGGCATTGATCGAAGCCGCGCTACTTCTTCGGCTCTAGATTACGGCCACCATCTGGATTTACCCAAGACTCCAGTAGCAAGTGCGAGCTATGAACTTTCAGATAAATCATGATGCGGCCATACTTTGCTGGAGAACCAAATTTTACGTAATAATCCTCTTTAATGATATAGCTTTCTGCGCGTCCATTTTCTTGCAGAGGAAACGACCAGTTTAACTCTTCAGCGTAGCCATCTTCCGGTGCCTCGTGCATAAACTGTCCTTTGGCTTTAACGAAGCCACCGCCTTTAATAGTTGCCTTAGCAGTCCAAGGAAAATGCCGCTCTTGGCCAAGTCGCTCTATTGATAGTTCAAGTTGTCCATTCGGCGAGACTCTTCCGGTTAAGAGGTCGATCTTTGCTTCGCCGCTCGACGGTAGTTTATTTCTAAATTCACTGGTGATTAACTCAACACCTTCGCCTTTCTTCATTAGGCGAAAGATCGCTGGATTATTTGGATTTCCATCATTATCTGGCTCACCACCTGGAACAAAAAAATCAAGGTTCTGCTTGGAGCCATCCTCAGTGAAAATCTGATAGTATCCCTTTTTCTCTACATTTACTCGAAGATGTAGACCTCGACGCCCAAGAAACGAAAAGCGCCCTTCGTCATTGCTACTCATGGTGACAACTTCATTTTCGCCGTCGTATTCATTCCAGCTAATGCGTACACTTGCAGCGGGAACTGAAACACCATTTTGATCGAGAACCAGTCCGTAAAAATCCATCGGTGTTTCATAGCCCTTGCGCCACCATTCGGGAGTTCCGGCGACGAGTTCTTCCAACGAGTCGGATTCGGAAGTGACGTTTTGACTGACGAGTTGAGAGACATCCCCTTCATTCGCTTCTGTTGGATCTTCTAGCTTGGTTTCCTGCTTAGGTAGTGCCGAATCGTCCTTATTAAATGAGAGACTGATGATTAACAACAGCCCAACAAGTAGGCAGATAATGATATAAGGTAGAGATTTCTTCATCTTATTCCAATGCGGTCATTATTGCCTCGTAGAGACCAAAGACGGTTTGGATTGGGCGGCGGAACTGACCACTGTGGTCAGACCTCGAATCCGTAAAACCGTGCTCAGTATCGAGATTAACAGTTACATCAACAATGCCACCAGCTTGTCGGTCAGCCCCAACAGGCAGTGATCGAGTTCGGGCAATTTGAGCCATAGACTCATGCGAATCACCGACAAAGCGCTCTGCATCAATCGTATCGTGGTTGCTGTCGGTAAAGCGGGTTAGTTTCAGTCGTTCGCCAGCATTTGCTGTCGAGAGGTAGCCGTATTCAAAATTGATCTCTCCGCTACCCGACAACGTTCGTTTCCTCGGCTTGTAACTAAGTTGCCATGTTAACCAATTTGTTCCGAAGACCATAAACGATCCGGTTGTGAGGGCATAGTCTTCTGGGTTACAAAAATTAGTAGTAACAATGACATCTGGATTTTGGACGTAACCTCGATACCCAAAGTCAGGATTTGAATAATCAGGTGACGGGTTGGTGTTCTCCTGCTGTCCGAAAGTTGTTTTTAGAGCAAGAATGGCGGGGACTGCATCAAAGGCAGATGAGGCGGCTCCCGGATGCGCAAAGCCGTTCACCGCATCGCTCGTATTGAAGCAACCCGAAGGAATAGCAGCCTGCATCATCAGGTAATTATCTAATGACAGTCCATCGGCCAGTGCACCGCCAACAACAACGTTTCCAAGGCTATGCGCGGCAACTTTCATGGAGTAACCGCTCGGCAGCGATGCACCTGATACGTTTCCTTCGACATAGCTCTTAAATGCTGAGCCTGTCTTCCAAGCCATAAACTCACTGTCACTGAAGGAATAATCTCCTGTGTAAGTCGGCCAACGGAAGGCGCGGAAACGCCCCTTGTAGCCCTGCCACCATAAACGCTTGAACATGGTTTCACCGAAGACTTCCACATCCGGAGCTTCCATCTTCCAGCCATGCACAAAGACCAAACATTCTTCCGTCTCATCATCAGGCTTTTTAAAAGTATGCCCCTGACTATCGGTTGCGGCAGTCACCGAGAACGAAGGAACATCGCCACTTTCAGCATAGCTCCATGGTGCACCAAAGCTGACAGAGGCAAGCGCTCGCTCATACATCGACTTAACATTAAGCAAGTTCATCCACACGCCAGGACCTGTTCCGATTTCATTTCCGTCGCTATCAAGGATGACCAATTGCAATTCACCCTTACCAACTCCGGCACCTTCGCAAATAAGGAACACCGAGTCGCGCGTCGTTCCAACATCTTCAAAAACTTCCTTTTTCAGGACAAAGGTTTGACCAGACTCAACAGTCGTATCGCCATCTTCGCTTTTAATCGGATTATCAAACTCACCCTCAATCTGAGCCTCGGCTGTAGCTGTCTCAGTCAAATACAAAATGCCTCCGTCGTTTTCTACGGCCTTAAATAAATTCACAGCGGGTGATCCGGTCGCATTCGCCCACTTTAATCCAATCTGCAGATTATCATTCTCGATGGCCTCAATGATTGAATCGGGTAGATCAATCCAGAGCCTGAAGAAGTCTTCTAGGTCGCGGACATTCTTAATCGCGTTTGTGTCAAGGAATCCGAAAGTCTCGTGGTCTTTAGTTCCCGAATCGCCAACTTCTTCTGAATACGACTGTTCACCATCATCATCGTCGTTGATCCAGAATCTAAAAGGATCTTCTTCTGTCGTTGCATCGGTTCCAGCAAAACTCACCTCGCCATTTCGATCCGCATCGACGGCTATATCCATCTTGAGTAGCTGATAGCGCCCGTCCTCGCCCGGCTTCAAGCTATCCGGATCGATCTCCTCGACCGGTGACTCGTCGTTCATGCCATCCCACTCGATGGTGTCGACGATTTCCAGTCCTGTTTCTTCCTCGTTTTCAGGGGTGTCGGGGTCGTCTTCGGGGATGAAAAGCACTTGATAACGAATAGGGTATCTTGCCTCTGGGTCAACGCCGTTGTCCCACTTGAACTTGAATTGCACCTTCTGGTAATCGTAGCGTAATTCATTCGCGTGCACGTTGCGGTAAGCGCTAGGAGTGGCACTCGAAGTAGTAAAGTCATTCTCATAGTCCTCCAACTCGCTTTTGCCGTTGGTCACCATCATGCTGGTGGTGTTTTCGTTGCTCAGGACGGAAGAGTAATTGATCGTGGCATCTTTGTCGTTTTCCTGATTCGGCGGATCGTCGTAGCTGGTGCGCTGGCTTTCTCCGCTGCGGCGCACGGGAGAATCGGGCGTGCCGCCGGTATTGACGAAGCTGTCACCGGTCGTAGTCGATTCTCCGGTGATCGGGTCGATTTCGATGCTCTTCGAGCCGCTCTCGCCCTCAGGGCCGCTCTCGGGGTTGCCGCCGCTGAAGGACTGTTGGGCAGAGAGCGTTAGGTAACGCTTAGCCGGGTCGGTGCTCTGGAAGGTGCTGTGGCCGCGCTTGGAAAAGCTGATGCTCTTGCTCTCGATCAGAATGTCGTAGTTTCCGGGAGAAATCGACGGCGGGGGTGGCTGGAACGGGTCCGGTCCGGGTGGATCGCCGGGATCGAGCGGTTCCGGCGGCGGGCCGGGGTTGATTGGATCCCCGCCGTTGTCGAGTTCTTCGCCGTCGTTCATACCGTTGTCGTTGGTGTCGGCGTCATACGGATCGGTTCCGTAGTTTATTTCAAAGAGGTCAGTCAGGCCGTCGCCATCGCTGTCCTGATTGGCGAAGTCGTTGTTCGTCAATGGGTCGGTGCCGAGATTCACCTCTACGCTGTCATTGACGCCGTCGGCGTCGGTATCGCTGCGGTTGGGGTCGGTGCCGAGCGTCAGTTCCTCAAGAATGGTCAAGCCGTCGTTGTCAAAATCTTCCTGCCCATCGGGAACGCCATTACCCAGCGTGTCGGCAGCGTTCAGGTTGAGGAAGCCCCAGGCTCCCGTAGCCGTGCGGTAGATAAGATTTCGTTCGATACCATCGGGAATACCGTCGCCGTCACTATCCTCGGCGAATTGAGGATCGAGATTGTTTTGGTATTCTTCAATGTTGGTATAGCCGTCGGCATCGGAATCATCTTGAGCATCTGTGGAAACCAGCGGATCAAGGGCATTGTTCACTTCCCAGCCGTCCGGCAGGGTATCGCCGTCCGTATCCGGGTCGAGGGCATCGGTTCCGGCAGTCAACTCAGCCCCATCATCAAGCTGGTCGTTGTCGGTATCCGAGTCATTGGGGTTCGTCCAATGGGTTTCATATTCGTCGAGATTGTTGAGTGTATCGCCATCGGCATCGGCGGTGGGATCGGTCGCGCCGAGTGCTTCGACCCAATCGGGAAGGCCGTCTGCGTCGGTGTCGTTGAACTCGTCCGCACCTATGTCTTTAAGGCCATCGGTCAGAGCCTCGCCGTCCAGATCGAGTGCCGGGTAAAGTGCGTTCGTCCCCTCGTCTCGGGCGGGGGACGCGGCGACGAGTGAATAAGCGTAGCCGAGGCCGGGATCGGCGGTCAGCTGGTCGGCTCCGTCGATCATGACATTGCCGCTCGTAGTGTCGCGGCTGAGGCTGTGATCCCAGACAATGCTTGCGGTCTGCCCAGCGATTTCCTCGGGCGCGTCTGGATTCCAGAGAAGCGTATTTACCAGCGTAATGACGTTTGACGTGGAGGTGTTGTAGATCGCGCCGCCGGAGGCTGCCTCGTTACCGGCAATCGTGCAGGAAACGAAGGTAGGACGGCCGTTGCTGACGTAAACGCCGCCGCCCTGATCGCCCGCGAAGTTATCGCGGATCACACAGCCGACGATACGCATCTGGTCGAAGATCGTGCTTTCCGAAATGTAGAGGCCAGCGCCGTCCGAACTGCGGGCACCGTTACGGATGGTAAAGCCCTCGATGACGGCCTCTGTTCCGATATAGACGACATTATCGTTTCGCGCACCTCCGTCGATGATAGTTGAGCGGGCTCCCGCAGACGAGAACAAGTAAATGCGATCATTGAGATTGATACTTTCATCGTAGATGCCTGGCAGCACCTCGATAACGTCAAAGTCGTCCGCTGCGCTGATCGCGGTCGAAATTGTGCTCTTTTCGAAGGAGGTATTGGAGGCGCCATCGACGCGGTAATAACGAACTTCACCAATCTCCGCCAAAGGACTGATCGCACTTTGCGCCGTGGCGAACAGAGGCCCTGAAGCGGGATCGTTTCCGTCGCTGCCATGGTGATACTCGATGATGTTCGGAAAGCCGTCTAAGTCGAAGTCCTCCGAAGCCTCCTCGGTCAAACCTCCGAAGGTCGCAGTCTCCCAAATATCGGGCATGCGGTCGCCGTCCGAGTCCTCCAAAATGGTTACCGTGATGGGCGTGCCCACCGAAGTGGAGGCTCCGTAGCGGTCGGTCGCAATCGCAGTAATCGTGTAGGTGCCGGGGGCGGGGTTGTCCCAAAAACCATAGGCGTTGGAATAGACGCTATTGTCGGTGTAGAATTCGACGCCGTCTGCGTAAAACACCATGCGCTCGGCTCCGAAATCCGCGTCACTGAACGAGGCATAGAAATTGATGTCGTCGCCTTCGAGGTAGGTTGCTCCGTCCACCGGGTCGGTGAAGGCGATCACGGACGGAATGTTCTCCGGTGTGTCCGTGTCGTCGGTCGGGTCGGTTCCGGCCTCGTATTCGTGGAGGTTGGACGCGCCGTCCTGATCGAAATCGTCCAGCGGCCCCTCTTGCAGACCGAGGAAATTGGTCGTCTCCCAGCCGTCCTCCATTCGGTCGAGATCCGCGTCTTCGAGCACTATGACGGTGATCGCCTCGGAAATAGTCACCGTATCCAGCCGATCCACCGCGCGAGCGGTCACACTGTAAACGCCCGTCGTAGGCTGTTGCCAGTAATAAGAGTAATATGAACCAGTCAAATCCTCGCCTTGTTTAGCCTCATCGGCAAAGAACTCGACTCGTTCGATACCGAAATCGTCGTCGGTGGCGATCGCGCTCAAGGTGACGCTCTCGTCGCCCCAGATGGTAAATTCGTCAACGGGTGCGCTCAGCTCGATCTGCGAGGGCGGGTTGGTCAGTTCAAGAATCGCCGGAACCCTCCACGGCGTGGTTCCCGTGCCGGTGTGGTCGATCTCGATATCGGCCTGATAAGTGCCCGGCTCCAACTCGAAAGTCTCGAAATCCACCGCGAGGCTGGAAAAGCCGCCCTGCGTGACCGTGCCGGAAAGCGGCGAAACTTCCACAAAATAGGCCGGACTTTGGGTGAAGCGGACAGCCAACAGATTCTGCAGGTAGGGCTCGTTGTAGGCGACTTGAACGGCCTGCGTCTGGTCGAAGTTGTGCATGCCGACCGTCACGGTGTCCAAATCCCCATTCAGCTCCTTGTAGAAAAACTCGATGGTGCCGTCGGCATGAAGCACGACTTGGAAGGTATTAGTGAAAGCGTTCGCGTCTTGCGTGACGGCCTCGTATTGCACGATCAGCCGGTCGGCGAACTCTTGGTAATAGATGGTGCCAGAGTCATTCGAGTTACTATCGTCCGTGTCCAAATCATCCCAGAATGCTGCGATTAGGCCATCGGGGAAAGAAGTGTCCGGCAGGGTCTCGTTGCTGAGGTCGTTATATTCCTCTTTCAGCGTCAAGTAGCCGTCGCTGGCAACCCAGATGTCGATGTATTTCCGCCCGTAGTGCGGGAACTCGAACTGCGTGAGCGTGATTTTCTCCGAGTCGTTGTCGATCTCTGAGACAAGCGGGAGCAACGTGCCGGTCACGCTGATTTCAGTCCAGGTATAGGTCGCGGATCCACTCAGCGAATCCTCCCATGCGTATAAACCTTGAAAATCCGCCTCATTACCCGTCACCGTTATGTTAAAATCCGCGTCGGGAGCGACGGGATTGTTCAGATAAAGCGTTTTCGTCGCGCTTTCGCCGTGAGTCAATATCACCTCAATAGGTTTTGGAAAGACCGCAAACTGGTCATCCCAGAAGGTCTCCCAATCATCGGGTATGCCGTTGGCATTCGCATCGTCGAAGGCGAATGGATCGGTATCTTGATAGAGCTCGTCCTGGTTGCCGATGTTATCGCCGTCAAAGTCATCATTCCAAGGGTCGCTTGTGGGCTGATCCGTATATTTGAGGCGGTAGAAAAAAGCGCCCGTATTGACTGCGAAACCATGTGCCAGCACGTCGTCCGCGCCGGGGTAAATGTAGTCGATGTATTCCCAACCCGCTGTCAGGTCCGGCGTGACCTGAATGAAATACGTCTCTCCACTGATACCCCACCAGGAAAACGTCGAGACATTGTTGAGCGAATCGACCTCGACGCCTGATCCGTGGTTCAAGTCAGAGGCGGTTGGGTCCGCGCAGACGAGAGTGGACTGCACCGCCAACAAACCGCCGAGAAGAAGCCTTGTCTTCGATTGGTTCCGACTCATCGGGCACCCCTTTCTGAAATCGGCCAGTGATTGATGATCACGTCTTTCGGCTGCGGTGGATTTTTCTTCAGGTAGGCTTCCCGCGCTTTTCTCAGCGCCTCGCTGCGCAAAAATTCAGATTTGAAATTAGCCTCGTTCTCAAGGTAGTGACCGAAAAGCGCATCCATTTGTTGGTACAGTTTCGGCGGTATTTGCCGTTCCTCCCCTTCGACCACCACGTATTCCGCCTCTCCATCGATGAAGGGAACCGGAGAGAGTTGCCAGCGTGATTCGTAATCGTAGCCCCACTCTTTCGCATAAACTTTACGCCAAGCTTCATCTTCGCGGTTAACTGTGTGTATAAAACAAAAATAGTCATAAACGACCTTATCCCGATCAAAGGTGCTGATTGGACGCAGATAGTTCAAATTGATATTGGTCCAGATCTCGAATTCTTCAGGTGCTTTGCGCCGCTCAGCCTCGTTGCGCGGCTTGCGCCAGAGAATTCTTGAGTATTTTTCGCCAAATACTGTCACCGAGAGCGAAATCGATTGGTACTCCGGTTGCGCTGCGATCATCGCGGCCCATTCTTCCGCAGTCCAGGTCCTAGATGCTTGCGTATTCTTCGATGCCGGTGCGGAAGCGGTCCTTAACCGAGGGGGAACGATGCGGTTGATCGTCAAGCGATGCTTCTCTTTTTACACGACACGGCTTTCGGTTGCCGACATCGACTCTAGCTCTGCTTTTCGGTGCTCTTCGCGGACCGCCTGATCCGCCATCTGTTGTTCAATAATCGCGGTAGCCTCAACGGGACTCGGTACAGTCGTAGCACCCACACAACATGAAAATAAGTAAACGATAAAAAACGTAAAAAAACAAATCCTTTGCCGCTGCTGACGATTCACCACTTCCATGATTACAGGAAACAGCAGCTAAAATCTTGCGTCAACCTAAAAATACACAGTCTACCATGTATATAGTTTACTGTGCATTAGTTAAATTAAGTGCTGTATGGACATCCAAATGGCTCTTGCACAGGTAATCAGGGAAGAAAGGCAAAAACAAAGCCTGTCGCAATTGATTCTTAGCGAGAAAGCAGCGCTTCATTTAAATACAATACAAGCCTTAGAATCAGGGAAATACATATTAAAAATAAGCACTCTATTTCAAATATGCAGGGCACTTGATGTCTCAGCTGCAACTATTATAGATCGAGTAGAAGATTTAGATCCGAGTATCCCAACAGATCCGTATTAATCTTGCTGCTCAGCACGACGAGAGAATATAAATGACTGTAATACGGAACCCCTACGCTACCCCCGGCCACTCGAAAGCTGCTTGAGTAGTTCGAATATGCCATTCCATTGGTGCTCAATTGGAATGGGTTCAAGAACATCATACTGAGCACTTGGCTTGATTGGCCTCGCTGGTCTCACGCTGCTGCTTCGTCGCCGCCGTAGTTAGGTAATCGGCCATAACATTTTTCAAAAGCCGCTGCGTGAGAATCATGTAGCGGCTTTTTTGTGTGCGATCATATGCTGCTTCTCGGGCTAATCCCGCTTCGCGAAAGGTTTGCAGCTCGTCGAGCTCTCTGGTGTGGCCTCCGTGCTTTGCTTAGCATACTACGCAGGACGCGGTCGGTTCTCAGAACCGGGAACAAAGCATACTGAACCGCTTCTCAAGACAGACGGC
>Ga0306899_1001076_pt1 | contig 11363 bp, 20 predicted proteins | sample AntRauMFilla3764_FD_190407 | JGI IMG/M metagenome (GOLD analysis project Ga0306899, IMG submission 190407) | Saline lake microbial communities from Rauer Islands, Antarctica - Metagenome Filla 3 #764 (v2) (version 2) | ecosystem: Environmental > Aquatic > Non-marine Saline and Alkaline > Saline ... | reverse complement strand
AGAACGCGAAACCATTCGAGCAACTGGAATGGTTTAACCGGATGACCAGGACGCAAGTTGACATGATCCCCTTCCCCTATAAGTCGGGGGCCGGGGTCGAAACCCCGGAAGAACCCGAACCAAAGGCGGATGCGAGTCCGCCGAAACCCGTTGAAAACAGCGGGGGGAAGCCGGAAAACAGCAAGCGCGGGGTGATCCTGGGCGGATTATTTCTAGTCGGCGGCATTGCAGCCGCACTAATGACCTAAAAGGTACGGGTATGAGTGAAATGGCAGAAGCAGTAGAGGGCGAAACACTGGACGATCTGGCGACAGAGTGGCAGGCGGAGCAAGCAGAGGCGGATAAGCTGGAGAATCAGCCGGACGCGGAAGAACTGGAGCAAGCGCGAAAACTGGCGGAGCGCATGAACGCGGGTTTTTTGTGGATCGTCAATCGTACCCAGTGCCCACACGTAAACATTCACGAAATCATAGAGGCGGACGCGGGTGTAGAAGCCTTTGAACCCCTCGCGGAACGGTGGGGCGGGGAGGTGCCGGAGTGGGTACAGCAGTTCAGCCCGTACATAGGGGCCGGGGTGTACATGGCAACCACGATCGTAACGGCGCGACAGGTCGAGCGGCAAATACTGGACGCGCACGAAAAGCAACAGGAGGGGGCCGCCAGTGGCGAAGAACCCGAACACGCAGCGACAGAATAGACATTGCTGGATAGGCGCGAAAACCGGCGGCGGCAAGTCGCAGCTATTGCGTAATGATCTGTTACCAAGGCAGGGAGTGCGCGCCTTGTTTTGGGACATTGACACGGATCATAAATGTACCCGATACACCGAAAAAGGGGCGTTTCTGGCGGCGTTGAAATCGGCGGATCAGTCGGGCAAGCCCTATCGGATCGGATGGAGTGGAGACGATGACGCGGCCACGTTCGAATGGTTTTGTCGGGCGGTGTGGGCGGTGCTGGATGGAAAACATGAAACCTATGTGATCTGCGAAGAAATGGCAGATCAAGGCATGGGGCAGAGGCTGCCGGCGTTTCTGCGCAAGATCATGGTTAGGGGTCGCAAATACGGGGCGATACTGATTACCACAACGCAACGGTGTCAGGAGGTGCCAAAAGCGTTAATTACGCAAGCGGCCAACCGGTATATAGGCTTGCATGAAGACCAGGACGCGCACTATCTACAGCGGGCTGTGGGGATAAAGGCGCTGGATATCGAGCTATTAAAGCCGCTGAATTTCTTTCACAAAGGCCCGGAGGGGGTCGTTCAAATCCGCACGAAATACCAAAAATTCGCTGCCTAGTAAATACCTGTCCCTAATAGGGGCGGGCGTTTCCGTCCCTATTCCCCGCGTGAGAAAACTTGCCCATCGGATAACCGAAAACGACAAACCAAACCGAAGGGCAGGAAAAATGGACAGTGTAAAAAATTGGTTTCGCGATAACGTGGATCAGAAACAGATGGTTACGTTGCTCGTAACCGGCGTGGTAATCGGAACAGCGGCCTACGGTCTGCGAAAAGCCGGTTATGCAAAAGTCGCCAACGTCGTGAAGGGGGCCTGATATGAGCCGTTCCTTTGAAGAAATGCCAACGATGCAGAACGTCGTACCGGGCGGGCGTGTCACGCTGAATTGTCCCCTGGGCCTGACTTACGACCAGTTGACGTTCAAGTTAACCAACGTCACCGCGTCGGAAATGAAAAACCTGAAAGTAATCACCGGCAGTAAAGCCCAATGGGATTTGACCGATGCGCAACGCGTGGTCGATGTGAACAGCTATTACGGCCGCAAAGAAAAAGCCGGTTTTGTTACCCTGTGGTTCTACCGTCCTGAGATGAAAACCGAAGAAGAGCGGGCGCTAACAAGTATAGGCACAACTGATATTCCGTCTTTAACCGTTCAGTTCGATCTAGATGGAGCGGTTGCAAATCCGGCAATCAAAGCCTACGCAGTACGGCGCAAGCCTGAACCGATGGGCGTTATCACCAAGTTCCGCGAATACCCGGTAACGTTCGCAACATCCGGCAAGCAGGATATTGATAATATTCCTCGCGGCGCTCGAATCAGTGCGTTTCACCTGTTTAAAGGCGATGTGTCGTTTGTCGAATTTGAAATCAACAACGGCACCGGCGCGGGTAAGGTCGTGGATTGGCCGAAAGAGTTGCTGGAATCAGTTCAAGAACAGTACGGACGCACTCCGCTAACCGCCAAAGCAACGCACATCGATATGAACCTACTTGGCAAAGCGATGCAATTCATGCCGACCGGCAATTTGGTCGATATGCGGATCAAACCGACGATTGATAGCAGCGGCGGACTGACGACCCTCGTTGAGTATATCGACGGATACAACGGCATTTAATCCAGGGGCACAGCATGAGCCAAGACAGTAAAGATACCGGCTTCTGGTCAGGCTTCACGGTGGGCGATGCGTTTGAAGGTCTAGTGGGCGGCTATGTCGCCCGCGAAACAGCCCGCGCCGAAGCAGGCGCGGCGGGCGTAGCCGCTGAACAAAACGCGCTGATCAATCGGCCTGATCACGTAACGCAACGACCGAACGCCCAACCGAACACCGGCAGCGGCAGCCAGACCGTAACCGCTGGCAGCGGACAGGGCGCGGAGCGCAGCGTGAGGATCGGTGGCATGAAAGTAAACCGAACGGCGCTTTACATTGCCGGGGCCGCACTCGCGGCGGCGGTGGTCATGAAGGTGGCGCAATGATCCCCGGTATGGGGCCGATAAGCGGCGGGGCCGGGGGCCTGTCGGCGGATTTGGGCGGCGGGCCTTCAACCGCAGGCGGCGGCGATAACGCAGGCGGCGGCGGCAATAACACCTGGAATTTTTCACCGCCTCAGTATCAAGTACAAGCGCAGCAACAAACCAAAACCGCCCAATGGCAGCTATTTGCCGTAGCCGGTGGCGTGGTGGGTCTGGTGTGGCTATTAACGCGCAAGCGATAACGCCCAACCCGGCAACCTGGGCGGCGCTGGCAACGGCGGCGGGCAGTGACGAGGCGTTAACAGACATTCAGGGCAAGCACGAACGCGGGCAGTGTAGCGTCTTGAAGGTGACTGGAAGCGCGGCGGGCTATGTCGTGGTGTGGATGGAAAGGGACGAACACGAACACCAAGAATTAGTATTAGCGTTAGGCGTCGGAGTTGGGGCGCGGCGCTGGATACCCTGGGCGCTGCAATTCGCCCGAAACAATCACGCGAACAGCGTTAGAACGCATTGCAAGCGGGCCGGATTGATTCGGCTTTATCAACAAAACGGATTCAAAAAAGCCGAGATCGACCCGCAGGGTTATCAGGTAATGAGGTTTAACAATGGGCGGTAGTAGCAAAAGCAACAGCCAACAAAAAGCCGAGGGCGATGTTGTATTCAATAACGTCGATTACGGCGGGGCCGGATCAGGCGCGGGGCCGCTTAAAAATTTCAACGTTGGGCGGGAAAACACCCTGTCAGACAACGTTTTCAACGTTACCGACGGGGGCGCGACAAAGAACGCGTTAGCGGCAAACGTAGCCGTATCAGCCAGCGCGAACAATACGGCGTTGCATACAACCTGGGGGGCGCTGGATGCGAACAAACAAACCAGCGAAACGGCAATCGATGCGAACAAACAAACCAGCGAAACGGCAATCAATGCGGTCAGCAAATCGGCAAGCGAAGCGATCAAGGCCAACTCGGCGCTATCGAAAAAGCTAGGGGAAGGGGCGTTCAAGCTATCGGATCAAACCACAACTAAGGTGATTGATTACGCGGGCAACACAAACCGATTGGTAACGGATTTCGCAACCGACAGCAACCGGGGCGCGTATGAATTGAGCCGGGACACCCTGGACACTTACGAAAATCTAGTAAGCCGGACCGGCGACCAAGTAACAGACGCGCAAGTAACGAGCCAGCAGGCGACCGGAAAGGCGCTTGATTACGTGTTCCAGTCGAGCAAGTCCGCGACCGAACGACAGTCAGAAAACCTGATCAAATACGGCGTATACGGTGCCGTCGGCATTGTCGGGGCCATTTCACTGGCGGCAGTCTTGGGGCAATAACATGGATTTATTTGACGTAAAACTAACAGCCGGTGTGGAGTCACAAACCAGCGTATCAGGGCGTTATTTCCGAATTTTGTCGGGCGCGGGGCGCTTGCGGATCAAGGCCAGCAACGGCGCGGATTCCGCCATTATTACCGGGATTGGCGTCGATTTGGGGCGCTTTGAGTGGTTCCGATTGACCAGCGAAACGGACCAGACGCTAACGGTGTTAGTGTCGGATTTGCCCACAACGGACAGCCGATTGACCGGCGATGTCGACGTAAACGGTCTGTTATCGGTGGTCAATTCCGGGGGCAGTGCCTGGGCGCAATCAAGCGTCACACTGGCGGCGGCAACGGCGGCGGAAATCCTGAGCGAAAACACCGAACGATTAAGCGGAACCCTCCAGCCAGTCGATGATATCTATATCGGCGCATCTGCAACGGTCAGCGACACCAACGGCGTATTGATTACCGGGGGGCAGGTGGTGAACATCGAAAACACGGCGGCGTTGTGGGGCTATTCCGTGGGCGCTAATACTGTGCAGCTTATGGAGTCGATAAAATGAGTATTGACGTTCTGAGCGCGGGCGGCGGGATTAAAAGCCTGCAAAATCTCACGTTTTTCGACAATGGCCAATGGGAATATTTTAATCCCGTTGACCCATCAAAAGCCGTGTTACTTCATTTAGGCGTGAGGGGTGAGGGTTATGATATGTTTCAGCACCCCGTCTATGGTCTGTATCCCGAACGGGTAATCCCCCGCAATAGTACTCCTTCAGGAGATAAAATAAGTCTGCAAGTTGTGGAATTTCGAGGCGTGAAGGTACAACGGTACTATTTCAGTATGACCGGATCCGTTGAAAATTTAACCATAGCGCCGGTAAATCTGGAAAAAACGATTCTGATATTTGACGGATTTTTGGATCACGGAACGTGGACAGGGCGGGATTTTCCAATATGGGAATTAACAGCAGAAAATAACATTTATTTGCGCCGCCGTGAGGCGGACCATGCTTATAAAGGTGACGTTCAGGTGATCGAATATGCGTAATTATCTAAGAATTGAAGGCAAGCGCGTCGTCGCAGCCCTGCAAACCGGGGGCCAGATCGACCGGGCAGACATGATCGAAGTAGACAGCGACCCGGCGCAATACCTGGGCATGGTCTACGAAAACGGCGAATTTTCACCGGGGCCGGGGCCGGAACCCCGAACCGTATTGACGCGGTTGGAATTCATCAGCCGGTTTAGCGATGCCGAATTAGCGGCCATTTACACCGCAGCCAAAAAAGAAATTGCGCTTGAAATCTATCTCGACAAATTGCGGGCGGCGCAAGATGTGACGATTACCGATGCGCGAACCGTGGCGGGCATTGAAGCGCTGGCGGCGGCGGGCCTGATCGAGTCGGGCCGGGTGGCGGCCATTCTGCAACCGGAGCCGGACGCGTGAGCCTGATTCCGTTGTTTGCGCTGGGTGCGGGCCTGTATCTGGCGGCAAGCAGCCGGGAAGCCGGTAATGGGGTGGAAAGCGACGCGCCCAGGGGCATACGCAATCACAACCCCGGCAACATCGAAAAGGGCGCAGCCTGGGACGGTCTGGCGGCGGATCAGTCCGGGGATGACCGATTTGCGGTGTTTGATTCCCCGGTGTACGGAATCCGCGCCCTGACCAAGGTACTTTTAACCTATCGCAACCGCCACGGTCTACGAACCCCGGCGGAAATTATCAGCCGGTGGGCACCCAGTTTTGAAAACGATACTGGGGCGTATGCGCAGCATGTCGCAAGCGCGGCGGGCATTGGCGTAGACGATCCGGTGACAGATACCGAATTGCCGGCGGTGGTGGCGGCAATCATTCAGCATGAAAACGGCGTCAATCCGTATCCGTGGGCGCTGATCAACGAGGGCATAGCAAGGGCGTATGCATGAACAAATACAACGTAATGAACACGATGATTTTGGTGGGCGTGGCCGTGGGCGCGGTCTGGTATTTCAAAGGCGCGGCGGCGAGTGCGGTTAAAAGCGTGGGTACGGCGGTGAATCCGGCGGATTCCGGCAACTTGGCAAACCGGGCAGTACAGAGTACATGGGATTTGTTTACGGACGGTCAGGGCACCATCGGCACGGATACATACGATTTTATCCACGGAGAATAGCGTGACAGAAATGATGCAGGCGATTTTTATTGCCGGAATAACCGGCGGCGTGGCGAGTGCCGGGACGGTCACAGCGTTGCGCGTACACATTCAATACTTGAAAGATCACAACGTCATTCAGGATCAGGCGATCAGGGACGTAAAAAAAGAGGCGCGTAACGCGATGGAAGTCTCAGCGCAGGCGCATACGCGCATGGATATTCAAGACAGTATAAATCAACAGCGAGGACAGAGCACATGAAGCAATTTCTGATTACCAAAGCCGTTGGGTTATTGGTCAGCATGATTGACGAGGACATTGTAAGGCGGGGGCTGGATGCCATGTTTGATAAAATCGAGGAAGAGGTAAAACGCTCTGAGAATCAGATCGACGACGCGTTGGTGTTGCCGGTCATCCGCACGATCCGAGCGGCGACCAACACGCAGTAAGGCAAAAAAGAAGCGTTTCTGTAGAAAAGCCGGGCCTGTGCCCGGCTTTTTTAGGAGTGGGTTATGAGATCCGGCGGCGGAAGGGCAGAAGGTTATTGATGGCCTGTTCATTGACCTGGGCGCGCATCGTTTCAAGCTGAATCTTTAAATCCAGATTTTCCCGCCTGAGTTCGTCGTTAAGAGCCTTTTGCAGTGACCACCATGAAAGCTCACCCGCGTTAAAACTGTAGCCGTTGGGCGCGATCATCCTGCCGGTGTCGGTGCAGACCCTCCAATCCTTCCATGCGCGCCACGGCATGCTGCCGCCACCTACGATCTCTAACAGTGCCTGGGTAGTGGGTGCGGGGGTTTTCGTGCCTGAAATCCAGTGGTAGACGGTCTGTTTAGAGACACCCACAAGATCGGCAACCACGTCCGGGCGAAGCTGTACCCACGAATCGCGACCGCTGGCCGTCAGTTTGATGCGATACCAAGCGGTTTTTTTGCGTCCCGCGTTAGATTTTTTTGCGCGGGATTCACGTTTTTTCACAGCGAAAAGTTCTAAAAAAACGGCCATTTTGTAATGTTCCTGAGTCGCCTTTAAATCCGGGGGTTCCGGCGTTGGGGCGCGCATTGAACGTCAAAAAAGGCGTTACAAAACAGAGGGGGAGTGTGTGAAAAGGTAACGGACGGTAGGGGGTAAAGTTATCCCCAAGTGCGCATAATGTATAGATTGTTACGCCCCGAAAACCGCAGGAATCACAACCGAGCAAACCAGCCACAAGCCAGCGACAGCGCGGCATCCGGGCGAATCCATTGCCGATAACATACGCTCCATAATTTGTCGCCTTTTAGGAGAACGGCATCGGGTAATTTCGATCCGAAGCAGCCAAGGCTGGGGGTCTACCGCTAACACGTCGCAACAGATCATTACCGTATCGGGTGAGAACTCCTGATTGCCTTCATTGATCTTGTAAATATTTTGGGCTGAAACACCCAATATGTGGTGTAGAGCGTAGAGGCTGCACCCTTCATGTTGTGCTTTTAGCATTGTCAATAGGTGCTGTGATGCCGTCATGGCTATTTGTCTCCCTAGGCGACTAATTAACAGAGTGTAGGCAATAACCATTGATTAAGGAATGACCACTGCCTATTGAATAGTCACTGCGCGGTAGTATATCGTTTTCCCCGTTGGTTCTCCCGAACCGCCCGGATAGCTTCCGGGCATTTTTTCGGGCGGGCCGGAAACCAAAAACGGGAGAGCAGAAACGTGAATAAAGGTATTGAGTGGGCATTAGAAAAAGCGCGGGATGAATTGAAAACGACCGGGCGAGTGTATCGGATGGAGTCAACAAGGCAGGGATGGTTAGATTCATTCGGGCCTGGCAGCCTGGGAATGATGACCGAAAACTATCAGAAAAACTGCAACGAATTACGGGCGGTGATAAAGGATCTCGAAAAGGCCAGCCGGGGAATCATTATTGATCTACAGGGGGCCAACTGATGAAAACCGCATTTATGAAAGATCACGACTTCAAGGGGCCAACGGTCAACCCGAACGGCGAAACCCTTTCACGACTTACCCACCAATTCCGAAACGTGCGCGGGCCTGATCAGGTAAAAAAGTGCCTGAAAGCCTGGGGTCTGGCTGATGAAATCAGCCCGCGTCAGGCGCGGTTCTGGGATGAATCCACCACGGCAGAGCGCCAAACCTTTGCCAATATGGCGGGGGTGTCCCTGCAATACAGCATCACCGACTGGGAAAACATACCGGAAAAGCCCCGCGAGCGGCTGTGGCGGGCGGTGGTCGATGCTACGAAGTGGGGCGAGAGACTCAAGGGGCGGTTTTGAGGGTAAAGAATAATTTTCCAATTTGCGCCTATGTCATTTTGTTCATAGGCGTGATTTTTAAAAGCAACTTTATGGTTGGTCCGATGATGAAAAGCACTGGCGAATTGACAGAGTGGAATTGGTCAGAATGGCATTGTCGCGGGTACTGCGACGATTGTCAGGTATATAGAGTATTGGCGAAAGTTGCGGGCGGCGATCTATGCGAAAACTGCGATTTTGAAAGAATGATTGGTGCCGAGGGTGTTGCGTAATGCTCAACACACGCACCCAAAGGGCTTGGAGCAGCGGCATGACCACAAACTACCTATCGGATGGGCACCCGCTTATAAATGATCCTCAGCGCCCGTGGCCCTACAAGGTTTTAGTTGGCTACAGAGCCCCAGGCAACAGGAATATCGTCTGCTCTCGTGCCATTTACATTAGAGCCTCCAGTGAAGACCTGGCCCGCATGTGCGCATTGCGTGAAGCACGGGGAATGATGCCGATGATCGCAGGTGGCAAAAGACTAAAGGCCAGTCGCATTGTTAGCAGTAGGCCGCTAGATCGGAGTGACTGCCACAACGCACGAGCAGAGGAGAAAGTCATGACCATGAGCGCAGCACAAAACCAGCGTGAAATCGATATATTGGGTAACAAATGATCGAAAGTTACACCGACAAAGAAACCATTAATCGGGCCTGCAATGCAGCGACCCGGTTTTTTTATGCTGGACATAAGCCGGGCGCGGAAATCGCGGACCAGTTCGGGCGCACGATGGCGCGGATCGGCAAAGCCGAGCGGGCCAATAGGCTAGTCAAGGCGGCGAAAAGTCCGACAGACCGATTCCCAGGCCTGACCGGCGCGTATTTCAACCGGCCCGCACCCCGGCGAAAGCCGGTGCCGTTAGAACTGGATCACGAAGCTCCTCACACGGCACCCGACCTGACCCAGCCAGGGACCTGGGCGGTGGTCGAAAAGCGCGATTGGTGCAACGAACAGCGCCTGAGGATGGAAACCCGGCCAGGGGCCGGGGTACAGACCCCGGACAATGCGGGCGACCGCATAACCGCGATGCTCACAGAGCGCGGAGCGCGAAAAATATCCGAATCCTGTTATTTCATGGCGTGTCAGCGCGGCGGTTTTACCACGTTTGCAACCCTGACCCTGGATGTTGCCGCCCGGGAGAAAATCGCCCGCCCGGTGTTGGTGCCGATGTTTGAAAAGGATAGGGCCGGTTTTCCGGTGTTCCCGCTGGACCCCGCGAAAGCCAAGCCGGGGCCGTTGGGGCTGGTTTATGAATTTGTGGGTCCTGACGAGCCTGAGCCGCTCAAAGAAAATCTTTCGCAACGCTACCCAGACGGATTACCGCAAGTGAAGCACCATGAAACCGGCGCGTTTTACACCCCGTTGAAAATGGGCTGGCAGTGGTCAGTCCAGAAAGAGGCGTCTAGGTTTTTCGAAGCCGCGAATAAAATGTATACGCGGGGCTGGCAGTACCAGCACCCCACCAGCGGCGAAACGATCAAGGTAGAGGGATCGAAGCTCGACCCCGAAACCGGCAAACCGGAACCGCTGGCCTACTTATGGGTAGCCGAAAACCCGGACCGGATCGACGAGGAAACCGGCGAAGTGATGGGCGAAAACCCGCACCTGCATTTGTTGATGAATTGGCGCGTGGACTATCGGCATTTTGACGCATGGGCCAAGCGACTTGAAAAGCTATGGGGCAACGGATTCGCACACCTGGAAAAGCTCAAAGACCCGAGCAAGGCCGGTTCTTACGTCGCAAAAGCGGCGGGCTATCTGAGCAAGGCGCAAGGCAAAAACGATCAAGGCAAAATCCGGGGCAACCGCTACGGGATCAGCAGCCGAGCCAGGGCACCGGGATGGATCGAAACCGAACGCCACCAAGTGGGAATGATGGGGTGGCTTTTGGCCGAAGCTCATGAGCTATGGAATAACCGGCATGGTAAAAAAATAGCGAAACGAGAGTTTTTGAAAAAGAAATTGAACGGGGGGGAGATACGCACCAAAGCGGGAAAAATAGTCCAAATTCTGGAAGAAAAGCGACCACACATCAGGAAGGAAATAGGCGAAGAGCTTGAGGCCGTGAGAAAGAAAATCGAGCCACTACCCAGAATGAGCAAATACGCGGCCTTGTTCAAATCCGAAGAACAGAAAACCCGGTTTTTCGAGTGGGCCAGCCGAAAAGGGTGGGAACCCAAACCGCAGCACAGCCTATGGCTCGTGGAATGGCGTAAAGCGCAATGGCGGCGGCGGCATGGCTCACGATTATCAGCCGGGGCGCATAGCTGGGCGGATTGGTTTGAGTTGGCGGATAGCGGCGCAATGATTATGGATGAGGAACAGCAGCAGGCGGCGGCGTAATGCAAATAATCAAAGTGTACCGCTGCAAACAGTGCGGACAGGAAGTAAACGAGCAATGGTGTGGCAGCGGTGGGCGTTGTCAAAACTGCAATAAAAAGGCAAAAAAATGACAGATCACGAATTATACGGGCGAGCGCGAAATTTGGCGGAAAAGGTCAGGGCGGCGAAATACCCCGCATTGATCCCGAAAGCCGCAAGGGAAATTATCAGCGAAGCGGCGGCGCTTATTGAAGCATTGGCAGTCAGGGAGGTGCGCAGATGCCAAGAGCAAAAGACAACCGCAAACCAATAGGTACAGAAACCTGTTTTAAGTGCGGCGAACAAGCCGAATTTCTGCAAGTGCAGCGCGGTAAACGGGTGGGAGAGCTGTACCGGAAGGGGTGCGAGTGCAAGCCAAACCAGAACGCAAAACCGTTCGAGCAATTGGAATGGTTTAACCGGATGACCAGGACGCAAGTTGACATGATCCCCTTCCCCTATAAGTCGGGGGCCGGGGTCGAAACCCCGGAAGAACCCGAACCAAAGGCGGATGCGAGTCCGCCGAAACCCG
>Ga0306899_1001070_pt1 | contig 11391 bp, 21 predicted proteins | sample AntRauMFilla3764_FD_190407 | JGI IMG/M metagenome (GOLD analysis project Ga0306899, IMG submission 190407) | Saline lake microbial communities from Rauer Islands, Antarctica - Metagenome Filla 3 #764 (v2) (version 2) | ecosystem: Environmental > Aquatic > Non-marine Saline and Alkaline > Saline ... | reverse complement strand
GACAATCGCTGTGGGGTCATTGCTGTACCCGAAGTCAAGCCCGTATCGAACGAGCTTGGCTCCGTGTGGAATGTCTTCCACAATCCCCCATCCGGAGTATATCTTGCCATCCACCTCTCCGAGCTGGCCCAATCCGAACACCTGCCACCAGCCTTTTCGGTCCTTACGCTGTTCGATACTGTCCACAATGTTCTGGTCCAGGGCCTCGTTATCTTTATAGGTAATGATTAAATGGTCTATATCATCACGCTTGCCCAGCATCTCCGTGTAGAACCAGTACTCTGTGCTGGGGTTCCAGTCCATGAATATGCAGTCCTTGGTTCGCACCTCTAGCTGTTCGAACGTTTCGAACGCCAGGTTGTTCACCTCGTTGCAGAACAAACGATCACGGCGCGGTCCCCGCACCTTCAGCGGCTGGTCCGCTCCAAAGAACTCGATGACGCTCCCCGTCTCGAACTTATATATGAAGTCGGTCCGGTTCCAGTTCGCTTCGCTGAAGTACTTGTGCCCCTGCATTATATTGAGAAAGTCGCGCATCGCGCCTTTTTTCAAGTGGGGCAAGCTCTCAGACACAATACTAGTCACTGTGGGCGTCTTGTCGCGCTGGGCCAAGTCTATCAACACCTGCAGGGTGCAAATGGTCTTGCCCGCACTGGTGCCGCCCTGCAGTGCTCGTATTCGCTTGTCGAGAGCTGCTACCTTGTGGGTAGCGGTGGTGATTGCATATTCCATATTAGTCGCTTTCTATTACTTTAGCCTCTTTTCCATCGATTACCTTGGTTTCTACCTCAGAATAACCAATCTTTTTTGTGCGCAAGTTGTCCAAAAGCGGTTTCACCTCCGTAATCTTTATCTCTTGCTCCACCTTGTCGCGCATGCTCGAAACGTTTTTCGCGGTGAAGATAAAGGCTGCAGCTGGCATGGCCCCCGAAAGACCTCCTTGGATTAAAAAGTCCTCCTGGGCCTGTTTTGCGTGCTTGTAGGCCATGCAAAATCCTTGCATGTCTAAAAGCTCCTGCTGCTTTGCTTTAGGCAGCTCCTTGAAGTCTTCAGGCAGCTCCTCCTTAGTAGACCAGCGGTACACCGTTGCAAAATCAACATCAATGCTCTTCGCAAAACGTATCAGCGTTGGTAGATAATTTGGCACGTACTTGTACGTTTTAGACACCTCACCATTAGGCTTTGATGATTCTGCCATAATCTCCTTCCTGATCGGCTCCACGTTAAAGAAGTCAATCATCTTCTCAATAAACTCCTTCCTAAACTTCGTTGGCCTTCCCTGTGGTTTTAGATATGTTCCCATGTCCTGCAATTGTAGCACATGCAGTGCATCGCTGACCAATGGAAGTGCTACTGCACCTCAAACAGAGGTGTAGTAAGGTGTAGTAAGGTGTAGTAGCAATTCTAACCATATTATTAGCCCCATAATCCAAGTGCAGCACCTTACTACACCTATTTCTCTAAAACACTTCTCAATTATTTTTTTTATACACTACAGCGTATACACACACAGAGTCTCCAAACCCCAAAATAGGTGCAGTAGGTGCAGTAGCAACCAATCCAACCTTACTACAGGCCCCACATTAGCTACTACACCTCCAAAAAAGGTGTAGTAAGGTGTAGTAAGGTGTAGTAGCTACCTAAGAGGCAATACAGCGTTGTTTACAACACTCGTTTGACGTTTTGAGTCAAAATCACCCTTGACAACTCAGACAATCACCCGTCGTATTGCAAGACACATTGGGTTTTCAAATAAGAGGTGGTGAAGCATACAACCCTCCTTGACGTACCAAACAACGCATGGTGACATAACACTACTTTGCAGAGCAAAGCAGTCACGGGCAGGCGTGGCATGCCATGCAACTGTATAGCATATATGCTATATACCCAGTCACTCTTGACAAAACACTTACCCCCATGCATAACTGTATAACATGCTTGCACTTTGCTGTGCATTTGCTATACTTGTAACTAAGTCAGAGAGAGCAAAAGGCCCTCACGAAATGACCAGCACATTGACAAATAAATACGAGTAACTCATCTAGCGATACATAAGTAAACGCAAGTAAGGTAAACCCTAGAGAGTGGCCACACAGAAACAAGTGCCACCATACCCGAGAGCTAGACGTTACAAATATTTCATACCTACAATCGGCAGCCCAATAATAGAAAAGGCAACACAGTAACCAACACCGACAGCAACCCGCAGAGCTAGACACTCACATAAGTTGAAAGAGAAAAAGACACCTAGCCCAGCGATACAGAAAGCGACCACCCAGCCCCCACCGCCCCAGTACCGAGGAAAGCCGAGCGTAATATCAAAAAAAAAATCGCCCCTGCGGGGCAATCACGCACCAGCTAACCTCTGGTGAGTAACAGATCACTAACAAGTGATGAATCAACTTAATCAAACCAATCACGTATGAAAACTATCAAAACTAGCATTACTGCTGAAGAAAATATCAAAGTAGGAACTATTACCAAGTTCCTCAACGACGACCAATCAACGAAGGGACGACTACTACAAATCCCTGCCTTCCACCTCGAAGCGCAGGTATTCCCTAAGAACAACAGCGAAGACTACCGAATATCAGTACCGGAGAACTACAGCACCGCTGAAGGTGAGAAGACCTTCTGGCACGACATCGGGACAATCTCAGAACAAGACGGCGCCTACTACCTAGCATTACCAGCCTTCAACCGAGTCTTCGGTGTAAATACCATATAATATGCGTATCACACAATCCGGGAACATGTTCTACGCCTCATGGCGTGACGCCATGGGACTAAGTACCCAAGATGTCTAAAAAAATTTTCGCCGCTGGCGCGGCCACCATTGCCCTGTTCCTTTGGTTACTCTACGCCACCACCCCGGTGGTGACAGAACCAAAGCCCACCCCGACACCAGCTCCCTGCGAGCTGCAGTGCTTGGTAGAGAAACGGGCAGACGCAATCCACGAACGTGACCAAGCAAAATACCGCCAGCAATCAGACCTCAAAGCCCTGATTGAAATCCAAGCCGAGCTGCAATTGCTCACCATCGAACACAAGAACTAGCCGCCCCCCTGGTGGCCAAACACCGCGCCGGGCTCTGCCCGGACCCGCACAAGGGGGGATCCCCTTGTGAATCCCCCAGCTCGCCCCTTGCAGGGGCTCGCTCGGGGGACAAGGACTGCGGTCTTATTAAAAAGAATTTTTAATTCAACCTATGGACATCATCCAACAAATCATGACCGACGCCGGCTTCACCGAGTACCGTCACCGCGACGGCTACACAGTGTGGTCCGAGAAAGACTTATTCGACACAGACCACTTGAAAGAGTGGTTTTTAGCATAACTAGTATGGAATCCTACCTAATAGACCTCGATAACCTGGCTAAAAAAGCCCGTGGTAAAGAACACAACATCACCATCATGATTCACCACGTCCGTGAATCAGACGTACCAGCAGGCTGGTACAAGAGCCCCAAAGGACAACTGCCTGTAACTTACCAAAGCACCCCAACAATATGGGGAGTAACCGCATTCATCAATGACTAAAGGAGACATTATCACCATCATCGGGATCTCACCTTGGATGGCGCACACGACAAAGACTGAGTACAAGTACTCCGGCATCTATAATGGCGTATCAGCTTGTACTGAAAACAAAAAGGGAGCGCGGAAAAAGTTACACACTCCAAAATACACCCACGGAGAAAAAGACCAGCTAACTTTCTTGAACCTACCGTTCAAAGTCCAAGTAGCTGGCGACATCGAACGCCCAACCGCTAACGGCATGACTATCTGTCAGTTCTCTGGCAACGCTTGCCTCAATATCCACGGGACCGTCGAGGAAGTCCGGGAACTTATTGGTACCCACAACCTCAACGAAAACTTCCGCGCCTTCGACCGGGTATTCGCTATCGACCGCGACACCGACGAAGCCACCGCTGTCTACCCAGAAGTAAATGCTTAATAATGATATGAGTGAAATACTAGAAGAGTACATCAACGGCAACCTATCCTGGGCTCGCGACGAGTTCTGGGGACAAAATCGCACAACCATGCGGGACGTCATGCTCGAAGCGAACAACGAAATGTCACAAAAAGACCTAGACGAATTTATCCGCGTAATCTTCTTGCCTTAACCATGCCATTTGGAATCCACATCACCTACATCGACCCCGCCAAGACTGTCCGGGTCCGGGGAGTACAAGACAAAGGAACAATTACGTACCAGCTGGAGTCCAAAAAAGGTAAAGGTATCAATTCACCTTGGATCCCAGTGCCTAAAATAACCCGCAAAGTACCATGAAATACCTAGAAGACTACATCAACAAAGCGCAAACCGAACTGTTCGACAAGTATGGCGTATTCTTCGCCTTCTCAGACGAACAGTGGGACGATCAAGTCAACCCCGAGCTGACCAAAGCTGATTACTTCCACATCACCGCTGGCATGTATTGCCCCAAAGAAAACACGGACGACTTCCTTACCGACCACGCCAAAGTAGTAGCCCAAGGACGACACACTGACATCGCTGAAAATGGCCTACAAGCCATCATTATCCGCGAATTGAACAACTACGAGTCTTACTACACTGGCGACGCAGAGGACGCCATAGAAGCCCTCAAAGGCTACCCTGTCACCGAAGACGACATCTTAAAAGTATTTAAAAATAAACACTATGAACCTAGAAACACTACGCCAACGCCTGTACGCCAACAGTCCCTATGACTTGGCCTCAGACGAAGATAACACCTACCGTAACGCCATCGATAAGTCTCTAGGCAAACACGAGCCTGTCCTAGACAGCCTAAGCACCACCATCCACCACCACGCTATCAGCGAACGACCGGAGATCTTGGTAGTAGAGCAGTACTTCAAAATGAGTGGAGTAACCGAGTTCACCTTAAGAATGAAGCACTTCGACTACTACGTCACCGAGAACCCTATCCGCTTATACAGTAATGTATGTCAATAATTTATTGCCACGACTGTGATAACCACTTCGATAGTGATTATGAAACAGACTGCCCTAAATGCGATGAAGACGGGGACGACGAACGTGCCTACGCTGCCGAACGTGCCACCGAACAAGCAGAAATCCACTTGCACCCCTCAGAAGGGCCCCGATAATATGTACATAACCAACCTAGAGTACGGCGTCCTCATGCAAGCCCTGCAAAACGCCCAAGCTGAACACATATACGGAGACTTTGTCGATCCGTACGCTGAAGAAGAAAAAGGCAACACCGACAAAGACGTAGAAGTTGCCCTGAAAAGTGTTGAAAACAAATTAAGAGACTATTACATCCGGCAAGAAAAAGAAGCCGCTAACATACCCACCTAACGTAGACCCTGAGGACTATATCGCAAATCAAACAGACCACGACCCCGATAACAAATTAAAATTAACTTAATATGTACTACCGACTAGTAAACTCAAACAAAGAAATCCGCAAAGACATCGTAGCGAACAACCCCAGTGACGCCATCGCTATTGGTCACGAACTGTACCCAGACGTCCCATTAACCATCACCGAGATCCCTCACCACATCTTACATGGAAAATAATCTCTACTACGAAGCTCCCAGCGACGCTATCTTTGAAGAAGTCAAAGCTGCTGCTATGCAGCTATGGGAAACCTACGATGACTCCTATGGCTACGCAACCGGAAAGAAACAACGTATTGAAATTGAAAACGTCAAAGACAACCTCATGTACATCGTGGCAATGTTCGACGATACAAACCAACTAAAATTATCAGCCAAGTTATCACCTGAAGCAAACGAAGCGATCCACGCCCGGATCATCGCTGGCGGCGGTAACTATAGCCCATTCCAACATGCAAACAATAACTAAAACCTACCAGACCTACCAATTTGAAGAACTAGACGACAAAGCAAAAGAACAAGTACTAGAATCCTACCGAACCGACGAGTGGTACCCCGGAGACTGGTGGCATGAAGCCGCTGTCGAGGACTTCGTAGAGGACCGGACCAAAGAAGGCTGGGACCTGAAGACAAAAGATGTTCACTTCGACGTGAGCTACTGCCAAGGATCAGGAGCCAGCTTTGACGGAACAGTCAACTGTCTCGAGTGGATCAAATTCCACAAGCTAGAAGCTGACTACCCAACGATTGTAAAAATTCTCTCAGATAAAAAAAGCTGGGACCTAGATGGAAACATCCATAGCAACCACTACGCCAACCATTACTGTCACTTTAATACTCGCTACCTTGAGATTGAAGAAGACGGACAGCTCGAAGAATACATCTATGGCTGGGACAATGAGAAAAAAGAACAGCCTATTATTGATGGCTGGAACACAGAGCTGCTAGAATTAGAAAAAGCTATCGAAGCCGATCGTGAACAGTTATCCCGTGACCTAGAGAAAACCATGTACAAGGAGTACGAACACTACATGTCAGACGAAACGATCACCGAAGATATTATGAGCAACGACAACATGTTCCTAGCTAACGGTACACCGTTCAATGAATAACTATGACAACACCACCAGAAGTAATAGAAAAGGGAGAGCAGGAGTTTGAAGGCGCTTTGTTTCAATATGAAACTGTGGCAAGTAAAGACGGATTTTCAGAACAGTACCCGACGATAGAATACGAAAGAGGAAAAGTATTTCTTAAACGTCAAACCCTAGCCCTACTCCAAGCACTACATGACGAGCTAGAGGGGGAGAAGAAAGAAATGTTTGTACCAGAGGGAGAAGAAATGCCCGCAAACGTCTTTGTTCAAAATCATAGCTACAACGAAGCAATTCAAGACCAACAAAACAACCTACAAGCCTTAATTAAAAAGATACAAGTATGAGTGTCTCAGTCAGCGTAGTTGTCCTTTGCACAATGTACAACATGCTGGTGAGTAAGTGCGTACTGGCCGATGGTAGTCGGAGTCGTAGCGATGATTGCCGTGACGTTTATTATTTATGTAGTAATGAGTTTAATTAGTTAGTATGACAAAAGAAGAAAAAAAAGACGCAGCCTGGAAAGCCTATGAAGCAGAAATAGAGAGAATCGACAACGACATTATCGAAGTGGACGGCAAACGTTATCAGTTAATTAAATAACACCTATGACTAAGATACCAAGCGTAGCGGAGAGGGTGGAGGAGTTTGCGAGTTTAGAACACGACAGGTGGAGTAGGTGGCAATCATACCTACACTCCAAACTATATGAAATTGGTACAGAACAAGACGTGTCCTATAACTATCACTTAAAAGTTTTACCAACCGAAAACTGGCAAAGGTGGGAAAGACAAATAAATACAAAATACGCCGACCTATCAGAAGAAGAAAAACAAAGTGACCGTGACCAAGTATACCCCTACATAGAAGCCCTCACCGCCGACCGCACCGCCCTACTGACTGAGCTGAGGGAGTATGTAAACCAAATTGCTTATCACGATGATTGGGATTGTCATGTTTTAGACTACGACAAAATCAAAACCCACCTCGATGAACTTATTAAGGCTACTAGTATATGAAATACACCCTCGCAATCCTCCTATGCCTAACGGGATATGTAACCTTCCTACACATAGGAAACAATCTTGCATTTATCGACTGGTACCAAGGTAGCTCTGCACTGTGTTGCGGGGAGTGCCACACTGGCACGGTAGGCAGTGTCGGGTACAGTTTTGACCTACAAAATATGCTAATCCGGCCCTATACGATTTGTCCCAACGGCATCCAAAAGTATTATTATCAAGATTATTTAGATAGCGTATGAACACAGCAAAATACGGAGTAGGAGCAGACTTCGGGTTTCGACCCGCAACAGAACAGGAGCAAGCAAAAGCATACGTAAGGGAGCAACGACCAGCCCTGATGGAGTTGACGTTCGGGTGTCGTGTTAAATATGGAACTTCTTATACTACTGTTTGGCAAGTATTATTAGCTGAAAACTCAAAAGAGCAAAATCACTACAACACAGTAGATGTACGTGGGGCTAGTAATTATTTGCGCGATATACAATCATCAGAAATCATCGGCCACCCTATCCAACTACATGACTGGCTGGCGGTGTTGGTAAACCACTGTGAGCAAATAAACTATATTCAGTTGAATGGAACTAACTACATTACTTTTATGGCAAACAGGCATCCTTATAAAACATTGCTATTCAACCTCACTACCGGCCAACCAAACTCACCGCAGGACTACGCCAACTTTAACCAGATAGTAAATAATTAGTATGAAACCAAAATGCCAAATATGTAATAAAACCCTAATAGTGCCATCGTGGAAAACCTGTAACGATGAATTTTGTGAGCAAGTAAGAAAAAGAGGATACAACAAAAAGTATGCTAAAATGCAAGAGCATAGCAAATAGTGGTATGTGCTTGAAAAAAACCCCTAGTCATAGCGACTGGGGAGTTTTTTTATATTATTTCTCTAAAAGTTTATTGAGAAACGCGGAATATCTGCGCTCATCAGCAAGTGCCGCCTTACGAAATCGTTCAAAAACTTCTACGTCCACGTAGATTGCCTTGCGCTCCTTGATGTTACTGGCTGCCATATAGCACTATACTAGCATATGCTATGAATTAGTACAACTGTTTAATCTGCTCAGAGTTCAGATATATAGTTGGAAGACCAGTACCTTCTTCAAAGTACCGGGTGATCCGCGAGCCCCCAACCGAGACTTGCTTCTTGTCCAGCTTGAGGACAGTCCGGAAAACGTTCGCGATCGCCATCTGGTCCCCTTTGGTCAACTTACCGCCAGACATACCAAGCGCATCGTTATACGCCTGGAGTACAGTCACACCTTGCTCACGTTCAGTACTACTAAGGGTAACGTGATACCACTCAGCAATTGTATCCCCATTTGGATCAGCGACTTGCCGCTTCTCTTGCTCAAATTCAATTGAATCTGGAAATTCCCACGTTGACTCACCATCGACAATCACCCGCTGGTACGCTTCAGCATACAACTGGTCCCGGTTCTGCTTCAACCATTCAATATTAGCAACACCGACTGTCGTTACCGGCAACCAACGACGGTTTCCCGTCTCGTCCTTCAAATACTCAGTCTGGTTTGTAGTCATCGCAAACACACACCGACGCGGATGCGTCTGTACGTAGCGCTCATATGGTGAACGGTACTTATCGTACTGGGTAGTAATGACGGCCTTCAGCTGTTTAATTTCCCCCCGGCTCAACGTCTCACCTTCAGAAAATTCTACAATTGTATTTCCCTGCAGCAACATATAGAAGTCCTTACTGTCAGGCGCTGCCGTTGTCTCAACGTGCCATGCGCCCCCAAGGATACCCAGTGATGTACTTTTCATAGTCCCTTGGCTCCCTTCAAGTACCAACACGTAGTCAAACTTACACCCCGGCTCGCACATTCTTTTCACCAGTCCTTTTATCCAGTTGCCGCCAATCGCCGTGTGGTGGGCATTATCAGTGACGTTGTACGTCTTGTGCAGCCAGTGATCTATTCGCGGCTTACCATCCCACTTGATCCCAGTCACATAATCTTTAGCACTATCGATCGCAAATTCCATCGCTGTCTCATTCATAGCCATTCGGATCATGGTTGGATTCACCATTGCTAGAAATCCATACTTCTGGCTCATCTCCCGCGTGACTGTAATCTCATCAGTATCCCTTAGATCGCGGTATTCACCCCCGTTTATCCCACGGTACATATACATATGCTGGAACTCATCAAAGATGCAGCGCTTCTTAAAATCATCATCCTCAGTCAGCACTTTTTTAACATTCTCCAAGTTTCGATACGGTACACCTTTACCGTCAACCATGAACTCGATATTAGTTGCGTGCTCTTCAGCCCGGCCACTGATACTGGTCCACAGATTCTCCAGCTCCCAATTCGGTAAAGGATTACTCATCTCAGATGCACCGGCCATGAATTCCTCTTTAATATCATCGTACTTATTAAGTGGCGCATTCTTTAGCATCGATCCCAGCAGCTTACAAAGCATATTATTACGACCATCGCCATCCTTCATCTTCTTCAACTTGGCCATAAAATTAGTCTCAACGACTGTGCCAAATAAACCAACTGGAAACGCTACTGGTTCCATATCGTTCACCACTTTATACTTCCCATTTTCAGATCCTGGCCCCACAACATAGCCGCCATCATTACGAATATCTACGTGGGGAAACTGTGGATACTGATTAGCAGATTGGGTGATCTTAGTGGTGTATCGGTAGTACAGATGATAGCCGCCACTAGGTGTTTTGACGGTAAATGTTTCTGGAAATGCATCAAGCGGTACTACTGTGTCACCTTTTGTATCAATATCAACAACGGTTATACCAGAGATTTTCCCTGTGACAACGCCAATGTTGGCCTTGGGATTAGCTTCCCACCACGCCGCGATTTGGTCGTCGTCAGCCGCAGTAGTCTGGAACTCCTTCCACTTCTTTATAACCGGGATCTTCTTATTTAGCGGGATAATTGAGTACCCTCCTACCGCATATTGGAGAGCCTTCGAATGTAAATTGGCCATAGCTTTAAATGTTAAGTGCTTGTGATTTCAGTATAACATAAGAATTAAATTTGTGCTTTGCAGCTGCTATGCTATACTACATGGGTTGAGTTAGTTATTCTCAACATTACCCGGTTGGTACTGAACTTTTTTTACGGCACTGTGGTAGTGCAAAAATTGGGACGTTCGATTCGTCCCACGGGTATATGGACCGCGACAAAATATTAGACACTTGGATGAAACGCCCACTTAGTTGGTCACAGCTGAGTCAATTTTGGTACAGCAAAAACAAATGGGTAGACACCTACCTATTAAACAACCGATTTCCACCAAATGCCGGTATGGACTTCGGTAACGTAGTAGGAGACACCCTAGGACTGGGAAAAAAGAAATCAATGGTACCTAAATTAGAGAAATACTTAACTGGGGAAAAAGAACATGAGATGCACGTCAAGCTGAACAAAAAAATGTTAGTTGGATACGCTGACCATTACTGCCCAGAAAAAAAGATACTCAACGAAAACAAAACCTCACAAAGAATCGATCGCTGGAATCAAAAAGCAGTAGATACACATGGGCAACTTACTATGTACGCCCTAATGATACTGCTCCGAGATGGCACCATCCCCGATCAACTAGAGATCTGGCTCAACTTCATACCAGTAGAAAACCGAAAGTTCGGAGGCATGTGGATTCCGGACCGTGACGAGTTCCACCGCTTCCAAACGACAAGGACTGCGAAAGAATGTCTCGCTTTTGGATCGCTCATTGAAAAAACTCACAAAGATATGGAACAATTTGCCAACATCGTCAAGTTGCCTGACTGCTAAGCATCTGCTATACTAGTTGGAGTGAGGAGTAGAGGGAGGAAGTGGTAAAAATTCTAGGCAATACATCGGTACCTGCTTACATATCTCATG
>Ga0306899_1001060_pt1 | contig 11516 bp, 8 predicted proteins | sample AntRauMFilla3764_FD_190407 | JGI IMG/M metagenome (GOLD analysis project Ga0306899, IMG submission 190407) | Saline lake microbial communities from Rauer Islands, Antarctica - Metagenome Filla 3 #764 (v2) (version 2) | ecosystem: Environmental > Aquatic > Non-marine Saline and Alkaline > Saline ... | reverse complement strand
GCTTTTGGCTCCCTTTTGGCTCCCATCGCTTCGCGGATGCGCGTTTCCTGCAATGGCTCCCATCGCTTCGCGGATGCGCGTTTCCTGCAATATCGCGATATACGGAATGACCCCTTTTGGCTCCTGAACCGACTTCGGCTCTAGAGTTCATCAACTCCGTATTTCTGCGGGACTTTCCCAAAGGGAAGTCGCCGAGTATTTAGGAATCGGACAGCCGTCTTATGCCGATTGGGAGCGGCGCAATGTGGCACTCTCCGCAGAGCAGTTTGTCAAACTCGCCGATTTTTTCGGAGTTTCCATCGAAGAGTTGTTTAAGCCTGCAAAGGCTCCCGCAACACGCACTGGCCCGGCTGGTCGAGCCAAACAGGCATTTCAAGAAGTTACCACCCTCTCAAGGCCAAGACAAAAAGAGATCCTCGATGTCGTGGAGATGCTCGTTGCATCCGCAAAAGATAAAGAACGCAAAGCGTCTTGATTCTGCTACTTCCTGCGGCGCTCCCAAAATTCATTCGGCTGGTAGTCGGCAAACTTATCTCTTCGGTAAATGCGCGTATCGCTCAAAAGCGTCCAGAGGACATTCCTTGGCTTGAGATGCTTGGGCAGCTTCTGGAAGCTCTCGCAGGGCATTGATTTCAATGCCTCTTCAATAGTTGCTTGGTTGATCAGTTCGCGGTGGCAGGAAAAGCGCACCGCTTCGCCTTTAATTTGATAATGGAACTCGCGCCCGTTCGACATGAGGAAGGGTTTGTTTGAGTTCGCCTCGATGCGTTGCCAAACTGATGGGAAAGAGTTGTCCATTGGCCCCATTCTGGAACATACCCCAGAGGATTAAAGCTTTTTCCTCTGAGCCGCTAAAGCGGGCCGGGCAAGGCGGCACAAGATTGGGTGCCGGTCGCGTCTGCGCGACGGGCATGGCTTTGATTTGCCTGCAGCCTTGGCCGCGTAACTTTCACAGAGGATCTGTGCAGGGAGTCTAAGCGACCGGAACAGTGCCTCTGTGCTGCGTTGGAGTCGTTGCGGTTGGTTGGCGCGGTGCATGAGTTGACACGCGCGGAAGCGCGACGCGGGGGCAACCCGCGCGCTAGGCGGCGGGGGAAAGCCCCTCGGGGCTGCGTGGAGGGATCGCCAAAACGAGCGAGGCGCAGTCGGCGTAGCACGACGTAGACGGTCAGGCGTAGACGCTGGTTAGAATCGGAGATGAACCGTTCAAACGTGCAACGACCCGGGCGCGGGGGTTGAACTACTGGCGAAGCCAAACTGATTAACGGGGATGCTTAAGACGGAGACCCGCTAGTCCCGGAGCGGAGCCGGCTGCGTGCGCCCCCTGCTGACTTGCCGGTCGACTGCCCAACTCGATGTTATGTCTCTTTCCTGTAGGACGATTGTTTGAGTGAGTGTGCGAACGAGTCGGCCGTAAAGCAGGAATTGGACATAACATCCGTTGGGCTGGGAGAACGGCAGGGCCTGTAGAACAGGGGGCGATCGCTGGCGGCGTAGCGTAGGGACGGGCGACTTGGAAGTTGGACTTGTGGAGGCCTGCTGCCCCTTGCTATAGTGAGCGGAGGAGCGGCTAAAATCAAAACATCGCAATATACGGAACGACCCCTTTTCAGTTTCCGGAACGACCCCTTTTCAGTTTTCTGCAGTGAGTTATTCTATTTTCTACGTTCGACCCCTTTTTCAGTCTTAGAACAGGGGGCGCTCGCTGGCGGCGCAGCGAAGGGACGGTCGGCTTGGAAGTTGGACTTTCAGACACCTGTTGCGTCGTTGATCGGTTGATCGGTTGATCGGAGAGGCGGCCAAAGACGAAAGAGAACAAACGCAAATAAGTGAGTTATTCTATTTTCTACGTTCGACCCCTTTTTCAGTCCCAACTGATAACGTAGCGACTGAATCGATCACAGACTGTCAACGGCTCGCAACGCACGCCATCGCCCATCGTAAACCAGCCTTTGAAGTCAAAAGTCCATACTTCGTTCGGGCGTGTCGGATCGGTCAAGTGCTCTGGTCGAACCCGGTGCAACCCAATACGGCGCTTGCGCTTCCTGGTCATCCCATGGCGGCTCAGGACGTTGTTGACCGTGTTGACGTGCGGACGGTCTTCGATGCCATGCACCTTCAGAAGCAAATCATGGATCTTCTTCGCTCCCCAGGTCGGATGCTTGCGCCGCTCCTTCAATATCAGCCGCTCTACATCCTCAGCAGTCGCACTCGGGCTGCTCTTCGGGCGACGACTGCGGTCCGCCAAGCCCACACGACCTTCGGTCTCATAGCGTTGCAAGTATTTATGCCCAGTCTTGCGGCTGATCCCAAAATCGGAGCACAGCTCCGAAAGCGTGAATCGCCCGGTCTGGGCCAAAATTACAAATCGTTCTTTCTCGATCATTGCATCGGTTTCTTTCCATGGCATTACGCCAGTTAAGTGTTACCGATGTCCTTGTGCTATCTGTTACCGATGTCTTTGTGCCGCGCCCTATACACTGGTGGCGTCGGGAAGGATGACTTGGGTCTGGCGGCCCATCACATCGTAGAGATACTGCGTGAGCAGCGTGCCGAGACTACCTGCGCCGTCGGGATCGGGGGCGGTGGTGGATTCGAGGGCGTCATTGTCGTAATAGCCCAAGGTGGTGGCCCCGGTGCGGGAGTCGGTGATGGTGCTTTGTCGACCTAAGCTATCGTAAGTTATGGTAGTCGACGCGAGCTGGGCGGCGGCGCTGTCGTAGTTCGCGGCGCTGGTCATGCGGCCATCGGTGTAGGTCTGCACGGTGTAGCTGCCGTCGGGCTGGGTGGTGGTTACAGTCCAGTCGCCATCAGTGGTATCGATATACTCGTGTTAATTTACGTTATTATCAAAAATATCAAACTCAAGAAACTTACTATCTACTAATAATTCTCGAATTAGCTTTATGGTAGCAGGATTACCTGAAACTAACCCACCTAGCATGACATTGATACGGCCATCAGGTGTATTCTCAGAGTAGAGTTTAGCAACTGTCTCCACCGCAACCAATATCTCTGCACCATTATCCGTATCAAAATCCATTGCAAGACGAGACATCCTAGCTCCAAGTGGATCATAATTAGGGGCAATCTTCTTCATCCGAATTATTTGTGGATGCTCTGACAATTCGCGGAGGTCAAACACAGGGATGGTTCCATGTGCACCTCCAACCACTGAATACTTGTTGAATTTCTTTTCTATCGACGAACCCAAGACTAACTCTCCATCTACAACAAAAGTTTCTGAAGGATCGGGCGAGATAGCGTCTAAAAAATCTAAAAAAACTAGATATGGTTTTCCCCGGACAAGCACTGGCTGAGTATGCTCATACTTACGCATTAGGTCGATATAAACAAGGTCACCTGCGGTGACTTCCAAGCCTCCCTTGCTACTTAGAACAGATTCAACACTTGAGCGATTACCACGCTCGCTCTTTGTCACAATCAAAATGGCATCTGAATGCTCGAACAAGTAAACCAGACTCGAAAGTTTCAATGGTGCTTTTTCTGCCGAAAGCGGCAGATAGGCTAAAACAAAAACTAATATAACGAACCTAAACATCGCAGGTATAATTTGGATTATTATTTGGATAAGTATGATTAATATCGACCTCGAGGTAGTCAGGGCCCTCAGCATTCGACTGATTATGAGCCTTTCGCTCCCTGCAATTGAATGAATTGTCCTTCAACTCGTTATCCATTAAAGTAGTTGCATCAATAAGATCATTAATTGCGTTTCTCAAATCTGCTTCACAGGTGGCAAATCCACCAATGGCAGTCATCCCCTCTATTTGTTGCCATAAAGTATCGGCATTGTATAGGCCACTCCAAGGTAAAATACTATTCCATTGACTAATATGCTCATTTTCGTGAGTTACAATAATCTTCTGATAAAACTGATTATCAGAAGAAAAACTGTTGTATATTGCATTTGGCAAAGGCCCGATACGCTCGAATCCATTTCGATTATCGACTGTCGCGATATATTCATCCGCATTTGACTTTGGTATTTTATTACCAGTTTTAGATTTAGTGAGTATAGGCCTCTTGCCATTAAAGCTTGGATGATTAACTGCTGGCTCTGGAACAAAAACATTCCATTTCACACGCCCAGTCTCTACAGGCACTCCACTTATCGTAACTACGCAACTAATCTCGTAGTCTGAACTAAAAGGCGCTCCATTTCCATTAGGATCACCAAGAGGTTGGTATTTGCTTCCGGTAGTAGAATACCAGCGCGGAGTGGGAACTGTTGGCTCAGCAGATGTTGTATCACTAAAAAAGTTGCCCGCAGGGATAAAAGAAGAATTCGGGTGGTGATCGGTGTGCCACTCCCATCCGTAAGAATCTACTGTTAATCCACTCGGCAAATCAGCAAGAACGCTAAATGAACCAGAAGACACGCCATCTTGTGCAGCTACTGGAACAACGACCTCTAGCTTGATAAGCGTAAAGGCTCGTTCACCGATGGGAGAAGAGACGTTATCAGGATTAGTGTAAGTAACTTGCAAAGTCTGCGAGTTACCTGTAGCGGCTCCTACAGCAGCTTCTCGCCCTGAGCTTTTCTCGCCCTGATTTGCGCTACCCCAACTGTGTGTAGCCAAGTTAAGCTGTGCACTACCTTCGAAAACATTAATCTCATTCCCGCTCTCCCACCCCAATGCTGTGCTTCCCTCTGTCGGGATGTCGGGATTACCGTCACCGTCATTGTCACGATATGTCATGGTAACCCCCGTGCGAACGGGTGTGGCATCGGCATCCGGCGGAATGATCACATAATCACTTCCATCAATATGTAGATTGCTTACCGTAAATGCTGGATTGTGATTTTGCGAGTATAATGAGGTCAGCAAATTTGAGACCACTAATACACAAATTATTAGCAATATACTGCGATGTTGATTCATAAAACTATTCACGCTGGGTTCTCCTTCGCTTTGATGCGACCCAAGGCGGCCTCAATGGCTACAAGCAAACGCGGTGGGCTACTCTTAGCTAATTCGCTCAAAAAAGATCGTTCTTCCATCGTTCCCAAATCGCCAACAGTGGCGATCGCGCTGGTGCGCAGTGTCATGTGTGCCTTCGTGTCTGCGGCTATTTTCAAGGCAAGCGGAAGCGCCTCTTGATGGCCGAGTTTACCACAAACTTGTAGAGCCGTTATTCGTGAGAGCACATGTGCATCATCGGAGCTGGCTACCTGCCAGGCCTTCGCTGAAACATCTTCATCGGTAGGCCAGCCGACCTCTCCAGCTCGGTATGAAAGTGTAACTAAATAAGTCCCACGGAAGGAATCTCGTGTTCCAGATATTGCAGCCCAGGCTGAATCGAGAACAGCTACGCGTTCGGAGCCCTTCATTCGATACTCAGCAAATGAAAGCAGGTGCTGTAGCGCATAATCTCGTATGACCCGGTGGCGATCAGTGTCATTAACGATAGACATCAAACGATCCGGCAAATCAGCTACTGTTTCTTTTTGATCCAATACCAATGTATTGAGCACATCATTAAAGAATGCGTGCCAAGCTCTTGTAGCATATTCATTAGGACGAGAATACTCGAGGATGTTAACATAGATGGCTTCTAATTCTTTATGATTCAAATCATTCGGCAGCACATCTAAGGCTTCGCGCCTAGACTGTAAAGTAACCTCACCCTGCGTTCCGGTAAGTTTGAGGATAGATTCCCGCATAGAAAGAGACTCTGGAGCCTTCGCTAAATCCACCGATTCGAATACGTCCTGAGGCGAGGCAATAGGTGCCTTCAAAGGCGAGGGCATGTCATTTTCTCTTAAAGAAAACGAAACAACTAGCACAACTAGAATTGCCCCCACAAATGCCAGAAAAACTAATTTAGAATTACTCATTAGAAGATTACTCGGCATCATCAATAGTAGATAGTGGGGTCGATTTGGCATAAATCAGGAAGCCCATCTGTTGTAGTATCACCATCGTCGTTAAAGTCAGAGCGCCAAGGCTTACCACCTTCAAACTTCCATTTAGGATTAGTCTCAGGCTTACCGATTGAACCATCTTGGATTTCGCAATATCAGCTCCTCCGCTTCTAGCAATTCCTTCACTTTGTTGTAACGTGATTCTACACTCTCGCCTTCAATAGACTCTAAATGCTCTTCTACAACAAATACTGCAACGGTGCGACCAAGATGCTCACTCAAAACCCAGGCACAAAGACGAATTAGCTCTTCATCATCACTCTCTCCTATTTTGTTAAGTATAAGCGAAACCAATTGCTTGCCTCCGACAGCAACAAGTGCTCCAGCAAAAGGATAAAATGAATCTGGTGTATAGTTGATACCTGCCCCCATCGTTGACGGGGCAATCCGAACATTTAATCTTTCAACAAGTAAAGGAACCGCTTCTACGATACGATATTCAGCTACTGAAGCTACTGTCAGATAGGTAGTATCAAGAAAACTAATTTCTCTCTTCTTATCCGCCCTTTTTAATTTTTCGATTAAAAAGGACGACGTCTCTTCTCTCGACTTCTCAATGGACTCTAGGGCAGATATCCGGGTTGCAAACTCTCTGTTTTCAAGCTTGCCGAATTGCTCAAGTAAAAATGACTGCGATAACGAAGCCTCTTCGGCCCCTTCCGAAAACCCGCAGGACGACCCGCATAATATAACGCATAAAATAGTTAAATATCTCATAATTTCTTCCCTCAATCGCTATGTTCTCCGAGTGTTTCGTGCTGCTTACCAGGATCACCCCAGTCAAGTTTCAAATATGCATCGTCATTATTAGAAATGGTTTCTTCTGCATATGCCTGATCCTCGATGAGGTCAAACGTAGTAGCTAATGTAGGTTCCCATGCATCAGGAACATTGTCCCAATCAGTGTCCAATAATACGTCATCAGTTGAAACATGATCAATCTCACTTAAATCAGTAAGCTCATCCGTAGTACTATCACCATCGTCATTCACATTTGGCTCTCCGGGTTTATCACCGAATCCTAATGTATAATGATTATGGGTGAATTGGTTTGAATTTGGAGGCCATGACCAACCTTTCTCAAATACAGTCCCAGCCTGGCCATTCAAATTTCCCAATAACGAATCAGCTAGGGCTATCTGATCAATGTGTTTTTCTTCATGCTTAAGGAGGTTCGCAAAGGTATGGATGCCGCTTATAGATTGTTGACTACCATCTTGGCGCATTATCGAATAGAGACTCTTCTCACTCATCCAGATTTCAGTTTTGCTGTAGTTCATGCTAGAGGACCAAAGATACATTGCCGGAGTCATCGCATAAGCGTCACCTATGCCTCTTACAAATGCTTTCAGATTATCGTTATATAGAACATTCGTACCACCCAAGGCATCGTTCCAATAATGGAACCAATTTGGTGCTCTGGAACTTCCGCCGCCAGAGGGTGTTTGATTCCCACCGGGATGATTATCAGCATCACGCGGAAAAAACACTTCGATAATTTTCTCTTCAACTACGTCACCGTCGTATAGTAATTTAACTGTCTTCTCGCCAAGTTGGCTATTACTGGCAGGTAACCCCGTAAATGTCGCGGTCGCCACAAGGTAATTACCAGAAACTGATGCCTGCCCCCCATTACCATTACTCCAAGTTGGAACCTGTCCTACATTATCTATTGAGAAAGATACCTTATCCACGATGTCGTTCATATCACTTATACCTGTTGCTCCAGCCTTGAATTGAATAGTGAGCACTCCGGGACTCGCAGACGAAAAAGTAAATTCATTTGCACCATCATTCCCTACAGCAATTGGATTGTTAACGGGATCATTGTTCTCATCGCCTGCAGGTGTGATCAAATCCAACTTTAACATCGTAAATTCCTTTTCGTTGATAGGTGAACTCTCACCTTCTGGAGGAGTATAGCTAACAGATAGTTCCTTTGTCGTTCCCAACGCTGCATCATATGTCGCTTGTAACCCCAAAGTCTTATTCCCTTGATCATCATCGCTCCAGGTGTGGGGCATAGGCGACAATAAAGAACCTCCTTCATATACGCTCACATCAACATTACCCGCCTCAGAAAGCACTGTGCTACCGTCAGACGGGATATCGTTATTGCGATAATTAATATCTACCGAAGTCTGGATTGAATTTGAATTCACATCCGGTGGAACTAAAACGTAATCATTACCACCAATGTGAACATCACTCACTTCAAAGAATGGATTATGATTCTGCGCTGAGACTGGACTACAACAAATCAACAATATGCTACCCATCTTAACTCCACAAAGATTACGGGAAAGGCAGCTAAATATAGTGTGCGCATGGGGCTTAGAATCATTTCGATATCCACCGAGAAACGCTAGAAAAACTGTTTTGAAACTATTCATTAGCTCTGAGTTTGTAGGCTATCTCTGGCCGAGGAATTCGTCTCCGTTGTAAACATAGATACGGTGGCAGACCGATGAAATAGCTTCGAACGGCATAATGAACTTGAGCGTCGTCCGCCCTACTTCATCAAAGTCGGAAACCGTTAAAGTCTTTTCAATCGAGCCATCGTCGAAAGTAATGCCGCCAACAAATATCCGAACAACCAGACGAAGGTCAGCGGGAGGGTTGGACATAACGAAATCAACTTCGACTAAGGCGGCTCCGTCATTATAATATTCTACGACTTCAATTCTTGTATTCTGGTTACTCGCCAAATCAAAATTCTCAAGAGCGACATGATCGAGCACGGCTCCGGATGGTGTGGAGGCGGCGAGCACGGCGGGCTCGGATTCGGCTCCGGTCAGAATAAACTCGCGGGGCTGTCCGGTCTGGGTGACTTCTTGCATCGTGACGGCTGCATCGATTTCGACGACGGCATCATCAGAGAGAGCTGTGGGCTGGAAGTTAAAGTCGCGGGCGATCAGGAGACTGATGCTGTCTCCGAGTTCGGCTTCCATCACGGTGACTGTGATCTGATGCGCTACGCTATTAACGGTGGCAGTGACGATAAATTCGCCTGCGGCATCGAAGAGGGCTTCGAGTGGTGTGTCCACTGTGGTGGTCACCGCTGCGGAGCCGTCGCCGAGATCAATCACTACGGAGTCGGTTGGCAGCGTCGCAGCCTCGAAGGCAGTCAGCAAGAGTGCATCGCCCTTTCGGATGGTGATGGCCGGAGTATCGGCCACGTTGGTCGCGACCCATTCGATCTGGGCGGTCTGCGTGAGGCCGTCATTTTCAAAGTCGAGCGTGACGCTGGTATCGACTGAGGAGTCGAGGGTGACATCGGTGTAGAACTCGTAGGCGGGCAATGGACTGAGAAGCTGCAGGGCATCGGTCGATTCTGAGAAGTCGAGATAGCGGCTGCGGCCTTTCAAGCAGAACGGGGAGATCGCGCTCTGGGTCACGGCGGTGGCCGATGCGTTATCAAAGCCGTTGATTTGAGCCAGGCGGTTGGCCATCCAATCGGGGATCGTATCTTGATCGACATCGGGACCACCAACATAACCGACCGAGACCTCGTTTATTTGAAGGGATCGATAGGTGTAGGTGTTATCGACGTAGAACCGGAGGGTATGGGTGCCCGCCTTGAGCCAAGGACTCAGGATGCGGGCGGCGCCTGCTTCGCTCTCGACATCGTTGAGGAAGATGCGGCCAATGTAGACGCCATCAACGCTGACTTTGACGTTGTAGAGGTTTGTGCCGGTTTCATTGAAACGGGTCTGACCGATCAGACTGATCCGGTAGATGGCGTCACCCGGTAGAGTCATCTCATACTCTACGGCACCGCGCCCTTCACGAGAGTAAGTGACGGCACCGTCGACGATCCAGTCGCCGAGTTGGGAGACGGATTCGGATCCGGTATTGGAATCGGCAATCGTTTCGGGATCGAGATCGGCTACGGTGGGATCGGTAAAGAAGCCGAAGATTTCTTCGTGGTCGGAGTAACCGTCGCCATCGGAATCGGACTCAGTCACGGAGGTGCCGTAGAGGGCTTCGTCGGCATCCCAGATGCCGTCGCGATCAAAGTCGGTGTTCCACTCGGTTACTTCGATGACAGCGGAAGTGTATTCCAAGGTGTTACCTGAGTAGACACTGAAGCCGAGATGCAGGCTCTGCGGCAGGTCGAGTGACTGCTCACCGATCAAGGCCCAGGTGGCATTGTCGGAGGAGGCGTAAGCGAAGAAGCTGTTGCCGCGACGTTCCAATCGGACCCAAGCTTTGTCGTAAGAACTTGGGTAGCTGACTAGATTCTCCTGACGGAAGCTATCTGCGCCGGTTTCGAGGCGGGCACCTAGGTTGAATGCGCTGAGGGCTCTGCGGGTCAAAGCGGAGATGTAGCGTGAATCGGCATCTAGCGACTCGCGGGCCATCAGGGCGAGGGCGACCGCCCCGCCGCTCTGGATTTGGCCGGGGGCCTGATCGGCTTTGTCGTAGCTCATCGTGACGGAAAAGTCGCCGGTGACGGTTTGGTAGAAGTAGCCTGTGCTGTCGGAGGTGCGTAAATCGATCCCGTCTCCGGCAGCGAGTAGGTGCAGCTTATCCGTGCTCACTTCGTCGTAAGCGGCGGGGCTGATCGGAGTGCCAATCGCTTGGGTCTGCCAGGACTGATTGACGGTGGGTGCGGGTAGATCGAGCGCGTCGACGGCGGAGGTGCCGAAGTAAACCTGCTCGGCCCAGTCGATGTAGGTATCGTTGTCGCTGTCGGCGAGAGTTACACTCGTCCCAAGTTGGCTTTCAATAAGATTACTCAGACCGTCATAATCGTAGTCACCTGTACCGCCTTGCTTATCGTTGGTCGAACCATTATCGGCAGGATCTAGGCCGTTGGCAAGCTCCCAGCTATCCTGCAGCGCATCATCATCGAGATCCTCCGCGTCCGGCTGCCATGACTGCAGGTTCGCACCGGGAACAGTGCTGATGGCTCCGCCGGGCTCCGACCATCCCACCTGGAAGTGGTCGCCGCCTCTGAACTCTTTGTGAAGGATTTCAAAATAGTAACGAACTCCAGCCTGAAGCGAGACGAGCTGTGAGCTTTGTTCCAACTTTTGAGTCCAATTATTCCAGCCTCCTCCGCTAGGGCCGATGACGAGGGATTTATTGTAGGCATGAGCATCGGTGCTGAGCCAGAACTCAGCTTGATTGTCAGCCGTGAGATAGAAGACGTAATCTCGCGTTTCGTCGGGAATAATGAAGCCGCGCACTCGTTGACCATAATAGTCGTCCACATTTCGGGGACTCTCCAGACGATCCAACCAGAGCGTGGCATCGGGGGAATAAGGGAAATCCGGATCGGAAGTGAGGGAGCTGACAAAACTGGTGTCGATATCGTGCCAAACCTCGACTCTGACCGCACCGGACAGTGCGTAGCCGTCTGGGAGTCCGTCACCGTCGCTGTCATTCAGGGTCGGGTCCGTGCCGAAAGTGTATTCGTCGAGATTGGTTAAATAGTCGCCGTCGGGATTGGCAGCGGCATCGGTCGGGTCTGAAGGATCGAGGCCGTAGTGGTGCTCCCATCCATCGGGAATGGCATCTCCATCCGTATCCACGCCCTGGGGCTGCTGAGCGCTGATCA
>Ga0306899_1001058_pt1 | contig 11522 bp, 12 predicted proteins | sample AntRauMFilla3764_FD_190407 | JGI IMG/M metagenome (GOLD analysis project Ga0306899, IMG submission 190407) | Saline lake microbial communities from Rauer Islands, Antarctica - Metagenome Filla 3 #764 (v2) (version 2) | ecosystem: Environmental > Aquatic > Non-marine Saline and Alkaline > Saline ... | reverse complement strand
GCTGGTATTGTAATGGCAATATACATTTTCTTTTACGGATAAGCTGGTCAAAAGGAATCTTTTGACTGACTTCATATAACTAGATATTGGGTTATTACCAGCTCCGGAGTCCCGGTCTTCGGAGTTAGAGTCCCGGTCTTCGGAGTTAACACATCGCTCCGGCGGTTCGATTCCCACGAAAGCAAAACTATTTGCTTTCTCTTGGATCACGAACAAAAATGGCATCCACTTGCGTGAATGCTCATTTTTGTACTCGTGATCCCACGGAGAATCGAACTCCGATTTCATGGATGAGAACCATGTGTCCTAGCCGTTAGACGATGGGACCGGTGTGTAACCGGTAATGGCTGCGTGGGCATAGTTATACCAAATAATGCCGACAGAATAAAGCTCCTGACCGGCATAGGGTAGGTGTTTATTTTTAGTGAGGGGATTAGGGTCTGATTAGCGGACCAAGAAACGGTATAGGTGCATGCCGATTATCGATCCAAACAATGCACCAGCGATGTTGCTCAGACTTACCATTCCAAGCGTAATTCCTACTGCTGGGTTGAGGATCCCGGTTGAACCAGTAGCGACTGCAAGCAAAATCCCGAGAGTCAGTGATCCGCCAATAACTAGACCGGTCGCGGTTAGATTGGTTTTCTTGTAAATCACACTGGCAATTCCAAAAGAAAAGATAGTCATACCGAGCAGTTCGGCCCAGAAGTCAGTGTATGATTCGGTCGTAAAGCCAACTGCAACGTTGTTAAACAGATAGAAGGCGAGCATTAAGGCAGTAAAACCACCCAGACACTGCGCTGTAACGTATAAGATGGCATCTTTGGTGGGGATTTTTTTGATTGCCCAAATACCAACAGTGACAGCTGGGTTGAGGTGTGCACCGGAAATCGATCCGATTGAATATACAAATAACATTAGTACCAACCCTGCGACTATCGGGGTGGTAATAAGCGGTGTGGCAACACTCATGGAAATCAGCATGGCAAAAGCGAGTGTAGCAGTCCCAAAACATTCAGCGATTAATTTTTGTTTCATGGTTAATTATAGTACTAAAGAATAATCCTTATTGTCTAAATACTATAGCACTTACTAAGCGCCAATTTTGTATGGTGTGCAGTATTGGTACTTACTAACAAAAAACCAGATCTAGTGATCTGGTTTTTATGTTAGTTAGTTTTACGCATAGTCTTTTTGATGTCAAAACGTGGATTCACTTTTTTGCCGGGGTTAAAGACATCGTACGGGTCAAAGATATGCTCGGTGGTAACAAATAGATCCAGCACTTTCTTGTTGAACATCTTACTCAAATGTGGGGTTCGGATGATACCGTCGTTGTGCTCACCGCAGATGTTTCCGTCAAACTTGATGGCTGTGGCGAAGAATTTTTCGGCCATTTTCTCTACCAGGTCAGGGGTTTTTTTGTTAGTAAAGTCGAGCAGGGGATAGAAGTGGAAGTGACCGTTGCCACCGTGTCCGTGGACCGCTGCGGTTACACCGAATTCTTTGAGTAGTTTCTTGATCTCTTTGAAGAATTTAGAGAGGTTTTCTGGTGGGACGGTCATGTCTTCTAGAAAGGCCGCCGGTCGCTTTCCAGCGTCCTGGAATTTAGACAGGGTGTAGCTTGCGCGTCTAATTTGCCACAGCATTTCTTTTTCAACTGGGCTTTTAACCAGTCGAGGTTTAACGTGTTCACTCGTGATCGAATCGATTAGTTTTCGCTCGCCGACCTTTTGCACGGTATCCTCATCGAGGGTAACCAAGACCATAAACTCTGGGAGCTTACGTCGGAAGCGAACGTGATACGTGGTGTACATAGATAGCATTACACGATAGTACATAGTGCCTGCTAAGCGATCTTTAAAGAACGAGGGGTTTTTGAGAGCTAGATCAAACGACAGTGAATCAAATACCTCAACATTGATCGGTTTATGCTTAAGGGCTTTGATGATGGTACTAGCTGCGTCATCAAGGTTAAAGATTGGGATTGCGATCAGTGATGTGTTTTGCTGAATTGGGATGGCTTTGATGACCAAGTTGGTGATGATACCAATGGTTCCTTGGCTACCAGCGATCAGCCGGGTGAGGTCAAATGTACCGGTTCCTTTTTTGAATTGAGCTACACCGTCTGGCATGACGCTCCATAGGGGGTAGCCGGCGGTGTTTTTGGCAGTATGTGGCTTGGCTTTCTTAATTTCTTTTTCATTCTTGGCAATCAGGTCAAAGATTTCTTTGGCGATTCGAGCGTGTTCATGATCTTGTTTAATCAGTAGTTTATATTCGCGGTATGAAAGCGGTTTGATGGTGTAGGTGTGTCCGTCGTGTAGGACGACTTCCATTGATGCTACCCACTGTGCACAGTGACCATACCGTAACGAGTCGGGACCAGCAGAGTTGTTACCAATGGCGCCACCAATACTGCAGATGTCTTTTGAGGCAGGAAACGAGGGAATGTATGCGTTGTGCTTTTTGAGTTTCTTTTCAAGATCACGCCACATTGCACCTGGTTCGGTTACTATGGTGGTTTCACCTTTCTTTTCGGTTACTTCACCGATCTTTTGCATATGGGCACACATGTCGATGACAACCGAATCGGTGAGCGCTCCGCCTCCAAGACCAGTTCCAGCAGCACGAGGCGTAAGTGAAAGTGAAGGGAATTGCTCGACGTTTTCAGCAATTACTTTTGCCGCCAGCTCGACATCACGTCGGTTCTTTGGTTGTAGTATTACTTGGGGACGAATTGAAAATATACTCTCGTCGGTGCTATAGGCATCGAGTAGGGACTCCTTGGAAGAGATCCCACCCCGGAAGCCAGCTTCTCGAAACAGCCGAGCGATCAGTAGGTGGCCAAGAGGGTGACTTTTGCCCGAAGTAGCCATGGCTTTGGTTGTAGTAGTTTTCGCTTTGGTAGCTTTGCTAGTTTTTTTGGTTACTTTCTTGGGAGTTTTCTTTGCAGTAGTAGTCTTCTTGACCGCTTTTTTAGGAGCTGCTTTTTTAACAGTTTTCTTTGGTGTCGCTTTGGTTGTAGCTTTCTTAGCCGGAGCTTTTGTAACAGCAGTCTTCTTGACCGCTTTTTTATTAATAGCAATAGTGGCCGCACCATCTTTGGTGCTAGCTTTACGAGTAGTTTTGGCGGCTTTGACCGCAACTGAAGAACGAGTAGGCATTACCTCTAGTATACAAAATATTTGCCACCAACAGGCTCTTTTTTACACAGTACGAAGTGGCGGCTATTTTCGATCGTACTGCTTTGGTTCAAGCTCACATTCTGTCAAAAAATGTAACACAATGGCTTGCAGTTCATTCCACTCAATTTTGGTCGCATCGATAGCATCAGGTGTGACACCGCCATTTAATAAAGAATTGGTAGCAGTGTCGTAGTACCACTTTGGGACGTCAGGGTGCACACCAGTCACAGCGAGCACTGCTTCGTCGTCGCTGTCTTGGTTTTGGGTTTGTAACTCTCGCAGTCTGATCGCCGCCATCAGTCGCGACAGGTTAATTTTAGGATCTTGTTTGGTGAGGATATTGACATGTCCAGTGGATCGGCGCTGCACGACCACTCGGTAATTACCGCCGGTATTTGAGCGCAGGTACCCTGGCAGTCCAACATGGTCAGAAGTAATAAATCCCACCAGCATATTACGGATTGGCTGTTGCAATGTGTGACTAATAAATTCTTTTGATGTGGTGAGCTCTTTAATTTGACTTGGGATCGCCACGTAGTGCTCGTATGAATTAGAATAATGTGCCTCTAGAAGCGGGATAACAGCATTGACGATGGTGTTAGTATCCTCGGTGTGCTTTTTGTTGAGGGCGGCAATTAGTCCGGACAAGCCAAACGTACGGTCGAGATTGTCCTTCGAGATTGTGCCTTGGCCTTTAGTATCATCGCGCCGGGCGTAGGCAATGACATTGCGTAGCTCGGGATTGTCGCTGATCATTAGTTTAGTCGCTACCAGCTCGGTGGCACATTTATCAGTTCCGTGATGATCCAGCTCACCCCCAGCCACGTCGATGAGTAGATGTCCGTCAGTTTTGGTGGCGTTAGGGTCGACTACAATTGTAGCGGTAGCAATGCCAGGAAACATGTCTTGGCCAAATTTTTTGAGCAAAAAGATCGCCACGATGGTATCAGGTTGGGGTCGGGTCGGCAGGACGATGGTAGTGATCTTTGATTCCATTTCAATTCATTATGCCATACAAGTAAAAAGGCCAGTCAAATGTGACTGGCCTTCCTTCGAACGTACATACCTCAGGCAGAGGTTTTATTTCTCGAAACCATGTGGGACTTTGGGCGCTCTGCCGGCAGCGGAACGTTGATCGAAGCAATGGCGATGCCTCCGTCGTGCTTTTGCTGTGGGCACCAAATTGTGGTGATTGCAGCATTGGCAAGGTCTTCGACTTTGCGCAGATATGCTCCAGTTACGACGACGACATTGCTGTCGACCGCTGCCTCGGCGGGCGTCAGTTTCAAGAAGAGAAACTTATAGCCACCTTTGTCGGCTGGCAGTTGCTTTTCGCGGACCTCGACATTGTAGTTGCCAGTGGCTCCGGGTTTAGCATCTGGGCCGTAGGCCTGGACGTTCATGGTGCCGCCAGCGAACTTTTCAGTCCAGCTCCAGCAGTCACCGTCACGCCCAGGGCGAACAGTCGCGTCTGCTCCGACTGTGAACTCCGCAACGCCAGCGTGGCATACATGCGAATACTTCAGGCCGCTGTCGAACGTGATCGTGTCGGAGGTGGTGTATGAGTTGGCCATTAGAAGAGGCTCCTTTCAGGTTTGAGAAATCAAAGATCGAACTTGTTTAGTATTATACAGATTAATGATGAAAAGTCAAGTATCAGTATCTATGCTAAAATACCTCGCATATGACTCAAGACCGGGCGCTCGATATACTGAAAACTGGGGCTAATGTGTTTTTGACAGGAGAGCCAGGGGCCGGGAAGACGTACGTGATTAATCAGTACATCAATTGGCTGGAAGCCGCCGGGCTACACGTGGCAGTGACGGCCTCGACCGGTATTGCTGCTACGCATATTGGTGGGATGACCATCCATAGCTGGAGCGGAGTTGGTATCAAAGATCATCTCACTCCCCAAGACCTCGATGCAATCGCCGGCAAAGAACGCATCAATAAACGCGTTAAAGCTACCCAGGTGCTCGTGATCGACGAGATTTCGATGCTTGATGGTAAGATTCTCAACTCAGTCAATAAAATTTTGCGTACCATTCGTGAGAGCGAGGAACCGTTTGGTGGGATTCAGGTGGTGTGCATTGGGGATTTCTTCCAGTTACCACCAGTAACACGTCAGGGTGACATCATGACCTATGCCTTTATGAGTGAAGCGTGGCTAGCGCTTAAGCCGCTGATTTGTTACCTCTCTGAACAGCACCGACAAGCTGATGAAATTTTCTTGGGGCTGCTGGGTTCAATCCGCAAAAACCAAATTGAAGAGGACCACTACACGTTGTTGGATGAGCAAAAAGAAATTGGCTACGAAAATGTTGAGCCGACCAGATTGTACACCCACAACGCAGACGTCGATGCGGTGAATAATCAGAAGTTGACCGAATTGCCTGGACCAATTCGAAAATTCCAGATGGAAGGCAAGGGCGGTAAGCCGTTGATCGAAGGGTTGATGAAAAATTGCCTTAGTCCCCAGATGCTGGAACTAAAGGAAGACGCCATGGTGATGTGTACGAAGAACAATTTCGAGGTAGGGTACGTCAATGGAACGCTGGCGCGGGTGATCGAATTTGAATCAAATGGTGACCCAGTGATCGAGACGACCGACGGCAAGCGCATCACAATGCAAACGACCTCGTGGGAGATTGCCGAAGACAACAAGGTACTGGCTCAGATTACCCAGTACCCACTGCGCTTAGCTTGGGCGATAACAGTGCACAAGAGCCAGGGTATGTCGCTTGATGCGGCCGAGATTGATTTGAGTAAAGCCTTTGTCTACGGGCAAGGATACGTAGCACTGTCGCGGGTGCGGTCGCTTGAGGGATTGAAGGTGCTGGGGATGCACCCTAATGCTTTGCAGGTTGATCCACTGGTGGTCGCTGCTGATGTGCGTTTTCACGCTCTGGCGGATGAGGCTGACGAAGCGTTTGAAGCCATGGAGCCAGGCGAAGCAGAAGTGATGCACGAGCGGTTCGTAGTGGCCCACGGCGGTAAAGTGCCAGACGAGAACGAGGTAGAAAAAGCTAAAAAAGTCTTGCAGTACGCAAAAAAAACCGACACCTACACCCAGACCAAAGAATTGCTGTTGAAGGAAAGTAGTATCAAAGAAATGGCGCACGTGCGCGATATGACGGAACAGACTATCTGGAGTCATGTCGAGAAACTAGTGGAAGACGGCTCTGTCACTATGGACCAAATCAAACACCTCGAGCCAGCTAACTGGAAAGACGCTAAAGTCGAGCTGTTTGCTGCACTTGATGAACATGGTGACGAAAAACTCAAACCAATCTACGAGGCGTGCGATGAGGAGTATGACTATAATCTAGTGCGTCTGGCCAGGATGCAGTGGCAGCTGGCGCAAGCAGGCAGTGGGGATGAGCAGCCATTTTAATAAAATAACGAGCAGTCTGATCGACGCTCGTTTTAGTAATTCGGTCTAGTAAGTCAGGCATCGCAGTAATGCAGGCAGCTGATCTTCCATTGACGTCGGCGGGCACTGTTGGTCATGAATCCCGCGAGTAACGTACACGCCGAGCACGTTTCTTATCACATGGCGAAACTCTAAGTAGTAGTATGAAGGTAAGTGATTTCGTACAGTTCATACGATGTGTCTGAGGTTTCTTCGCCTGGTTGAAATACGTACTGTTCGAGCGCCACATCCCAACGCACTTCACCACCGATTGAAATATTATCCAGCTCAAGTACAACGAAAGCATCGTATGAGAGTGGCTTATTCAGCCGGGGTGGGGTGTTGTCTCTCCAAAGTGTCACTCTGTCTTGTGTCGATAGCATGTCGATACCTCCTTCAATGTCTAATTAAAACATAACGAAATCTCCAAAATAAGTCAACAAAATGGTATAATACGCAGATATGAACGGCATGCGAGAAGCGGAAATTTATACACAGTGGATCCAGCCAAGTTGGGCGCCACCATCGTGGCTCTTTGGACCGGTGTGGTCGGTGTTGTATGCGATCATCGCAGTTAGCTTTGGCTACGTATTTCTGAAAGTCTGGCAAGGTGAAATTCCAGCGATCGTAGCGCTACCATTTGTACTGAACTTGCTAGCAAACGCTGCGTTTACACCGGTGCAATTTGGATTGCAGAACCTGTGGCTGGCAGCAATCGTGATCCTGGTGGTGCTGGTAACTATCCCGTGGGCGATGTATGCCGTGTGGCCGTACGCCAAGTGGGTCGCGTACGCGCAGATTCCGTACTTGGCGTGGGTGAGTTTTGCGACGGTGCTGCAGCTGACCATTACCTATTTGAACGTATAGCTATTGTATGTTTGGAGTGAGTAGAAGGCGAGTGAGGGTGGTACGGCGGCGTAGCCGCCGCCCTTGGCCCGTAGTTGTCAAAAAGCATTATGCTGAACACAAAGAAGCTGCACGAGATTTATGTCATGAGCGTCTAGCGCACTACAATCAGCACTACAGTCTGCACTTCAATCGGGTTGCGATTCGTAACACTCGGTCACGCTGGGGGAGTTGCAGTAGTAAGAAGAACCTTAATTTCAATTACCGGATTCTATTTCTAGAGCCAGCCTTGCAGGATTATTTAATCGTCCATGAACTGTGCCATTTGCAAGAAATGAATCATGCGCCACAATTTTGGGCTCTGGTGGCACAGCAGGTGCCAGACTACAAACAAAAGATCAAACAATTGCGGGCAGCAGAAAAAGAATTCTTTCGCTAGCGAAATATTATCCAATAATACAAGTACTAATAGGTATTATGATCAAAGTCACACTAGTATGGAATTTTTAAGCGGATTATTGCTAATTATTGGGGGATGGTTTGGGTTCGATGCAACCCAAGTAGAACGCACGGTTGCAGAGCCGGAGGTGGCCGTTGATAGTGCAATAGAATTAGCACAAGAAGAAGTTGCAGACGCCAGAGCTACGGTGACACAAGCGGTCACAACGGCTACAGATGAAGCTGTTGATGTCGTGGCCACAGAAGTTACCGAAACAATTGATCAGGCCACGAGCATGACACAAGCACCTGCAGTGCCTGCGTCACAAGGTACAAGTGAACCGGCTATCACCACCGCTCTGGTGGCGGGTGGCTGTTTCTGGTGTGTAGAGGCTGATCTGGAAAAGACGAGGGGCGTGATTGAGGCGGTATCTGGTTATGCCGGTGGTACCACCGAAAATCCAACCTATGAAAATTATGGTAGCGGGGGACACAGAGAGGTGGTCGAAGTAACATATGACTCCAATCAGGTGTCATATGAAGATTTGCTAATCGTCACTATGAAAACTACTGATCCGACCGATGGCGATGGAACATTTGGTGACCGGGGTGATAAATATTCAGCTGCGTTCTATTACGAAACCCCAGAACAAAAAGAGGTCATCGACCAATTAATCAGCGAAGTGAATGCAAACGGTCCATACGATGCACCGCTGCAGATTGATGTAGAGCCACGACCAACTTTCTACAAAGCGGAAGAGTATCATCAAGATTACTATCAAGGCACGCTAACCAAATTAAAATACCAGTTTTACCGAAACGGCTCAGGACGAACTGATTTTATACAAGAGCACTGGGGGTCGGACACGAGTCCAAATCTCCCATGGCGTAACAACACAACTATGAACAACACTAATACCACCTACCCTTGGTCAGACTACGAAAAGCCAGATATGGCGACACTGAAAGAAACTATGAATCCATTAGCATTTAAAGTGACCCAAAAAGACGGGACCGAACCAGCTGGGACGAGTCCACTAGATAAAATCTATGAGCCAGGGATATACGTCGATGTACTATCAGGAGAACCGCTGTTTTCTTCACGAGACAAATTTGATTCAGGAACTGGTTGGCCATCGTTTGTGGCGCCGATCACACCAGATGCCTTGACTGAACATGAAGACCGTAAATTATTTAGTGTACGGACCGAAACTCGTTCGGCGATTGCCGATAACCACATTGGTCATGTATTTGATGACGGTCCAGTTGATCGAGGCGGTCTGCGATACTGTATGAATGGGGTTGCCCTACGGTTTATACCTGAAGCAGATATGCAAGCACAAGGGTACGGGGATTTCTTGAGTGCTGTTTAGCAAATAAGCCGGTGCCTGAGCGTACCGGCTTTTTTCTTTGCAACAGTGCGGTATACTATCGCCTATATGGAGTTAATGTTACTGGCGCAATGGGTAGGAATACTAGGCGCATCTTTGTTTGTATTGGTCCGAGGAGCTGATTTATTTGTAGCTGGCGCCAAGCAGATTGGTGTAGCTTTTGGAATGAGTAGCTTTGCTATCGGAGTGTTGATTGTTGGATTGGGTACGTCGGTGCCTGAGTTTGCCTCATCACTCGCTGCTGTATTGGCGGGTACAACCGAAATTGTAATTGCAAACGCGGTAGGATCTAATATTACTAACATCCTATTGATTGTCGGTGTGCTCGCAGCGTTAGGCGGCCCGATATTTATTAGCAGAAATCTTTTGCAGACTGAACTACCGATCTTTTTTATCGCTACTGTGCATTTTTTGGCCAGTGTATATGATGGGGTGATTGACCGCGTTGAGTCAGTGCTACTAGTAGGGACTTTGGTTGCTTACGTATGGTACTTACTCTCATCTGCTAAGGAAACTGACACGCCTGAGGATACCGAAGAACGTGTAGGGGTACAGATTAAATCAATTGTATTCGTAGTGCTTGGTCTAGCAGCCGTGCTGGTTGGTGCAAACTACACTGTGGAGATGGCTGTTAATATTGCGACTGGGTTAGCTATCCCAATTGGTCTGGTGTCTATCGCAGCAATTGCGATTGGTACGTCACTACCTGAACTATTTGTTTCTCTGCAAGCAATTCGTAACAACGAAACTGATCTGGCGATCGGAAACATTTTCGGATCCAATGCCTTCAATATCTTGCTGGTAGTTGGTGTTCCAGGTTTGATAACTCCTTTAGTGGCAGATGTAGTAGTTATGGAGTTAGGTATACTGGTCTTGTTGGCAGCCTCTTTGATATTATTTGTAACTGGCTTGGCAAGACAGATTCAAAAATGGGAAGGTGTGATGATGCTTCTATTCTTTGCATTTTTTATGGTGAAACTAATCGAGTTCGTCTAACGTGACTAACTGGCCTGATTTATTATTGATTGATAAGCCGCACGGTATTACATCTTTTGATGTGATCCGCCGCCTTCGTCGCGTCTATAGCGATACGCATAATGGCGCAAAAGCTCCGAAACTCGGCCACGCCGGGACACTTGATCCACTGGCTACCGGCTTAATGCTACTTGGTGTCGGATCCGGGACCAAGCAGCTAGCTGAGCTCGTTAAGCTTGATAAGGAGTATATTGCAGATGTGCGATTAGGTGAATCCCGCACTACAGGAGACATGGAGGGGGAGATTATCGATGAATACGCCGTTACTGAATCAGTGGAACAATTAGAGCAAAAGCTAACTGCTGCGTTGAGCAGATTTGTCGGTGTTCATACCCTACCGGTCTCTGCGTACAGTGCAATCAAGGTTGATGGTGTCCCCATGTATAAACGAGCGCGAGAAGCCGAAATCACCAACGACACGATTATAAACATTCCCATGCGACAGATGACCGTGCATGAGGTTGAGTTGTTGGAGGTTCTAGTCGACGACGACCGTGCCGTTGCAACGGTACGCTTTTTGGTTGCTAGTGGCACTTATGTTCGTTCGCTTGCTGAAGAGCTGGGTCGAACGTTAGGCTACCCAGCTTGCTTGCAAAACTTGCGCCGGACAAAGGTAGGGAAGTACGATATAAGCACAGCGTACCAGATTACAGATTTACAATAAAAACAGCGCAGGGTGTGCGCTGTTACTCGTCTACAGGTTCTAGTTTGCCATCAATCGCCCTGATATAGGGCACCCCATGGATCCATACTAACCCTGATTCTTTGTTTGTGTGCTCGAGATCGTCACTGGGTATTATTGTTTTGATGGGTACGTGCAGTTCGTAGTCCCCAGTCATGTCTTCCCAGTTCCGTTCACCTCTTTTTCTCGGCATATTTCACCTGTTTATATGTTGCGGCAGCAACCCCAGGTAGTAAAACTATAGCCCTTTAATTAAATTTTGTCAAAAAAGCAACCGGTTGGTATGCGGGTTCAAAGTAGAGTATGTAAGTCCTGTAGAGATGTTTCGGTAGGTGTGCACTAATTAAATTAGGTAGGTCAAAATTAAAAAAAGATCGACAGTGTTTCGTCGATCTTTTGCTATCCAGTATGGATTTTATAGAACATGTTATTGAGAGATCAGGTACCGTTCGGTCTGGGGACCGAGCAATCCCGCCACCTTCGGCTTCGCGTCGCAACCAATTGGGGTGACGACGAAGCAAAACAGATGA
>Ga0306899_1001056_pt1 | contig 11535 bp, 7 predicted proteins | sample AntRauMFilla3764_FD_190407 | JGI IMG/M metagenome (GOLD analysis project Ga0306899, IMG submission 190407) | Saline lake microbial communities from Rauer Islands, Antarctica - Metagenome Filla 3 #764 (v2) (version 2) | ecosystem: Environmental > Aquatic > Non-marine Saline and Alkaline > Saline ... | reverse complement strand
AATGAGCCCATACTGGATTCGGTGATCATCGAGATCGAACCCACCCTGCTGTTTGTTCTCCTGGGTTGCGATCACGCTCGTCAGGCTGTCGTACTCCTCGTTTTCGTTGACCGCATGAATCGATTTCCCGGGCGAGAACTGGACGGGGCCGGTGAAGTGGTCGGGCAAGTGTTTGGCGTAGGCGTCATCGGTGTCGACCGACATCGTCGCACCGAAGTAGCGCACGTCGACGCTGTTGTCGAGGAACTGGCCGAACACGTCTTCGCGGAACTGATCGGCCCCCTCGTCGTCATCGAGATCGTAGTCGTCGGGGTCGACGGCTTTGAGTCGATCTTCGAGCAGTTCACCGCGGGTGAACTGATTTCCCTCCTCCTGGACGTTCCGAATGTAGACGCCGTGGCCATCGTCGTCGAGCTGGTCACGGAGATACCGTTTCAGGCGAACGTCAGTGACGATTGCCTGCTGGGTCTGTGGGTCGATTCGTGGGCGGTTCGAGCCGCTGAGTGGGTTGCCGTTCGGATTGGCGTCGACGGCGTCGTACAGAAAGACGATTTCTGAGCGGTTCGTCACGGTGTCGGTGATGTCTGACATATTAGTGGTCCTCCTTGGAATCGGCTGAGTCGTCTGCGTCGCTATCCGTCTGGCTCCAATCTGGGTGATCGTTCATCCCGTAGGTCACGCCGAGGGCGTAGTAGAAGCGGAGATCGTCGGTTTCGATCTCCCAATTGTCGGGATCGGGGTCGAGGATCGTCTTCCGGAGTCGCTCGACGATGTGTTCGGCTTTCGTTCCTGGATAGCTCCCGCGCTGTTTCTTTTCCTGTCGGGTGTAGGTCAGCGTCTTGGCGACCGTCTCCTGGGTGACCTTCTTGATCCGTGAGCGGGTGATGGATTTGACGGGATACTGGTCGACGAGGGTCGTCGACCGATCCTCACTGTACTCCTGATAGCTACCGATGTCGCCGACGAGCGCACCCAGGAGGAACGCACCGCGGCGCTGGCTGGTGATCGAACTGTCGCCGCCATCGTCGGTATCGTCTCCGGACAGCGCAGGCGTCTCGTTGATGAACGATTCGAGTTTCGGTGCGGCGGGATGTCCTCCGTCAGTCATGATCGAGATCTCTTCGAGTGTCGGTGTGGTGTGTGTGTCATAGGTCGGTTCTCGTGTGATCGGCTTTTTGCCGGGGTCGGTCGTTTTCAGCAGGCCGAGATCGTCGTCACCCAGCGCGCAGAGCTGGGCGAACTGGCTGGCGACCAGAAACGAGGGAAACCCCTCGTGTTCGTCGTCTGTCTGTTCGTCGACGATCCGGTCGACGTACTCTTCGAGCAGTACGTCGACCGCGATCGGCTCGCCGCTCAAGACGCTGACCAACGCCTTGATTCGCGGATCGTCCGCATCCGCCTCGTCGTCGTCGCGTTCGGCGAACGTCTGATAGAAGTACCAGCCCGTCGAGACAGCGTGCAGCTGTCGGTTGTTACTTTCGAGCAGGTCCCATTTCTCGTTCGTCGGAAGCGGTGCGGTCCACTCTGCTTCCGGGGCTCTGTTGAACGCCGAGACGCTGTCGACGAGCCGATTGTGGGTAAAGGCGAGTTCCTTGGGGTAGTGGAGTCGACCGTTCAGTGTCTCGCCGAAGACGTCGTACCGGGACATCTGGTGCGGCATGACCGCCGATACGTAGAATCGATAGTCACGGTCGTCGAGGTCCTTCTCACGCTCGTCTTCGTAGGCCTGCTCGATCGGCGTCGTGTCGTCGTCTTTCGTCGCCCGGTAGAGACGATCGTAGAGGTCGCGTACTTTTCGAGTCGTCAGTCGACCGAACACGTAGGGCAGGTAGTATACCTTCGTGCCGAAGGTCCGGTAGGTACAGGCCTCGACGAACGTCTCGGCGTTCATCACTGTGATCGCGGCATCCTCCGAGATCGGATGTGATCGCCACGCGTTTTCGATGTCGAGACCAGGGAATTTTTCGAGCTGTTTGCCGAGGAAGTAGTTCTGCGGATCCTCGGAAGTACCGACCGTCCGGGCGGGCCGACCGGTGACGAGATCGGTCGCATCGCCCGACGAGTCGTCGGCCTTGTTTTTCGTGACGAGCTTCGAGAGCTTCCGCTGCCGCATGGCCTCGTTGAACACGTCGAGATCGCCCGGCCACTGATACTCGCCATCGGGGTCGACCTTCACCTGTACCGTCAACAGCGAGGTCGCCGACTCGCCGCCCAGTTTCCGCGTGAGGGTTTCCTCGATCGTATCGATCGCTGTCTCGTCCGCACCGAGTTCGGCGAGTTTGTCGATGATCCAGCCCCTCGGATGTTCCTCGGCTACGCCCGCAACTACGTCGTTGGTGGCCCACCGTGTCAGCCGTTCTTTCGCGTAGCGAGCCAGTTTCTCAGGCTTGCTGTTTCGCCCGGCTTGGTGGGTAACACTGTGATCGATTCCGGCTGCTGCCGAAAATTTGCAGTGGCCGACCTGCTGGATTCGATCCTTCGTGTACCTCGTCACCTGTACTGGGCCGATCCCGTCGTCAGCCAACCGTGGCTCGTCGCCCGAGACGTCGACCCGAACCACGATCAGGCTGTTATCCGTGTCGACGAGATCACCCGCTGCATCGGGGGTCAAGTACGAGGCGTACTCGCCACCACCCGTCGTGGCGAGCGTGTAGAGCTTGCCGTAGAGGTACTGGAGATCACGGAGCGAGCCAATTGGGGAGTCCGGCAGTTCGGCGGCCAGCTCCTCATCGTCGTAGGCTTCGCGGAACGCCTCAGGCGAAAGCATCCCGCCCCTCCAGTTCGCTCTCGCCGGGTCGGGTCTTGTCGGTGATATTTATAAATCCGAGTCCCAGCGAGTTCCGCTCGCCAAGCCCGCAATCGAGTGCGAGATTGAGATGTCGACGGTGGTGATCGTCCCGAACAGTATACGAAAACTTCCACTTGCTCAGGACGTAGGTCATCTCCTGGCCCTCGGACACTGTCACCGGGACCGCGAACGTCTTGATGAGTTCGTAGCCGTCGAACAGATCGCCGTCGACGTCGCTCGGTCCCGGAAGGTGATCGTGAGCATACAGCGCATACTTCTGATCGAGGTTCGCCTCCAGTTGGGCACGAAGCGGCTTCGTGGTATGTTCTGGCCGCCAGAATACCGCCGTATCGCCACCGGGGTGGTCGATCCCGTACTCTTCGCAGCGCCACGGTGGAATGCGCACCAAGAGACCGGTCCCGGTCTCGATGGTCCCGCGGGTGCCGGGCTCGCCGACATCGGGTTCGAGAGAGGTTACGTCGTCGACATGGAACGGCATTTCGCCGATATTGAGCTCCGGCTCCTCAAGCAGGTCCGCCGCCACGTTGGCGAGCAACTGTTCATCGACCGAGGAAACCAGCAGCTTGCGGTCGTCGCCCGCTTGCATGTCGTGCGGGGGGAATGGGTTTGAAAACGCGAATCCCGGCGGTTCGCCCGTGTCATGCCGGTCGTCGTATGGGGTCTCATCGAGGGCGTTCCAGAGTCGACCGCGGAGCTTGTGGTGGTAGTCGTTCTGATATGCTGTGTCCGCACGCGCGGAGAGATGAACCATCACGCGCACTTGCTTGACTCACCTCTGGGGGTTGTTGACATCGTGCGATATGTCGTGTGTACTGATAGTACAAAAATGATTGTAAACCATAGTGAAAGAGGAACGACTCCCACAAGGGTTCGTCTGAAACGTCGCTTCGGCCATCTGCAGCTGCCCGGCCTCGGCGCTTCAACCTCACGAGAGTTCGTCTGAAATAACGCCAGATCGGCCCGGCATAGAAATTTCTACCAGATAATGACACAAAGCAGTTCCGTTGACTACTGAAAGAGCAGAACTACTCCAGAACTCCGAAGAAGTTCTGATGCCTACGCAGCTTCCTTACACTTCACAGTCTGTAACAAGGTCCTCAAGACAGACGCCTCGACCAGTAGTAAGCTCATACTCAGTGAAACTCTTTGCTGGGCTGACAACCAAGACATCGTCTGTCGACTCACTACTAACCGGCACAGAAATCAAGCATGATTTGAGTTCTTGGAATCGCTTACGTGCGTCTTTCCACCGCCCATCATCCTGAGCTTGCTGATACCGTTCATATATCTCGACTTCATCGGTGGTCACAAGCACCAACACGTCCTGGGTCGCATACTCCTGTTGGATCAACGATGCATTCCGGAGTATCTTGCCCTTCGCAGTGTCAAAGGCGGTCACAAGCCGATCTGTGGTCTCACCGGTAGACCGCTGAGTATGCAGGTCCTCGTAATATTTCTCAACACCATCTGTAATCACCGAGGCTTCTGAAAGCCTCTCTCCAGTCTCCGCACGGAGGTGGCGGAAGACAGATTCAGTCGGCCGTAACAGTGATTTCTCCCCATAGATCAGTTCACTTGGCACAAAGTCACTCTTTGGGGGGCTGTCAAGTCGCCAGACAGTAACTGAGCTCGTAGCCCCACCGAACGATCGATTACACCGACCAGCTGCTTGAACGATCGCTGGCAGTGGCGCAAAGTCACGGTAGAGCTGGTCAAAGCTGACGTCGACGCCCGCCTCAATAAGCTGGGTTGAGATTGTCACCGTTGGAATCGAGTCAAACGGCGTCTTCGTGTCTGGATCCAAAACTCGATCGAGCACAGCCAGTAGCGCCCGCCGGTCAGTCGGCCGAAGTCGAGTTGTCAGGACTGCCGTAAGCAGGTCGACATCCTGAGTGCTGTCTGCAAGCTCTTCGAGATAGGCCTCTGGATCAAATTCACCCTGGTGTTCCTGTTGAAAGACAACCAAACGCTCTCCAAGTGCAACTGAAGACTCCGTCGACACGTACTCTGAGAGTGTAGCCGCAGACTCGACCGTATTGACGATAGCAAGCGTATTCTTGCCACTGGTGGTCTTAGTTCGCAGTTCTGTCGCTGCATCATCAAGCCCGAGCAGACCCGTGTGCCCCCTATCGAGATGCCCCGTGAGACTATCATGCAGTACAAACTCGACTCTCGGATCGTCGACCAACAGATCGGTATACTCGGGTTGCATCTCAACCAGTGGTGTCGGCGTTGGCACCTCGTCCAACTGATCGAGGATTTTCGGCTGTGTCGCGGTCATGAAAATGACCGTTGCATTGTACTCTTCGGTGAGATATGCCACTAGCCGTCCGATCAGTGCCCACCATGACAGCGACGCGGCCTGTGGTTCGTCAAGAACGATGACACTGTCTTGGAGAGCTGGCAGCTTCATCGACTGGACATTCTGTGGGCCTGCAAGGCTCTCGAAGAGTTGCGTAAATGTGGTCAACACGAACCCGGAGCGCCAGGCTTCTGCGTGGAGTGTGTCCCGTCCTGTACTGTATCCGTCAGACCGGAGCTCATTGAAATCTGTCCGTGTGTCTGCGAGGTGGTGGTGGATCGTGTATGCAAGAGACCATGGTTCAAGCCCAAAGATCTCCTGTACCTCCTGGTCTACCTGATCGATAATCGAAGTGTATGGCAGTGCGTAAATGACACGACTGCCGTTGTCTTCGGCCCGCATCAGAGCAGCCCGCAATCCAGCGTATGTCTTGCCGAAGCCTGTTGGCAACGTTAGCTCAAAGACTTGTTTGTCACTATTTGCTGCCGAACGAATCGCAGCCGTAGCCCGAGCGTTCGCGGCTGTCTGAATTGCAGCAAGGCGTTGTTCGGTCGTTGCCTCCTTACCGGGCAGGTCACTATACGGATCGGTAAGGTAGCTTCTTGATAGCTTCCCGCTTGGGAGCCGTGTATCAGAAATACGCTCGATATGCTCGGTTAAACACGAAACCGAGGGCAATACTGAATCGGAGAGTTCTGTGAGATTCTCCGGTGTCGTAAGCCCACTGGCATCAGATTTGTCGGCTGTGACAAGCTTCGACCACATTTTGAGAACGTAGCCATAGAATTTCTCATCATCAGTTCGAGAAGTGAGATTCCCGATCGTCTCACGGTAGTTTTCGACACTCTCGGACCAGATATTCTCCCAACCGAGATGCCCGTCTGTCGCCTGCCGAAGCACGTAATCCGCGGCTACCGATGCGTTGGCATCAATATCCTGGAGTTGGGTTTCTACTCTGTCGAATCGATTGTTTATCCGCGTCGAATCATGCGAATACTCTCTGAGATCTGACCGGAGATTGTTGAGGACAGAATGGTGTTTTGCAACGGCAAAAAACCCAGCAGCTGCGGTTTCGGCCGTACAGTCGCGGGCCGAAAGGGCCTGTAGCGTTACGAAGGCACTCACTTCGCCGTGATAGGTCAGCTTTCGATTATCGCCACTATCACGACCCTCGCTGCCGACATACGTCTGGAAGAAGCTAGTTAGCTTCCCAATATCGTGTGTCCATGCAAGTGTCTCCATGATTGTCTCCCACTCATCACCATACGGTGTCTCCCCGCTGGACAATACTCCAGCTGCAGCAGCGACACCCCGAAGATGACGCTCCACAGATTGACCGGGACGGGCTTCAAACGATTTGAGTGATGAGCGGCCGTCGATCATTGGAAACAGACGGTTCGGCCCTCGACAGTCGATACAGGGGCGTCTGGGGCAGCCAGTTTCTCGCCCTCTGGGGCATAGGCGTAGGATGCAAACTCAGTGGTCCGTCGACCGCCATCTTCGGCCGTCATATAGGCAGGAGTTCGCTCCATTCGGAGTGGTGTTCCTGGTGTTGGAACGACGTGTTCCTCCGGGACAGTCGAAGAGATCGCTGTATCGTTACCACCTGCAGTGACCGTGGTAACACTCACATCCTCGAAGGTAGCTAGACACTCAGATTTGCCGAGTGCCGGCGTATAGACTGCCTTTCCAGTTTCGAGGTACTCTCGGAGTCGGTCGAATGTCTCAGTGTCGTTGAGTATCAGATCGATTCGATAGCCAGCATCAACCACGTACTCGAAGGTTCGGCGTTTTCGTTCGGTTGCGATAACCTTTGGATCGATCACCGTCTTCCCCGAGATTCCCTCCGCTGATTTGATATCCCCGCTGTTCGTCGGCAGCGTCAACATTGGGATCGACTGAGTTTCGAGACTACAGACCGGCGAAATCGCCATCGCTGAGGCATCCTTGGCGAAAGTCTCGTAGTAGGAGTCACGAGGCTCGCCAAGCACCGCTGCAAGTAGCCCAGCGACTGTTGTCCGGGGAATCACCCGGTAGGTGAGCTTCTCAGTAGTCGCGTCGACCCGTCGAAAGTGGGCCCACGGTCCCCGAACGGTAAACGAGAGACACTTGCGACCAGCGACGTCTACCTCTGTGGTCATGCGTCGTATGGGTCGACTTCGATCACAGAATCATCGCCAACGATGCTCTTGAGTTCATCAACCAGCAGCTCTGGGCCACCAGTTTCGCCGTCGGCTTCGACCGTGAGATGTCGATCCGTAGTGAGGTGGACTGATGCCACGTGTTTGCTGTCTGCTTCTATCTCTTCGAGGAGCCCATCCACGTTGACCACGACATCTGTGATGTTACGGAGTTCTGTATCTGGGAGCTCCTGGGTCAGTTCCAGACCGTCGTCGAGAGTGCCATTGTGGAATGCGTCGGTGCTGTACTCGACACGGAGATACAGCCGTGGCTGGTGTCCGATTTTCGATCGCGTCAGGGTTTGATTCTTCACGGCACGCCACAGTAGTGTATCCAGCCGTTCGACATCTGTCTGGCTCAGAAGCGTATCGTCTGCTCCGACCTCATTGACGATTCCGTGGAACGGGAAGATAGCATACTGGAGCCGGTTGTCCGTCGCAAACGTCCCTTGCTCGTTGCCCTCGCTGCTGGCAACCACTGTCGAGAGCTGTTTGGACTCGCTTTTCTGGACGACTGTATTGAGACTCCGGGCGTGACTGAACTGCACTGGCCCGATAAATTGTCCGGGGAAGCCCTCACCGATCTGGCTCTGGAAGTCGCTGCTGAACGAACAGGTCGCACCAAAGTACCGAACGTCGACAGCATGCTGGAGGAAGCTCACGGCGGCTTCATTGCCATTCATTTCGTCCAGCGAATCGCTATCCAAGCCAGTGACACGCGTGAACAGTTCGTCGCGTCCAGGCACGTCCTCGGTATCACTCTTCGTTGGGTTCTTGACGTAGATCCCGAAGTCGTCGTCATCAAGCTGGTCTCGAAGATATCGCTTGAGTCGGACGTCGGTGACGACTGCAGCACCAGTGGTCTCGTCGATACGAGGTTTGTCGTTTGACGATAGTGGATTTCCGTTGGGGTTCGTGTCTTCGGCGTCGTAGACGAAGACGATCTCTGATCGGTTTTCGACTGCATCGGTGCTTTCTTCGGCATCTGCGGCGGTGGTAGTGTCTGACATTGGTTTTAGTTGGTTGCTTCGGCGTCGGTTTCTTCGTCGTCCTGTTCTTCGAGGCTGCTATCGCTCAACCCGTAGGCAATCCCGAGGCTGTAGACCCACTGAAGCTCAGCCTCGGTGAGTGACCAGCTAGACGGGTTCGCCGAAAGCATCAGGTTCGGTAGCTTGTCGGTATACCGACTGTTGGTCCAGTAGGATCGATTGTCATCTGCTTCAGCGTAGGAATTGTTCATCTGCATTATCTCTTTGGTCACCTCTTTGACTGTCTGTTTGGTCAGGTAGTCGACCGGATACCGCCGGATCAGTGTCGAAGCGATACCTTCGTAGCTCTGGTAGGCAGAGATCCGTCCAATGAGGCCTCCCAGCAGGAAGACTGCCTGTTCGGGATCATTATTGAGGACCTCGTGACTTTTGATGAACTGTTCGAGTCGATCGTCTTGGGTGTCGAATGTATCTGCCATAGCTGTCGTTATGAACGAAACTGTGTCTGTCGTATCGATCGCCTCAGCATCCGAGAGTGCCCGAAGCTGGACATACTGCTCTACAACGCTCCGCTTTGGGAACGCGATGTACTGACTTTCGCCATCGAACTGTTGTCGCTGGTCTTGGACCAACTGATGGACGTATCGTTCGAGAAGCCCACTCGAATCGAGACGACCATCGGTCAGGAGCGTCCGAACAGGCTCCATTCGACTGTCGTCTGCATCCCCTGCTCCAGGTGTATCGGATGCAGATCGACTGCTTCGCGTTGGTTCGGTCGTTCGCTGGAAGTAGCCCCCATAGAGGATATACCGTGTCAAAGGCAGTTCTCGTCCGAGTAATGGGCTCGATTCCGGTGATGGGTTATCGACAAAGATCCCGTCGTTCGAGAATACTGTCGACTTTGTTACGCGATTGTGTACATCCTCAAGCTCTGCAGCACGGGAGAGCCCATCGAGCGTATCGAAGAACACTCGATCAGGGTTACCCGTGACCTGATGGACGATTGCAATGCGAACCCGATCCCAGGCTGATGGATCACTCTCTCCGAACAGGGCCTCTGACTCGGCTTCCCCTGAAGAGTCCGCTTCACTCTGACGGGTTTGCCGAATCACATCCTCTAACTCGGCATCGAAGTTGCCGTCGCTGCCACCCTCTGCAGACTGAATCCGATTGTAGACCTCATCGCGGAACCACCGGAATGTTACTGGGTCGATGTCATCTCGACGCGCCGCCAGATACGGCAGGACGTACAGTCGACGACTACTCCCAAGGCCTCGGAAGAAGTCATCAAACAGCGAGCCTGCCACCGCAACTGCAGCAGCCACATCGAATGAGAGTGGTCGCGAGCGCCACGCTGAGCTCCCATCTGTGTCGAGATCGTGGAAGTGCTCTCGCTGTTTCTTGCCGTACATCCCGAAGAGCCCGGGTGAGCCACCGGTTACCGTTTGGTCTTCTCCAGTGACGTAGCCGGTAGCCTCCCCACTGGCATCCTCAACGGAGATGTTTTGCAGGCGATCTGCCTTTTTTGCCCGCATCACATCGTTGAGCACATTGACCTCGCCAGGAAGCTTGTACTCGTCCTCGCCTGGTAATTTGACGGCCACCGTAATCAGAGCCTCAATCTCATCGTCTTCACTACCGACGAGATCGAGAAACGCATCAGCAAGATCGGCCATCACATCGTCATCATCACCGAGAGCTGCCAGTCCCTCAAGGATTGCTGCATCCTCATCGGAAGCGTCCTCACGGACTTGATCAGCATACTCGCTTTGAGCCCAATCGGTGAATCGGTCCTGGATGTTGTTCGTCCACCACGCATCATCACGGAGGCCAGCAATGTGATGAGCGTCGGCTCCTTTGTGAGTCGTAATCGAGTAGTCCGTCATACTACTCGTCTTGCCTTCCGGATAGGAGTGGCCGACTTTGAACCGATCCTGCTCGGTGAACACAGAGAACTCTACTGGGCCATTGTCGGTTCCTTCCGATCCGAGGGTTGGGTTGTCTGGATCGGAGAGATCTGCATAGACGGTGATCAGGCTATCATCAGCCCCAAAGAGGCCACTTTTCGCGCGTGGCGTGAGGTATGCTAAGTGTTCCGGCGCTAGGTCCCAATCGATAGCTTCCGATTCAGCAGCATCTAGCCAATCGAATAGCGAGTATTGCCAAGCGATTTCGTAGAGTGACGCCGGGATCCGGTTTTGCATCCGACTGACGGCCGTCGACTCTGGGGGTTCAGATTCAGTTGTCATAGGTGATGTTAATGAATCCCAACCCGAGGCCATTGCGTTCGCCAATCCCTGTATCAAGTGCCAGATTGAGATGTCGACGATGGTCGTCATCTCGGACCTGGTACTCGAAGCGCCACTTACTGAGGACATACGTCATTTCGACACCCTCAGTAACAGTGACTGGAACTGCGAAGGTTTTGATCAATTCGTAGCTCTCGAAGAGATCGTAGTCTTTTGAGTTTGGCCCTGGAAGATAGTCGGGACAGAACAGACCATGTTTCTTGTCAAGATTGTCTTCGATCTGGGTGACAAACGGTTCCATTGAGTGTTCTGGCTGCCAGAAAATTGCTTCGTCACCTTCTGGTTCAATACCGTAGTCCTCGGCGCGCCACGGTGGGATTCGGACTAATACGCCTGTTCCAGTCTCAATCGTCCCGGTGCTACCTGGCTCACCTACATCCGGGCTTATATTTGTGATCTCATCGATATGGAAAGGCATCTCTCCGATGTTGAGTTCCCGATCTTCGATGAAATCCTCAGCAATAGCTGCGAGGAGTTGTTCTTGTGGTGCCGAGACAAGGAGTGTCCGCTTATCTCCCTCAGACATGTCCCCAGGCGGGAATGGGTTGCTGTAGGTGAAACCCACAGGTCGATCTGCATCGTGATATTTCTCAAACTCCGTGCCTTGGAGGCCACACCAAAGCCGACCACGAAGTTTGTGGTGATACGTATTGTCGTAGCTGGTATCGGTGCGAGCCGAAAGGCGGACTAGGAGCCGCACGTTCCCACCATGACATTTTCTGTGTGCATTTTTTGAATTACAAATTGATGACTACTTCATCTCACTTGAGTACATCTGAAACTTGTAATGGCATACGTTTCCGGGAGACAGCTTCAACCGCATTAGCGAACATCTGGAACAAACATCCCGAAACATCTAATGCCATTTATATCTTATATTGACTTGGTAGCCGCTTAGCGAGTTTTTTGATGATGCGGTACCACTGCCGTGCCCAGTTATCGAACC